>Ga0316192_10002674_pt1 | contig 13030 bp, 10 predicted proteins | sample MerIslwburrow_MG_FD_204931 | JGI IMG/M metagenome (GOLD analysis project Ga0316192, IMG submission 204931) | Coastal sediment microbial communities from Maine, United States - Merrow Island worm burrow | ecosystem: Environmental > Aquatic > Marine > Coastal > Sediment | place: USA: Maine...
CACCGAGACGCCCCAGTCTTCGTCCATCACGGAATGTTGGCGGCGATTGCTGAAGCTGGCTCCGATGCCGAAGCGGGTTTCGGTCTCAATGGCTTTGGCCAGCTGCTCGGGTCGGCCTTCCAACGAGTCGGGGGGCATGTCCCACACCGAGAGCTTCATGCGGCAGGCGATATCGACCCCCACGGCATAGGGGATCACCGCTTCTCGAGTGGCCAGAACGCCGCCGATAGGCAGACCGTAGCCGAGGTGGGCATCGGGCATGAGGGCGCCGCGAACGGCGATGGGCAGCTCGCAGGCGCGGCGCATCTGCTCGATCGACGCGGCATCGATCTCATCGCCCCACTGTGACCACGGTGCCGAGTGTCCCTTTGTCATCGTCCGCCTATTCTCCACCATCAGTGTAGGATGACGTACCCATCTTTCTGATACCGTTTCTCATGTTGTACACTGGCCCCATGAAGGGCAAGACCAAGGCCACGACCCACGAGCAGTACATCGCCGAAGTCGAGGACAAGCGCCGGTGCGACATTCAGCGGTTGCACGAACTGGTCCGCGAAACGGCGCCCGAGCTCGAACCGACGATGGAGTTCGGAATGCTCGGGTACGGCAAGTACGCCTACACCTACGCGAGTGGTCGCTCCGGCGAGTGGATGAAAATAGGGATCGCCAACAACAAGCAGTACATTTCGCTCTACTGTTGTGCCGCTGATGATCAAGGCTATGTTGCCGAGCGCTACCGTGACAGGCTCCCCAAGGCCAACATCGGCAAGAGCTGTGTCCGTTTCAAGAGACTCTCCGATCTCGATGAAGAGGTTCTCAAGGATCTCATCAGGGACTGCTCCAAAGCCGGTTAGGGGATGTGACCGCCGTCGGCGGGTGAGTTGAACTGGACCGCGAAGACGCAAAGGTCGCAAGGCATCGCTGGAGACTCAGCCTCTTGCAAAAACCCTCTCTTGCGATGGTTCGTGGTCTCTGTGCCGGCGAGACGCCAGCACTACAAAGGGCTGAGATCCATTGTAGGGCCGGCGTCTCGCCGGCCTGATGGTGAGGAAGGTCGGAAGACCTTGGTCCCTGATTCTTGAATTTTGCAAGAGGCTGGACTCTTAGCTATGAGGTGTTGGCCATTAGCTTCATCGCAGGGTTGATTCGATCCGATTGATCTGTGATGAACTCCTAACTCCTCACTCTTAACCGCCAACAGTCCTCCGAAGTTCCGGCGTTCGCTATTGCCCGACTGTGAGATCCTTGGTGCATGACCACCGATCGTCGATACACCGAGGGTTTGCTCTTCACCGACTTCTACCAGCTGACCATGGCCCAGCTCTACTTTCGACACGGGTTGGCCGAGCGGCGCGTGCAGTTCGACTTCTTCTTCAGGTCTCACCCGCACTATGGCGAGCACTCGGCCGGCTATTCGATCTTTGCCGGCCTCGAGTGGCTTCTCGATTGGATGGAGGAGACCCGCGCGACCCGGGCCGATGTCGAGTACCTGCGGTCGTTGGCCGGCGCATCGGGCGAACGTCTCTTCGATGATGATTTTCTTGATTGGCTTGGTAACAACGGCACCATGGACGGTTTGACGATCCGTGCCGTCCCCGAGGGTCGGGTGGTCCATCCGAATGTGCCGCTTGTGGTGGTGGACGGTCCGCTGGCCATGGCCCAACTCGTCGAAACCCCTGTTCTCAACCACCTCAACTACCAGACGCTGGTGGCCACCAAGGCCTCGAGGATCCGCGAAGCAACGCATGGTGCTCTTATCTTCGAGTTCGGGATGCGGCGCGCGCACGAACGCGGGGCCAACGCCGGTACCCGGGCGGCCCTCATCGGCGGCGCCGACTTCAGCTCGAATGTCGGCGTCTCCCGGTTGATGGGTGTCCAACCCAAAGGCACCCACGCTCACTCCATGGTCCAGGCCTTCCTTGCCCTCGGCGGCAGCGAGCTCGATGCCTTTCGAGCCTTTGCCGATCTCTATCCCGACGACTGCGTTCTCCTGGTGGACACCATCGACACCCTTGCCAGCGGGGTTCCGAACGCAATTCGGGTCTTTGAGGAGCTGAGGAGCCGCGGTCATGTCCCGCTCGGGATCCGCCTCGACTCGGGTGATCTGGCCTACCTCGCCATTCAGGCCGCAATCCAACTGGATGCCGCCGGGTTCGACGAGGTCGGCATTGTGATATCCAACAATCTGGACGAGCTCGTGATCTGGCAGATCGTGACCCAGATCCGCGAGGAGGCGCCGAGGTACGGAGTCAATTCAGAAAAGCTTCTCCGAAGGTTGGCCCACGGTGTCGGTACCGCCCTTATCACCTCAACCGGTGACGCTGCCCTCGACGGAGTCTACAAGCTGGTGGCCATCGACGACGGGGGCCGTCTCCGGCCGGCCATCAAACTTTCGGAGTCCAGGGCAAAGACGCTCAACCCGGGTGACAAACGGGTGTGGCGGGTCTACGACCAGCGCGGCAAGGCCACCGCCGACCTCATCGGTTTGGCCCACGAGAAGCACGGGACTGGTGAGCCCCTGACCCTGTGTCATCCGACCGACGAGCCGCGAAGACGCCGACTCGTCGCTGAGGAGGTCCGGGAGATCGAGGCCTTGCACGAGGATGTCTTTGTCGATGGACACCGGGTCGGTGACCCTCCGGATCTCGAGGTCATGCGCGCACGCCGGGGTGCCGACCTCGATCGGCTCGATCCGGGTGTGAAGCGGTTGATGAACCCGCACCTCTATCACGTGTCGCTGAGTCAAGAGCTCTGGGACAGCAAACACGATCTGGTCCGTCGCCTCCGGGCCGAAATCGAATCGGTGGGCCGCTGACCCGACCTTCTCACCAGCTTTCGCCCCGGGGTCCAGCTTGCAGATTTGCGACGCCGGATCGCTGTATTCCTTGTGCGTAGTAAGACCTATTCTCGTCTTAATCAAGATTTTTCTCGAATTGGTTAACCGAATCCTCCGCAATCCGTACTGAGTGGTAGAGACGGACAGCCCCAATCGAGACCCGAGAGTCGGGACGGACCCCACGGAAGGGAACCAGGGACAGCTCGAACTCGGGGCCAACGAAATCGGAATCAAGGGAGGCGACATGAAGAACAGCAGGATCATCGTAGGGACACTCATCGTGGTGGGGATCGCAGCAGGTGGCGCGCTTGCCGGCCAGAATGTCATGACCGGGAAATGCGTCAAGGTCCTCGACGGCGACACTCTCATCATCGAGTGTGAGAAGAACCGGAGAACCGTGAACATCGAAGGGATCGACGCCCCGGAGCTCGAGCAACCGTGGGGCAAAGAGGTCCGGAGTTTTGTCCGCGACATGGTTCGTGGCGAAGACGTCAAGGTCGAGGTGCTGGAGAGCAGTGGGGATACGATTCGCGCCCGTGTCACCGTCAACGGCGTTGATCTTTCGGAGATGCTCGTGAGCCGGGGACTGGCGTGGGTTTCCGAGGGAGGCAACGATCCCGATCTCGCCGGCCTGGGATCCAAGGCCCGAGAGCTGCCATGCGGGCTTTGGATGGATCCGGAGCCGGAACCTCCGTGGGAGTTTCGGGCGGCCCGGTCGTAGATCACCCGGTCTGTGTGAACCATCGCCGGGCGGCGTGCCGCCCGGCGGTTTCCATTCTGGGGTGGTAGGGTGAAAGAGCGAGGAGGTTAGCCCCGTGATTTCAGCCAGGTTGATCGCCGGCTCGTTGCCGATCGCCGCTGCAACCACCCTGGAGTTCCGTTTGAGTTCGGGGTCCATGCCGGACTGGATCGGGATGCTTCGGACCGTGATGATGGTCCTCGGCGGACTGGTGGTGATTGCCATCGTTCTCGTCGTTGCGGTCGCCGTCATTTCGGGGGTGATGGGGATGATCGGGGGGTTGCGGAAGAAGAGTTGACAGTCGACAGTCGACTACCGGGTCCTCAGTTCGCCTCCAGTTCGGCGATCAACACCCGGTCGCCGGTTCGGATCCCAGTGACCCGCCAAACTCTGCCATGATGGCAGATTCGATGTCCCAGGTTGGCACTTTCCGGCAGTTCCAGGACCTCGACGCGGGGGGTGTCGGAAATATTGAATATGACGACCCTTGGCCGGCAACGTTGTCGACGTTCGCTCTTCGAACCGTGCGATTCCGATCGTCTCTCAGCATGCATGGTCGCCCCCCGACACTCTGCCCACAGATGAACTCCGAGTTCTTCCAGGATAACGAAGCAAGAGCCGTGCCGGTTCGCGAAAATCGGCGTTGGATGCCGAGAACCGACAATATTTACAACTCTTCACACCAATCTCCTGATTTCAGGAGTCGACCGTCCGATTTCGGGAGGTCGAACGCCACCTGAACCTGTGTTCAAACGTTTGATGTGACGCTCGAACCTCGTCCGGACCGGTGGTACTCCAATTTTCCGTCGACTCATGGTTTCTGTGATTTGCATCAAAACGATCTGGAGTTACGGGCTGGCGTCAACGTCGTGGACGCCATCTTCTGGATTGAAGTTCTTGATCACAGGTGCGGATAGTGGCCGGGTATGGAAACTGTCGGCGGTTCTGAGTGCGGCACCGGATCCCTGCAGGCTCCCGTGATGTCCTTGTTTTCGACTATCGTTGGGCCGCAACATGGCGTAGGATGAGCCCACCGTGCGAGACAAGGGAGGTCGACCACGTGGAGACAGCTGAAAAGGGAGTGCTCTTCATCGTTGCGTCACCATCGGGGGGCGGCAAGACGACTCTCATCCGCAAGACCATGGAGCGACTCGAGGAAGCGGGAGTGGCGGCTCATTTTTCGGTGTCTCACACCACCCGTTCGCCGCGGCCGGGTGAGGTCGATGGGGTGGACTATCATTTCGTTGATCGGGAGGAGTTCGAAGCCATGGTGGCGGGCGGCGGCTTTCTCGAGTGGGCCGAGTACGCCGGCAATCTCTACGGCACGTCTCGCGTCGAGGTTGAGAATCGGCTCAGCGAAGGGGAGGACATCTTCCTCGACATCGAGGTTCAGGGAGCCAACCAGGTCAAAACGAAGATCCCCGAGGTGGTCAAGATCTTTGTGTATCCACCGTCCTACAAAGTGCTCAAGGAGCGGCTCACCAAGCGGCGACAGGATTCGGAGGATGCCATCCAGCGGCGCCTCCAGTGGGCGGTCCGCGAGTTCGGAGTGGGGGGGGAGTTCGATTATGCTATTATCAACGACCGCTTGGACGATGCGGTGGATGCCCTTTTCGGCATCTGCGTGGCCGAACACCATCGAACTCATCGATTGAACACCCGCTTGGACGCGATCAGAGAAGCGTTCCGGTCGGCCCTGGAGAGGGACATCACCACATGATTCAACTGCCTGAAGGTTTCGACTCGATCTTCCGATATATCGTCGTTGTTTCCCAGCGTGCCGAGCAGCTGGTCAACGGCGCCAAGCCGCGGAGCGAATCCCGGCACGACAAGTCCACCCTCGTGGCCATCGACGATGTTGATGAGGGCAAGGTCGAGTGGCGCATCCTCACCCAGGAGGAGCTCGATGCCCAGCGCCAAGCCATCGTCGATCAACTCCGGGCCGAGGTCGGCGTCAGCGATGCCGACGAAGGCCCCGATGCGGCCATTCCGGATGTGCTCCCCACCGGTGACGCCATCGCCGCCGCAGAGGTGGCGGACGGGGCCGCTGTGGAAGATGGCGAGAAGGACGATGAACTGGTCCGCTTGCAGAAGCTTCTCGGCATGGCCGGTGCCGTCAAGGAAGTCGATGCCGATGACGCCGGGGAAATCGAGGCGGCGGCCGTCGAAGATCCCGTCACCATCGATCTCGAAGAGGCGGCCGAGGAACTCGAAGGTCCCGATGACGATGACGACGAGGAAGAGAACTGATCAGCCCGGGTCCCCGGTTTGATGTCGGGTCATGCAACCGAAACACCTGACCCGCTATCTCGCGGATCTCGGTTGGCGTGATCCGCTTGACATCCCGTCCGACGGAGTTCTCTCTTCACCGTCCCCTGATTCTGAAAGTCTTCCCCATCCCACTGATCTCGAGAGCCTCGGTCGGGCGCTCGAGGGGTGTGCGAGGTGTCGCCTCAGCGAGAAACGCAAGACTGTGGTTTTCGGCGAAGGTGCACCGGACGCCCGGTTGATGTTCATCGGCGAAGGACCTGGAGCCGAGGAGGACCGAACCGGACGACCCTTTGTCGGTCAGGCCGGACAGTTGCTCGACCGGATGATCGTCGCCATGGGTCTTGACCGACGCCGGACCTACATCGCCAATGTGGTCAAATGCCGACCTCCCGGGAATCGAGATCCCAAGGACGACGAGATCGCGGCATGCTCGGCTTTTCTCGATCGCCAGGTCGAGCTCATCCAACCCGATGTCATTGTCGCCCTCGGGCGCTTCGCGGCCAATCGGCTCACCGGCACCGACAAGCCCCTCGGAGCTCTTCGCGGACGCTGGTCGCATTACAAGGGAGTTCCGCTGGTGGCGACCTACCACCCGGCGTATCTGCTCCGGACTCCGGCGGACAAGAGGAAAGTCTGGGACGATCTCAAACTCGTGATGGCGAAGCTGGGAGAGAGTCAACAATCGACAGTCGACAGTTGACAGTTCTCGGAGAGAGTTGACAGTTCACAGTCGACAGTCAACAGTTTCATCGCAGCCATCGCAGCCATCGCAGCCATCGCAGCCATCGCAGCCATCGCAGCCATCGCAGCCATCGCAGCCATCGCAGCCATCGCAGGCACCCAACCCGCGTTTTCTTGAGGACACGTGGATTCGGCCTCGAACGGGGTGCCATCTTTTGGCATTGTTCGGATAGGTTTCACATCGACGGGGGTTTCGCCCTGCCGGCCGAACAATGCTGGAGGTGGCTCCCTCGGCCATTCGCGATGTGAGCATTGGGTTCAGTAGCCCGAAGATGGCACAAAGAAACGGGGCGGGAGTGAATCCCGCCCCGGCGATTGTTCCGTTGCAGCGAAACTGTCGACTGTGAACTGTTGACTGTCGACTTGCTCCGCTACCTCGCCTTCTCGAGGTACTTGAGGAACTCGCCGTCGGTCGACAACATCAGGATGGTTTGCTTGTCGAGGGTGGTGCGATAGACGTCCATTGTCTTGAGGAATCTGTAGAACTCGGGATCCCGGTTGTAGGACCGTGCGTAGACATCGGCGGCCTCGGCATCGGCCTTGCCGCGGATCTCCTGCGCCTGCCGGTAGGCCTCGGAGGTGATCTCTTTGAGATCCTTATCCTTGGAACCGCTGATCCGGGCGGCCTCACCGGCGCCCTCCGAACGGTACTCCTCGGCGATGCGCTTGCGCTCTGAGATCATCCGTTCGTAGACCTTGGGGCGGTCGACATCGGCGTAGTTGGTTCGTTTGAATTGGAAGTCGAGGATCTCGATGCCGAGGACCTCCGTTCGAGCCTGGGCGTTGTCGAGGACTTCCTTCTCCAGTGCCACCCGTCCGGCGGTGATCTCCTTGGCGGACTCATCGATGGCCGATGAGACGACGAACTCGCGGTTGGTGCTGCGCACGGCCTCGATGAGGTTGTGCTGGGCGATCGTGGTGCGGGTCTCGCCATCGAGAATGTCGTCCAAGCGGGACTGAGCGCCCCTCTCGTCACGGAGCCGTTGGAAGAAGAGCAGCGGGTCGATGATCCGCCATCGGGCATAGGTGTCGACATAGAGGAATCGCTTGTCCTTGGTGGGCACCTCGTTGGGAGCGCCGTCCCATTCGAGGAATCGCTTGTCGAAGAAGTTGGCCTTCTGAAGGAACGGCACCTTGATCTTGAGGCCGGGGGTCATGACCGGGTCGCCCACCGGTTTGCCAAACTGGGTGATGATGACCTGTTCGGCCTCGTTGACGACATAGAACGCGCCGCCGACACCAAGAACGATTGCCAGGGCGATGATGAGGATAATGAGGAGGGAAAGCTGTTTCACTGGCCACCTCCGGTCCCCTTGAGATCAAGGAGGGGCAGGACCCCCGAGAGGTTGTCGTCGAGAATGAGCTTGCGCTCGAGGTTGGGGTAGACCACCTCCATGGTCTCGAGATAGATCCGGCGGCGGGTCACCTCGGGTGCGCGTTTGTAGGCTGCGAGGACCTCGTCGAAGAGAACCGCATCGCCGCGTGCCCGGTTGACGCGATCGATGGCGTAGCCTTCGGCCTGTTGGATGGTTTCCTCGGCCTGACCACGCGCCTTGGGAATGATCTGGTTGTAGGCCGACCGGGCATCGTTGATGGCGCGCTCGCGTTCCTGCTCGGCCTGGTTGACCTCGTTGAAGGAGGGTTTCACGGGATCCGGCGGGTTGACGTCCTGAAGCACGATCTGGTCGACCACGATGCCGGTTTCGTAGCGATTGCAGAGTTCCTGGAGCCGAAGCTTGACCTCGTCTTCGATTTCGAGACGACCGATGGTGATGACCTCGTCGACGCTGCGGTCGCCCACGACCGCGCGCATGACGGCCTCGTTCATGTCGCGAAAGGTCTTGGTGACGCTACGGACCCTGAAGAGATACTTGTAGGGGTCATCCACCCGGTACTGCGCGATCCACTCGACGACGGCGACATTGAGATCACCGGTGAGCATCAGCGACTCACCCTCGAAGTTGCGGTCCGAGAACCGGCTGCGAACGCCGGCCTCGACCGTCTGGAAACCGAACTCCTGTTTGAGCTGGCGCTGGACGGGGACCTTGAAGATTTGCTCGAGGGGCGACGGCATCTTGAAGTTGAGGCCCGGCTCGGCGGTGCGGTTGTACTCGCCGAAGCGCAGCACCACACCGACTTCCTCGGGCTGGATGGTAAAAATGCTCGAAAAGGCCACAATGGCCCCGAGTATCACCACGACGCCGACAATGATGGTCTTGGCCGGCGGTTTGTTTTTTCGAAACTGATTCAGATCGATGGTCGGGGGTCCTTGGACTTCCATATCGGTTCCCTTCGGTTGCCGTTGGTTCAGTTGGGCGATCGGTCCGGGGCAGTGTAGCTTAGATTGAGAAGTTAACAGTCAACAGTCGACAGGTTCACCGCAGCCATCACAGGGTTGAACCGCGAAGACGCTAAGGACGCAAAGGCGTCGCAGCATCGCGGCTTGCCCGCGGATCACGCAGATAACGCAGATGAAATCGCACCATCGCAGGGTTGCATCGCAAAGAGCGCGAAGATTGGCCAGAACAAAGATACGCAAAGCCATCGCAATAGAGAGCGGGCGAGGCTGAGCTTGGGGTTGTCTGACTTCATCGAGGAGGTTGAACGCCCCGCTGCCGCTGAAAAAAAGTGGGCCCACTCCATTGATGCGATGTCTCTGCGTTGAATGCGATGGCCGCGATGGTTGCGATGGAACTGTCAACTGTCGACTGTGAACTGTCGACTCCCAAAAAGAGGGCCCCGCGAAGGGGCCCGATGGAAGGATGGGTGTGATGACATCGAGGTCTTGAGGTCTTGGGGCGTGACATTCCTTAGCTGCCACTGCCACTGCCACTGCCACTGTTGCTGTTGCTGCCGCTGCCGCTGCCGCTGTCGCTGTCGCTGCCACTGTCGCTGTCGACAGGAGTGAGCACCAGCTCACCGTCCTCGACCTCGAGTCTGATCGTCTGGTCGGGTCCGATCTCACCGGCGAGCACCAGGTTGGCGAGGGGATCTTGAACCAACTGCTGGATGGCCCGCTTGAGCGGCCTCGCCCCGAAATCGGGATCGAATCCGTGCCTGGCCAACAATCGGACCGCGTCGTCGCCGGCCTCCACTGTGAGCCCCTGCTGGGCGATCAGCTCGTTGAAGCGCGCGAGCTGGATGAGAACGATCTTTTCCATGTGGCTCTCGTCGAGCCGGTGGAAGATGAGTACCTCATCCACCCGGTTGAGGAATTCGGGGCGGAAATGCTGCTTGAGCTCGGTCTCGACGAGGGTCTTCATCCGGTCGCGCTCGGATTCTGGCAGCTCCTGGATCACCGAGGAGGCGATATTGGAGGTCATGATGATCACCGTGTTGCGGAAGTCCACGGTCCGGCCCTTGCCGTCGGTCAGACGGCCGTCGTCCAGGACCTGGAGCAGCACGTTGAAGACATCCGGGTGCGCCTTCTCGATCTCATCGAGGAGGATCACCGAGTACGGTCGGCGGCGCACCGCCTCGGTGAGCTGACCGCCCTCGTCGTAGCCGACATAACCGGGGGGAGCGCCGATCATGCGTGAGACCGCGTGTTTTTCCATGTACTCCGACATGTCGATCCGGACCATGGCGCGCTCGTCGTCGAAGAGGAACTGGGCCAGAGCTCTCGCAAGCTCGGTCTTGCCGACGCCGGTGGGTCCAAGGAAGAGGAAGGAGCCGATGGGCCGATTGGGGTCCTTGAGACCGGCGCGGGCACGGCGCACCGCGGCCGCCACCGCACGCGTGGCGTCGTCCTGACCCACCACCCTGTCGCCGATCCGCTCCTCCATGTGAAGGAGCTTCTCCTTCTCGCCCTCGAGGAGCCGGGACACCGGGATTCCGCTCCAGCGGGAAACGGATCGTGCGATGTCCTCCTCGCCGACTTCCTCGGCGAGCATGGTGCCGTGCTCCTCCTGGTGGAACTTGAGGGCCCCGGAGGCCTCGCCGAGCTGTTGCTCGATCTCCGGCAGATTGCCGTAGCGAAGCTGAGCCGCGCGCTCGAGATCGCCGTCACGCTCGGCCCGTTCGGCCGACTCGCGGGTTTCCTCGAGCTGCTCTTTGAACCCCTGGATTCTGGTGATGAGTTCCTTCTCCTTGTGCCAGTGGGCCTTCATGCCCGAGGTCTTCTCCTGGAGTTCTGCGAGTTCGGATTCGATGATCTTCCTGCGTTCTTTGGACGCCTTGTCCTTCTCTTTGGCCAACGCCCGCCGCTCGATCTCCAGCTGCACCGCCCGGCGTTCGAGCTGGTCGATCTCGGTGGGGAGTGAGTCGATCTCGATGCGCAGGCGCGACGCGGCCTCGTCCATCAGGTCGATGGCCTTGTCGGGAAGGAAGCGGTCGGTGATGTAGCGGTTCGACAGCGAGGCTGCCGCGAGGAGCGCGGCGTCGGCGATCCGGACACCGTGGTGGACCTCATACTTTTCCTTGAGGCCGCGGAGAATGCCGACGGTCTCTTCGACGGAAGGCTCTCCGACGAGCACCGGTTGGAACCGGCGCTCGAGGGCCGCGTCCTTCTCGATGTATTTGCGGTATTCCGACAGCGTGGTCGCACCGATGCAGCGCAGCTCTCCGCGGGCCAGGGCCGGTTTGAGGAGATTCGCCGCATCCATGGCGCCCTCGGCGGCCCCGGCCCCGACGAGGGTGTGGAGTTCATCGATGAAGAGAATGACCTCTCCATCGGAGTCGATCACCTCTTTGAGAACGGCCTTGAGACGGTCCTCGAACTCGCCGCGATACTTGGCGCCGGCGATGAGGGCGCCCATGTCGAGGGAAACCAATCGTCGGCGTTTGAGGATCTCGGGGACATCACCGGCGGCGATGCGTTGGGCGAGGCCCTCGGCCACGGCGGTCTTGCCGACCCCGGGTTCGCCGATGAGGACCGGGTTGTTCTTTGTTCTCCGGGTGAGGACCTGCATGACCCGTCGGATCTCCTCATCGCGACCGATGACCGGGTCGAGCTTGCCGGTGTGGGCGAGCTCGGTGAGGTCGCGGCCGTAGTTCTTGAGCGCCTCGTACTTGGCCTCGGGGTTCTCGTCGGTGACCCGGTGCGAGCCGCGCAGTTCCTGAATCGCCGTGAGGAGGCTGTCATGGGTGACACCCTGGCCGGCCAGGATCTTCGCCGCAGTTGAGTCCTTGACCGCCACGATCGCAAGCAGGAGATGCTCCACCGAAATGTACTGATCCTGGAACTGCGGAGCGAGTTTGGTCGCCTGGTCGAGCACGGCCCGAAAATCGCGGGACGGCTGCGGATCGGAACCGCCTTCGGCCGACGGCAGCCGGTCGAGGGCGATGCGCAGTTCGTCCGAGAGCACCTGGGTGGATGCACCGACTTTGGCCAGGAATTTGGACGCGACGCCTTCCTCCTGCTCGACGAGGGCCTGGAGCAGGTGAGTCGGGGTGGTTTCGGGGTTGCCGCGAGCGGCCGCGGTCTTGAAGCTGGACTGCAGGGCTTCGGTCGCCCGCAGAGTGTATTGGTTGTTACCGTTCATGGTTTCCTCCGCGTGGGTTTTCTACGCAGAATCAATATAGTATCTGAGTGTAGATTTGTCAAGTTTAAAAATTCGATATCTGATAATACTTTTGTTATATGTTGAGCTAAGAGTGAGGGGTCAGGAGTGAGAAAGTAAGCGGGTTACAAGGTTAGAAAGTCCGAGGGTGCGGTTTGGTGGAGCCTCGGCGCGCGAGCACCTTCTCTCAGCGACCGAAGGGAGCGCTGATTCCTAACTCGCGAGCGTAGCGAGCGCTGACAGCGACCAAAGGGAGCGCTGACCTTCTCACGTCTCACTCCTGACACCTGAATTCCCAGCTGCGCACCGTCGACAAATGATGGCGAAGATCAAGTTCACGGGCACCACAAGATGCGACTGGGTTACAATATTGCAGCGAGACGGTGGCGGGGGAGTCGTTCATGGGTGAACAGGATGTCCGACGCGAGTCGGAGGCCGAAGAAATACGGGTCTTTCTCAAGCACCTGTTGAACGATGTGCGCGCGTTCGAGAAAATGCTCGCCGACGATCTCTTCGAAAGTGATGTTCGAAGGATCGGCGCAGAGCAGGAACTGTTTCTCGTCAACCAGCACTGGCGTCCGGCGCCCATCGCCACCGAGGTGCTGGAGGCGGTGAACGACCCTCACTTCACCACCGAGCTCGCCCGGTTCAACCTCGAGTTCAATCTCGATCCACTGGTCTTCGGCGGCAACTGCCTCAGCGTAATGGAGTGGCAGATCGGGGAGATGCTGGGCCAGGTTCGAGAGGCCGCCCGGAGTTGCGGCGGTGATGTTCTCCTGGCGGGGATCCTCCCGACCCTCGTCAAATCCGACCTCGGACTCGACAGCATGACGCCGAACCCGCGCTACTTTGCCCTCAACGACGCCATGACGCGGCTCAAGGGCGGGGCCTACGAGTTCTACCTCAAGGGTGTCGACGAGCTCCACCTCCACCACGACTCCA
>Ga0316192_10002677_pt1 | contig 13027 bp, 9 predicted proteins | sample MerIslwburrow_MG_FD_204931 | JGI IMG/M metagenome (GOLD analysis project Ga0316192, IMG submission 204931) | Coastal sediment microbial communities from Maine, United States - Merrow Island worm burrow | ecosystem: Environmental > Aquatic > Marine > Coastal > Sediment | place: USA: Maine...
CCTGTAAGCAGGATTATGATATGCCCGAAATCTCGAAAAACAATATAAGATATGATCAAGCATGTCAAATAGATAGAATTTTGTGGTCAGGAATAAAACAATTGTTGACATCGGTTAATTGTATACCGTATACAATGAACGACCATTTGATCCATTACCGTATAGCGGTTGTCAAAAAAACGTTCTGTTACGCGTGCCTAGATTTCCTAAGCCTAAAAGATTCCAGCATTAATACTAAACGGAGTTATTTTATGGAATTATTGAAAGACCTTACCGTTTTATCCCTCGAGCAGGCCACTGTACTACCCTATCTGACTTTCAGGCTGGCCCAGGACGGAATGAATGTGATCCGTCTGGAGCATCCTGTTTACGGGGATCCCAACCGGTTCATCGGAGATAACGTTTTATCCGAAGAACGGATGAACGCATACTTTTTGTGTATTAATGCCGGGAAGAAAGCCCTGACCTTGAACCTGGCCGAAGATGAAGGCCAGAAAATATTTCACTCCCTGATTAAAGAATTAAATATAGATATCTTTGCCACCAATCAGCTGCCAAAAAATTACAAAAAGCTGGGCATCGACTATGAAAGCCTTCAATCATTACGGCCGGACATCATCTGGCTCGGCGTTACCGGTTTCGGACCGGACAGCAATGAAGGGGCCTATGATCCCATATTGCAGGCCCGTTCGGGTTTAATGGAACTCACCGGGGAAGGCGTTGGAGATCCCCAGGTTTTGGGGATACCCCTGCCGGACATGGGTACCAGCGAGCATGCTTACGGCCTGTTGATGAAAGCGCTGTACAACCGCGAACGCACCGGTGAAGGCTCCTGCATAAATTTGGCCATGTTCGAGTCGTCGGTATCCTGGCTGACCGTTCCCATCACCCTGACGGAAAGCTTTGGTCAAACCATCACGCGCCGGGGCAACACCCATGCGTTTTTCTGTCCGGTCTCGGTGTATCAAACCAGCAACGGGTATGTCTATCTGGCAGTTGGAAACGACCGGCAATGGAAAACCATGGTGTCCCAGGAGATGTTCAGCTCTCTGGATAAACCCGAATATGAAAAAAATGCAGGCCGCATCGGGGATGTTACTAACCTTAATGCAGCCATTAATGAGATCACTAAAAACTATTCCTCGGAAGAATTGATTGATCTATTCACTTCCATTACGGTTCCTGTCAGCAAAATTCAAACGGTAACGGAAGTGATCGCTGATCCCCTCGTTCAAAAAAGGCTCTTGTATGCCCAGGACCCCGTATCGGGGAAGCGAATTACCCTGGCACCACCACCGAACATGACGCCTTTTCTTGAAGCTTCGAACCGGCAGCTTTCGTTTCCTCCCCGTTTTGGTGAGAACAACCAGCAGATATACGGACAGTACCTTGGTTATTCCGGGGATGAACTTGCCCGTCTCAAGGAAAAAGGGGTCATCTAGAATGCGGAATGGGGAATGCGGAATGCGGAATTGAAAGGAAGAAAATTAACCACGGAATGACACCCGCCGTCGCTAAAGCTATGGCGCGGCACGCGGAAAGGCACGGAAAAAGAAAAACAATTTGAAATATTTTTTCGCCGCAGGCGGATTCATATTCCTGTGTTTTTCCGTGAAAGATCCGTGGTTAAAAAATAAAATAAGATACCATTCCGTTTTTATACACTAGTTCTTGAGTTGCCTTTCTGAGGAAAAGCAGATGAGAAAGAGAGCTGAATTAAAGGGGTTTGATCCCGGGCCTCTGCAGGCCCTTCAGGAGCGCAAGTCCCTTGGGCAGCATGTGTTCGACAACTTGAAACAGGCTATTATCAGGGGCAACATAGTGCCGGGTGAATGGCTGGTGGAAAGCCATATCGCTCAAATGCTGGGAATCAGCCGCACGCCGGTCAGAGAAGCGATTCATAAACTGGAGCGTGAAAGGCTTATTGAGCGTCAACCGCGGGGCGGCTTTACGGTGCTGGGGGTAAATCGCGATGACATCGAAGAGACCTTTGGTATTCGAGGTGTTCTTGAAGGCTATGCCGCCCGGCTGGCCACGGTCAAACACCACCCTCGTGAACTCAAGGTACTGGAAAAAAAAGTTGATAAATTTCAAGAATGCTTGAGCAAAAAGCAAATGGATTCCCTGCCGGTGATCAACACGGAGTTTCACGAGTTGTTGTACGCCCTCAGCCAAAGCCCGCGCTTAATCCACATGATCAATGGACTCAGAGATCAGATCTATCGATTTAGAGAGATCCTCCTGAAGGATCAAAAACTTGCCGGAATCAGCCATGAAGACCATATCCAGATGTTGAGATTTATGCGCAAACGGGATGCCGAAGGGGTGGAAAAGCTGGTCCGAGAGCATATTCTGCGGGGACAGGAAGTCGTCCTGACCAATTTTGGCAAAAAAAATAACAACTAACGCTTAATTCCCGAATGAGCGGTTTGCGCTCAATCAGCTTTGGAGCAAAGATGCCCTATGACTGGAAAGAAAATCAAAATTCTTGTGGGTAAACCGGGATTAGATGGACATGACCGCGGTGCAAAGGTAATTGCGCTGGCCCTCAGAGATGCCGGTATGGAGGTTATTTATACCGGTCTCCATCAGACCATTGAACAAATCGTCCGGACGGCAGTTCAGGAAGCGGTAGACGTGATCGGTCTTAGCATCATGTCCGGTGCCCATCTTCCGATTTGCAAAAAATTAAAGGAAATGATGAAAGTTGAAGGCATTCAAGATATCCCCGTTGTCGTGGGCGGTGTTATCCCCAAGCAAGATATTCCTAAATTAAATGTTATGGGGATCGGCGGGGTTTACCCCGGGGGCACAAAGTTTGACGATATAATTGCCGGAATTCAAAATCTGGCCAGATAGCAGATAGCTCATAGCTCACAGCTCATAGTCAGAAAGGTCTGATACCTCAAGCTATGAGCTGTGAGCCATGAGCTATCCATATAATTCATGACTCTGGATTTTTCAATTATGCTAACCAGATTTTAATAACAAGTTCTGGCAAGAGGTAAAATATGGGTGTTGCAAAGTATGTAAAAAATGAAAAAGACGCCATTGAAGAAGTTATTTATCAATCCGGTATCCGCGTAAAAACGGTATACACTCCCCAGGACCTCGATGAGGTTGGCTTTGATTACGAGAAAGATCTCGGTGATCCCGGACAGTATCCGTTTACCCGCAGCCTCCATCCCCAGGGTTATCGCAGCAGAGCCTGGACGACGCGCCAGTATACCGGTTTTGGTACGCCTCAGGAAACCAACCAACGCTTTAAAATGATGATTTCCCATGGCCAAACGGGTCTCAATGTTGCTTTCGATCTTCCCACCCAGATGGGGTATGATTCGGATGATCCCAAGGCTGTGGGAGAAGTCGGTCGGGTTGGCATGCCAGTGGACTCTCTGCGTGATTTTGAAATAGCATTTGCCGGCATCCCGCTGGATCGCATTGGATCCGGGCTGACGATCAATGCCGTAGCCTCCATCATGCTGGCGATGTATCAGGCGGCGGCTGAAAAATTCGGTTATCCTAAAGAAAAAATCAGCGCTACCCCGCAAAATGATATTCTCAAAGAAATGATCGGTCGCGGGGCCTGGATTTATCCGGTGGAAGAAGCGGTTCGCCTGGTGGGGGACAGCATTGAATACGCGGTCAAAGAGCTGCCGCGCTGCAATCCAGTCAGCATTTGCGGTTACCACATACGTGAATCCGGTGCCACCCCGGCCCAGGAAATTGCCTGTGCCTTTGAAATTGCCAAGGCCTATATGGACAATGTGATCAAACGGGGTATGCAGGCCGAGGATTTTGTCGGGAGTTTTTCCTTTAATTTGAATGTATTCGGCAATCTCTGGGAGCAAATTGCTAAATTCAGGGCCGCCCGCAAACTCTGGGCCAGAATGCTGCGCGAGGAATATGGTGTCGAGGATAAGAAAAAATTATTTCTGAGAGGTCTGTTCGGAGGCGGCGGCAGCGGACTTACTAAAAATCAGCCTGAAAATAATATCATGCGGGGCGCCTTCTATGCCCTGGGCGCTGCACTGAGCGGGGCTCAGACGACCGCACTTTGCTCATTTGACGAAGCCTATACCATTCCCACCCCGCGAGCCGCCTTGCTGTCTTTGCGGACATTGGAGATCCTCATGGATGAAGTTGGGTTGCGCGACACGGTGGATCCTTTAGCGGGCTCTTACTTCATCGAGACACTGACAAAAAAAATGGAGGAGAAGATTCTTGAGGAGATGACCCAGATTCAGGAAATCGGCGGAATGGTCCACGCGGTTTCCACGGGTTTTATTCAGCGCAAAGTCTCCCGGCAGGCCTACGAATATGAAAAAGGGGTTCAGAGCGGAGAATACATCAAGGTCGGCGTCAACAAGTACGCCGATGAAGTTGAGGACCAAACGGATGTGGAGCTTCATGAATATAATGAAGAATGGGTGGACCAGCAGCTTGCCAGCCTGAAAGAACTGCGTCGGACCCGCCACAATCGTGAAGTTACCCGTTCCTTAAATGAACTTGAAAAAGGGACGCGCGGCGGTAAAAATGTGATGCCGCTGCTGGTGGACTGCTGCCGGACATACGCCACGGTGGGAGAGATGGCCGGTGTGTTCCGGGATCTTTTTGGTGAATGGGATGAACCGAGCCTCTTCTGATTTGGGATTTTAGATTTTTGATTTCGGATTGAATAGAAATTGAAGAATAGAGCAATTTGAACAAAGGAGATTAGGAATTGAGTGCGGAGAGACAAAATTTAGAAGATAAAAATCCGGATTTGGAAGAAAATCCGCAATCCGCAATCCCCAATCCCCGATATCGACTGGGGTGTGACATCGGCGGTACCTTTACCGATTTTGTTCTCGTCAATGACGCCACCGGTGAATTCCAGATAAACAAATGTTTGACCACGCCGGGGGACCCCTCAGATGCGGTCGAACAGGGCATCCGCGAGTTGCTGGAACGCTCGCCTGGATTTATGCCTAAAATTGATGAAATTATCCACGGGACCACCCTGGTGATCAACGCCATCATTGAACGCAAAGGCGCCAAAACCGGTCTGATCACCACCAAAGGCTTTCGGGATGTGCTTGAGCTGGGCCGCGAGATACGCTACGATGCCTACGACATTTTCTCCGAATATCCACTGCCGCTGGTTCCACGATCGCTTCGGCTCGAAGTTTCAGAACGCATCACCAGTAATGGGCTTGTAATTAAATCCCTGGAAGCAGAAGACGTGCAAAAGGTGCTGTCCGAGTTGCAAGCATCGGGGATTGAGTCTCTGGCCGTGTGCCTGCTTAATTCCTATGAAAATCCGGTGCATGAGATTAAAATCAAAGAAATAGTCAACCGGCTGGCACCGGACCTGTCCTTATCCACATCATTTGAGGTATTGCCGCAGATTCGCGAATATGAACGAACCTGCACCACCGCGACCAACGCTTATGTCAAACCAATTACGGCCAGATATCTTGCCAAACTGGCGTCACGCCTGGAAGCTCTCGGGTTTAAGGGAAAACTGTTTATCATGCTGTCCAGCGGCGGGATTACATCGGTGGAGACCGCCCAGCAATTTCCGGTCAGAATTATTGAATCCGGACCCACTGCGGCCGTTATCGCCTCCCAGCATTACGGCCGGATGTTTCAGATAAAGGATATGTTCTGTTTTGATATGGGCGGAACGACAGCGAAATCCTGCTTGATCCAGAAAGGGCAGGCTGGGCTGGTCTCCACATTCGAGGTCGGGCGGGTCCAGCGGTTTAAAAAAGGCAGCGGTTTGCCCATCCAGGTTCCGGTGGTTGATTTAATGGAAATCGGGGCCGGCGGCGGCAGCATTGCCAAAATGAGCAAAATGGGTCTTTTGCAGGTGGGGCCCGAAAGTGCGGGGGCTGATCCGGGTCCGGCTTGTTACGGGCACGGGGGAGAAAATCCCACGGTGACCGATGCCGATCTGCTGCTGGGATATCTGGATCCTGACTATTTTTTGGGTGGAACCATGTTGCTCGACAAGGGGGCTGCGGAGCGCGCCATGGAAGCCAAAGTTGCCCGACCCCTTGGAACATCGGTTGTGGAAGCCGCTTTTGGAATCCATGATTTGATCAACGAAACCATGGCGGCCGCAGCCAAAACCCATATTGCCGAAAAAGGCGGCAATCCGAACATTGTCACCATATCCGCTTTTGGCGGTGCCGGACCGGTGCACGCCTATGGCCTTGCTAAAAAGATCGGTGCCCCGCGTATTCTCGTGCCCCCGCTGGCCGGTGTGGGATCAGCGCTCGGGTTTTTTACCGCGCCGGTGGCCTTTGATCTTACCAGGAGTCACCGGGTCGCCCTGGATGATGCTGATTTGAAAGAAATTGAGCATTTGTTCCAGGAGCTTGAGAAAGAAGGCGCTGCCATCCTCCAGCAGGCCGGCAAGGAAGAAGCTATCATTTTCGAACGAGCCTTGATGATGCGCTTTGTGGGCCAGGGGGCTGAAACGGATCTGTCAATTCAACAGAAACCCTTTGATCAGTGGGAAAAGAATGAGATTCGTGAACTATTTGACGATGTCTACAAAAAGCTTTACGGGCGGACTTATCCGGAAACACCGGTTGAATTTGTAACCTTCAAGTTGCGGGCGAGCCTGCCATCAAGGGAATTTCGCATACCTCCGATCCGGCAGGCTGAAGGAAAACTGGCGGATTGCATAAAAGGAGAACGCAATGCTTTTTCACTGGTGCGGAAGGGATACATTCCTTTTACAGTCTATGATCGGTCAAAACTTTTTCCAGGTGCAGTGATGCAAGGTCCTGCCATCGTGGAGGAGCGCGAATCGACCATTATTGTCGGTGAGGATGCCAAAGCGTCTGTGGATGAGTTCGGTTTTGTGTGGATCAACATGAATGCGGAATTGGGAATGCGGAAGGCGGAATTGAAAAGAAGTGGGAATGGGGGAAGGTAAGGATTGAAGAGAGAAAGAAACGATCGAAAACAATGCTATTTGCAAATTTGACTTCATTATATATTGAAGACTGTCTGAGGAGTATAAATTATGCTGGATAACGAAGGAACGAAAAACATTCCGCATTCCGCATTCCGCATTCCGCATTCAAAAAACTTCGATCCCATTACGCTTGAGATCCTTTGGCGCAGGCTGATTTCGATCGTTGACGAGGCGGATGCCTCCGTTGCCCGGACGGCGTTCTCAAGTCTGTTGCGCGATGCCCATGACTATACGTGCATGTTTACAGACAGCCGGGGGCAGGAACTTGTTCAGGGAACGTTTTGTACGCCGGGTCAGGCAGGTGCCATGGCCCTGGGTGTTAAAAAACTGATCAACTCAATTGCTGTTGATGAATACCAACCGGGAGATGTTTTTATCGTTAACGATCCCTGGCTTCTGGCAGGCCATCTAAACGATGTCTGTGTGATGAGCCCAATATTCTATAAGCAACGGCCGGTGGCCTTTACAGCCTGCGTTTTTCATCACTCCGATATCGGCGGCCGGGTTGCTTCTGATAATCGTGAAGTTTACGAAGAGGGCATTTTTATACCCCCGTTAAAGCTTTATGAGGCGGGCGTTCTCAACCAGAGCGTGTTAGATTTAATTCGCTGGAACGTAAGAACACCCGAGGAGGTGACCGGGGATATCCGTTCCCAGGTGGCAGCCAATCACGTGTGTGCCCAGAAGGTTGTCGAGATGCTGGAAGACGAAGGGCTGGATACCCTGGACGATCTGGCGGATGAAATCATTGATCGTACCGAAAAAAGCATGCGGGAGGCTATCGCCAGAATTCCAAACGGAGTCTATCCCTATGAAGGCATTATCGAGGGAGCGGGCAAAAGAGATGATATCAGGATAAAGTTGACAGTGGAAATAAAGGACAGCGATATTCACATCGATTTTGACGGTACCTCATCCCAGGTGGATTGGGGCGGCAACGTGGTTTACAATTTTACCTATGCCTACGTTTTTATGGCTGTAAAAAGCGCCTTTGATCCCGATATTCCCATTAATGAAGGTGCTATTCGTCCGGTGAAAATGACGGCTCCCGAGGGGACGGTGGTCAATTGCAAATTCCCGGCTGCCGTGGCAGCCAGAATGCAAATCGGTCATTTCATGACTGAAATGGTTTTCAAAGCATTGGCCGGAGCGACCCCGGATAATATCATCGCGGAAAGCGGCGGAACTCCAGCCCAGACCAATATTTTTTACGGTAAACGCGCCAATGCTAAGCCCTGGCTCACCATGATCATTCGCGGGGGCGGTCTGGGCGCCGGCAGTCGCATGGACGGACATCACTGTGCCATTTTCCCAGCCAACGGGGCCAATACACCGGTGGAAATTTTTGAAAGCGATACGCCCCTGATTGTGGAAGAGCGCAGCCTGGTGTGCGATTCTGGCGGACCGGGAAAAATGCGGGGTGGTCTGGGGCGTAAAATGATCATCCGGGTGCCGGATGACGACACCGCTCCCCAAGGTCCGACTTCGATAGCGTTGCAGGCCGGGCGTTTCAAATATGCTCCCCAGGGGTTGTTTGGCGCAGGGCCCGGGGTTATGGCCAAATTTCTGGTCAATGAAAAAGATGGGGATCCCAGCGGATTAACCCTATGCAAAAACGGCGACGTAATTCAATTTCTCAGTGCCGGAGGCGGAGGCTATGGAGACGCCTTCGAGCGTGATCCCGAGGCGGTCCAAGAGGATGTTATCAACGAATATATAAGCATCGAAAAGGCCCGGGAAGATTACGGTGTGGTGGTTGATCCGGGGACCTTGAAAGTTGATCTGGCGGCAACCCACAAATTACGAGCAACGAAGGAAAAGGTTTAATATCGAGGGAATAGGCTTTAGAAGGTTTCAGGTGTCAGGTTGCAGGTGTCAGTGTGGCCGCTGTCGCTGACAGCTCTAGTAGGGTCGGCCTCTGTGCCGACCATTTACTGGAGTGCACGATGAACTGAATCCGGCGGGCACGGAGGCCCGCCCTCGGATTGTTGAAAACCAACTAAATTAAATTGCGGAGCGAAGCGATATCATTATTCGATGTTCGACGTTGGACGTTCGATGTTCGATGTTCAGTCTTTTCGATGTTGGAAGTTCATCGTTGATTTCAGACACTGGAGTTTTACCATGGCCAAAACATTCATGCCCTCTTTTAAAACTCATGAGGAACTGCAGCACCACCAGCTTAAAGGCCTTCAATGGACGGTATCGCATGCCTATGAGGGGTCTTCTTTTTACCGGAACAGGTTGGAACAGGCCGGTGTCCGTCCCGGGGATATTCAGTCCCTGGATGACATCTGTAAACTTCCCTTTACCACGGCCGACGATCTGCAGACAGGGTATCCTTTCCCCCTCTTGGCAGTTCCTGACTCCGAGGTCGTCAGAATCCATGCTTCTTCCGGGACCACGGGCAAACGGAAAATTTTGACCTATACCCAGAAAGATATTGATGATTGGGTTCATTTTTTTGCCCGCTGTTACGAAATGGCCGAACTGACACCTGAAGACCGGGTGCAAATTGCGGTGGGATACGGAGTCTGGACGGCCGGGGTGGGTTTTCAGCTGGGCTGTGAGAAATTCGGCGCCATGGCCCTTCCGGTAGGTCCGGGAAACGTCGACATGCAGTGCCGGTTTCTGGTGGATTTGCAGACCACCGTAATGTGCTGTACGGCATCCATGGGCCTATTGATGGCCGAGGAGGTCAACCGTAGAAAGCTGAAAGACCAAATTGGGCTCAAAAAGATGATTTTCGGCTCCGAGAGAAGCAGCGACGCCATGCGCGCGCGAATCAGAGATCTTCTGGATTTAGAAGACATGTTTGATATCACGGGCATGACAGAGCTTTACGGACCCGGGGCCGGGCTGGATTGTTCCAGGCACGAAGGCATTCACTACTGGGCGGACTATTACGTCCTGGAGTGCCTCGATCCTGAGTCATTGGAGCCGGTTGCGCCCGGTGAAGTTGGCGAAATGGTGGTCACCACCCTGCGCAAAGAGGCTGCTCCGCTGATTCGCTACCGAACGCGGGATTTAACGCGAATGATTGATCAATCGTGTTCCTGCGGCAGCCTTCTTCCCATGCATGACCGGATTCTGGGTCGTTCGGATGATATGATCATTTTCCGGGCGGTGAACATTTACCCGGGACAGGTCGATGAGGTATTGTCTCAGATTGCAGAAGCCAGTTGTGAATACCAGGTACATCTTGACAGAAAAGATGACGGCAAAGATTATATGACCATACGATTGGAATGCTGCGAAGGCTATGACCCGTCCCTGGCAGCCGAGCTCGCTGCAACCGTTCAGTCAGAGGTTAAAAAGAAAATTATGGTCAGCTGCGATGTGGATATCTTAGATTACTGCTCATTGCCGCGATCAGAAAGGAAGTCGAAACGGTTTTTTGACAATAGACCGGAGTAAAAGACTATTAGAATTCGGAATTGGGAATGCGGAAATAGGAATTAGAGAAAAAGACAAATACAAAATCGCGAAAACACGAAAAACAAAAAGGAATTTTTATATTAATTTTTGTGTTTAGTTGATAACAAAAGAATCGCTTTAAGAAACACACAAATAGTTTTTGAGACTATAGCGAATAACCAAGAATAACAAAGAATAGGAGGAAGTTGAGATGTTGACAAAAGCGTATATTCCGTACAGGGGTTATTACAGTTCTCCATTTTCGCGCTGGCAGGGGAGCCTGGCCAATGAGAATTCGATAGTACTGGCTGCCGAGACGGCTAAAAGATGGCTGGCGGAGAAAAACTGGGATCCCAAAATTTATGATTATCTATATTTGGGAATTACCGTTCACCAGCATCGCGGCTTTTACGGGGGCCCCTGGGCGGCGGCCATGATGGGTGCTACCGGCGTGCCCGGTGTTCTGGTAAGTCAGGCCTGCTCGACTTCCACGATATGTGTTTACCAGGCCAGTGTGGGGGTTGAAACCGGTTTGTTTGAAACCCCCATGTGCCTGATGACGGATCGGTGTTCTAACGGACCCCATGCCATCTGGCCCAACCCCAAAGGCCCTGGCGCGCAGGTGATTTCCGAAGACTGGTTGATGGACAACTTTGCCAGGGATCCCTGGGCCGGTGAGGCCATGATTAAAACTGCTGAAAACGTATCGGCCGAAGCCGGCATTACCCGTGAGCAGTGCGATGCGGTGGCCTTGAGACGTTACGAACAGTACCAAGATGCTCTGGCCGATGACCGCGCTTTTCAGAAGCGCTACATGTATCCGGTGATGATCCCGCTATCCAAAAAGAAAACCATTATGCTCGAAGAGGATGAGGGTATCATGGAATCCACTGCCGAGGGGCTGGCCAATCTCAGGCCCGTATTGCCTGGCGGGGTCCACACTTTTGGTGCTCAAACCCATCCGGCGGACGGTCACTGCGCCATTACAGTCACCACCCGTGAAAAAGCCAAAGAACTCAGCGCCGACCCGGATGTGGAAATTCAGGTAGTTTCCTACGGGTATAGTCGGGCCAAACCGGCTTTTATGGCGGCGGCCGTGTATCCCTCGGTGAAAATGGCTCTGGATAATGCCGGTATCAGCGCAAATGATGTTAAGGCCATCAAGACCCATAATCCTTTTGCCGCCAATGATATCCACCTTGCCGATAATTTGGGTATCGACGTTAATGGCTTCAACAACTACGGCAGTTCCCTGATATTCGGGCATCCCCAGGGACCCACTGCCGGACGCCTGATTATCGAAGGGATTGAAGAAGTGGTCATGGCCGGCGGCGGCTATATGCTCTTTGGTGGTTGTGCCGCCGGGGATACCGGGGCTGCCATGGTATTGAAAATAGGATAGTCGACGATTTTGGATTTTGGACTGCGCCCGCCCGCCTCGCCTGAGCGTTTCGCGACGGCGGGCAGGGATTTCGGATAGAACCGATTGTGCGAAGGAACCGCGTTCGATTCAATTAAGGATCCAACCATCTATACGAAAAAAACCACCATAAGGGGTTTTTATGAGAAAATTTACCTACCTGGCCCCCAAGACCATGGATGAGGCCATATCGCTGCAACAATCCTATGGAGACCGCGCAAAATATATAGCCGGTGGCACCGATGTGCTGGTGAAAATTAAGGAAGGTAAACTGGCGCCTGATTTTCTGATTTCTCTAAAAAATATTATAGATAAGGAACACCCTTACATAAACCACGAAACCGGGGAGTTATTTATCGGCGCCTTTATCACCCACCGTGCCATAGAGAAATCCTCGATCATCCAGCTGAACTATCCGATTTTACATGACGCCGTCAAGAATATTGGATCAGTCCAAATTCGCAATGTTGCCACCATTGGAGGAAATTTGGTGAATGCTGTTCCTTCGGCGGATGGGGCGATTCCCTTAATTGCGTTGGACGGCAAGGCGCATATCTACGGCACCAAAGGCCATCGTTCTATTGATCTGCGACGGTTTTTTCTGGGACCGGGTCAATGCGATTTAGAAAGAGGCGAAATTCTGCTTGAGATTGTCATTCCACCGCCCCTGCCGCGCACCGGCGGTGCCTACATCAAACATGGACGACGGGAAGCCATGGAACTCCCCATGCTCGGGGTGGGTGCCCTGTTGAGTTTGGAAGAGGATATGGCCACCTGTGCCCGGGCCCGCATCTGCCTCGGCGTTGCGGCACCCACGCCGCTCAGATGCCTGGCGGCAGAAAAATATCTGGTCGGTAAAACGGTCGATGAAATTTCGCTGGCCGAAACCGGCCGAATCGCCGGAGAGGAGTCGCGGGTGAGAGACAGCATCCGGGGCCTGGCCTGGTACCGCCGGGAAATGGTCGGGGTTCTGGTGAAGCGCATGGGATTAAAAGCCCTGGAGCGGGCAAAATAGAAGTAGGAAGTCGGAAGTCGGAATGCGGAAGTGGGAATGCGGAAGTGGGAAGTCGGAATGCGGAAGTGGGAATGCGGAATGCGGAAGTGGGAAGTCGGAATGCGGAAGTGGGAATGCGGAATGCGGAAGTGGGAAGTGGGAATGCGGAATGCGGAAGTGGGAAGTCGGAATGCGGAAGTGGGAATGCGGAATGCGGAAGTGG
>Ga0316192_10002680_pt1 | contig 13021 bp, 13 predicted proteins | sample MerIslwburrow_MG_FD_204931 | JGI IMG/M metagenome (GOLD analysis project Ga0316192, IMG submission 204931) | Coastal sediment microbial communities from Maine, United States - Merrow Island worm burrow | ecosystem: Environmental > Aquatic > Marine > Coastal > Sediment | place: USA: Maine...
CCTCACCGAAACTATTTTATCGTCAATCCCTAAAAAGATACTTCCAATCAAAAAAACGAGACAACTCGCCTCTTTACTTGCGGCATAATAATTCGGGAACTGTTAAAATATGCAAAAGGCCAGATATTATTAAAACAATATGATGAAGGTGATTTGTTAATGGAAATTTTAGATAAAAAAATCAGGATCGAAAAAAACATATTGGTCGACCATATTTTGGCCGTGTTTGCTGTGTTGTTGTCTTTTACTATAGGCGCTTCTCTCTATCGTGCGGGGGATATTGGGATGCGTCCTATTATGTGGCTGCATATCTTTTTAGTCGTATTAACGTTTATATTCACTATCTTCAAGCGGTCCATTATTTATCGTTGGAAGGTAGGTTTTATTCTGTTAGTGGTAGTGGTGTTGGCCATATGCGGTTTAATCGTGTTTGGATTTGTTACTAATATCCCTATTTTGTGTATGGCAGCGGCTATTATAGCCACAACTTTTATGGGCATGCGTGCGGGAATCATTTTTGCACTTTCATTTACTATGATATTTATTACTTTCGGTATTCTTGTGAAAAATGGCCTGTGGGATTTTGAAATAAATGCAGATGCTTATCTTCATTCGTTATCGTCGTGGATACTTCTCTGTGTTGGTTATCTTAGTATGGCAACGATTTCTGTTTTGATTGTGGGGAAGATGAATGCTATTATTTTAAGAAATCTTGATTTGGTCGAACGTCAAAAAAAAGAACTTGAAATTGCCAACTCCACCAAAGATAAACTTTTTTCAGTGATTGCCCATGATTTAAAAATTCCCTTTTGTAGTCTTATAGGTTTTATGCAAATGTTCTGTGATGAAAATGAAAATTTTAGTGACAAGCGAAAAATTGAAATCTTCGAGAAGTTGTTGGTGAGTTCGGAAGGCACACTGTTTTTATTAGAAAATTTACTTGCATGGAGTCAGTCTCAAATAAATGAGACAAATCTTAAATCAGAGGCGATTAATGTGAAATCGTTGTTTGATGAATGTGTCGCGCCTTATGTGAGTGTTGCTGAAAAAAAAGAAATTACTATTAATCAAAATGTGTCGCAAGATGTTGAATTGATTGGAGATGCTGCGAGCCTTCGAATTATTTTGTGTAATCTTATAAGTAACGCCATCAAGTTTACCTCTCGTCATGGTCATGTGACGATGACCGCTATGAGCGATGAGATGGAAGTAACCTTTTGTGTTGCAGATAGCGGTATAGGTATGGATGACAGTATGATGAAAAGGGTGCTTGATAGTACGGATCATATTAGTACCTTGGGAACGGATAGGGAAAGTGGAACGGGTTTGGGTGTTGGACTTTGTCAAGAACTTGTCAATAAAAATAAAGGAAAAATTTGGGTTAAAAGTGTGGTAGGAGAAGGAAGCTCTTTTTTCATTTCATTTCCTAAAGAAATTAAGAGATAGATAGTGTCAAATGACTTTTTTTTGGACAGATCCATTATTTTCAGTATTGCATGAAAATTATTGAAATATACTATGACGGAGCGTGACCCTTTTGTAAGCGTGAAGCTAAATTTCTAAGGTTCTTAGATAAAAAAGAAATAATAAATTTCGTTGATATTTCATCTCCCAATTTTGATGAAAAAACTTACGACTTAGTGGGGCAGTCTTATAAGTTATTGTTCACCGCAAAAACCAAAGAGAATCATTTTATATTTGGTTTGGACACCTTTATGCAAATAACAGAACCAGATTGGCCAAGTTATTCATAAAAAACTGTGATGACCAGTGTGATTTGAAAGGGTAAAAAAGACCGACTAGCATGCACGTGCAAAGGGGATTTAAACTGAAATAATGAGAAGTCGGTTAGAAAATTATTCATCTTATATAAAACTATATACATGCCCCTCTGAAAACGTCGGTAAAAAATATGAAAAATAAAATTATTTACAATGTATCGTGAATTGTAACTAATATGTTTTGTGGTTTATTTCGGTAATACTTGGCGAAGCAGTGATCGTTTAAAAGGCTCCCCAATCCTGATCATTAGGGATGTAGTAGCTTGGGCAAATAAATTTGAACATATTGGCAAAGGTTTGCGCTTTTTTGAGGCTTGCATTACTTTCAGCTTTCATTTGGGATAATTCTTTGCCGAAAATGTCTGAAAAATATTTTTTGGCAGCAGCCTTTTTCTCTTCTTCGCTGTCAAAAAGATTTCGGATATGAGATAACTCACCGCTGTCTAGCCAAATACCACCGCAGTTGCCGCATTCATCGATTTCAACCTGATGTTCCGTGCTAAAGAAATGTCTCATCATGATGATGTTGTCACATGTGGGGCAAGGTCGCTTGGTGTCGTGGTTAACGGTCGTTGAAGGATTGGTCTCGATGTCCAGAAGGGCGTTTCCGGCCGATTCATGCGGTTCGTCAAAGTGAGACAGTTCACGGTTGTCAAACCAAATCCCCCCGCAGCCACCTTGGCAGACACACACATTTATGTCGTCGACGCTTTGTTTGTGTAGTTTATTGTTACATACGGGGCATTTCATATGTCAATCCTTTCAACAGTCACTTTATTATTATACTGAGTATCAATGACACTGACTTAAGAATTTTCTATTTTGCTGCAACAAAGTCATTGTTGTTCCTTTGATCTGCCATTGATACCGAGTATTGCTTCGGAGAGAAATTCCTTCAATTTATTAAGTATTTTTCTGAATTGATTCAGGTAATGAGGTGACAAATGCTTTTATTTCGTCGCGTACACGTCGGTAATGGGAAAGAGCTTCTTCTTCACAGGTCGCATTTTCAGCCAGTTTGGGTGGGTCATCAAAACCCACGTGAACGATAGTGGAAGAGACCTTAAATACAGGGCAAGTTTCGTGAGCGTGTCCACATACGGTCACCACATAATCGAAGTGGACATTGTTGAACTCCTCAGCTGTTTGTGAGCGTTGTGAACTGATATCCACTCCTGCTTCTTTCATCACGGTAATGGCATTGGGATTAAGCCCTTGTGCCTTGATGCCCGCTGAATAAGCCTCGACAACATTAGATTTCAAATGTTTTGCCCATCCTTCGGCCATTTGGCTGCGGCAAGAGTTGCCGGTACATAAAAACAATATTTTTAGCATACATTCATTCCAAATAAGGTAAATTGTCAATGTTTGAACGGCTACAAGCTACTAGAAGTTTGTCGCCTTCTTGAATAATATCACCGGGTCCCGGGGAGTCGTTGATTTCTTCTATGGGCTTTCCACTGCGGGCGTCAATTTTTTTGGTGGGTTTTTTAATGGCCACCACATTAACATGGTATTTCCCGCGGATATTAAGTTCGGCCAGAGATTTTTTCCAAAATACTTTGGGGGCTCTGCGAGTGACGATCAAAAGTTCTTCGGTGATCTCTTTCACACTATCGGCCCCACGGGTGAGTAGAACCAAAGCTAATTGTTTTCCGGCAGATTCTTCAGGGTTGATTATTTGAGTGCTATCCCCGCCAATTTTTTGGAGCAACTCACCTTTTCGGGTGCTGGTGGCTCGAGCGTGGATGTTGTTGACGCCCAAACGCTTCAAAATAGAAGTGGTGATCATGGCAGATTCAAAATTCATGCCAATGGCCACAACGGCCACATCAAAATTGGCCACACCTTGTTCCTGCAAGGCGGCTTCATCGGTGGAGTCCAAAACAATCGCATGGGTGACATCGTCTTTGATGGTTTCAACGCATTCGCTATCGATATCAATGGCCAACACTTCAGCGCCATTACGTGTCATTTCTTTAGCCACCGCATTGCCGAAAATACCCAAGCCAATTACCACTACTCTTTGTTCCATACCTTTATCCTATTCACCACATTTTTTCAGATTATTATCCTATCATTACATTTTCTTCAGGATAGGCATAATTTTTTTTCTGCTTACGTCCCATTGCCAAAATAACCGTCAAAGGCCCAATTCGGCCCGCCACCATGGCAAATATCAATACTACATGTCCCGCACTTGAAATGCTGCTGGTGATCCCTGTGCTCAAGCCTACGGTAGCATAAGCCGAAGCGGCTTCAAAAAGAAGTTCTATGGGGGGAGTGGGGTTGCCACTAAAGGTTTCAGTGATAAACAATAGGCCTGACACCAACAAAAAACCTAACACAAATACGGTCACCACCACCAAAGCCTTATTCAAAGTGGATTGAGGGATGCGACGTTTGAAAATCTCCACATGATTTTTCCCTCTCGCCGTCGCCGCCACAGAAAAAATCATCATTGCTAGGGTTGAAATTTTTAGTCCACCTGCCGTACCACCGGGGCCACCTCCTAACAACATAAAGAATATTGAAAAAAGCAAAGTGGCCGCACCAAAACTGGCAAAGTCCACCGTATTGAACCCCGCTGTTCTTAAGGTCACGGCTTGAAAGAAGCAGGCCATTACGCTGTCACCTGTAGAAAGATGTTCTCTGAGTGTGGCGTATTCCAACAACAGGAACATCACAAAACTCGCAAAAAGAATGATCAGAGTCAAAGAAATCATTATTTTAGATTGCACACTCATACGTACGGTTTCAGTAATGCCAAAACGTTTTTCCCATTTCAATGACAATGCACGTACCCAACTGTATCGTCTGGCCCATAAAGTTTGGCTCACACGTAGATCGGCCAAGTTGATAATGACAGCAAAACCCAAACCACCCACGATAATGAGTGATGCAATAACAAAGTTCACCACACCGCTGTTTTGGAAATGCATTAAAGAATCATCGTACAATGAAAATCCTGCATTGCAAAAAGCAGAAATGGCCGTGAAGACAGCGGCATATAACTTGTCGGCATCTTCTAAGGCCCCTGCCCCGTGTTCCCAATGGATATTGGGCATAAAGCGATAGAGCAGAGCCGCACCAATCAGCTCCATACTTAAGGTTATGGCGAAAATATAGCGTATCAAACGGTGGATTTTTCCCATATCCTGGTAGTTGAGGGCTTCCCCCAAAACTACCCGTTCTTTCAGCCCCAAACCCCGTCGTTGGGTGAGTGCAAAGACGGCCACAAACGTGAGTAGGCCCAATCCTCCTATTTGAATAAGGGCCAGAATAACAATTTGGCCAAAGTGGCTTAATTCTATCATGGGTATGAGTGATAGACCTGTCACACAGGTGGCACTGGTGGACATGAAAAAGGCTTCTTTTATTGAAAGGGTTTCAGATCCCTCAACGCTGACCGGCATGCTCAATAACAAAGCACCCAAACAAATAATAAACACAAATGACATGATCAAAGCAACCGCAGGGCTTTTGATGCGAGAGAGAAAAAGCCGGTTGTAACGCATAAAGCTAATCAACATTAGAAGAATAAAAATACTTTCTAAGACAATGTATAGATTTTTATTCTTTTCAATATCAAAAGGCAATCCTAATAGTCCGTTGACTATTAAAAACCCGCTGCCCATTAATATCACGCAAAGAGGGACATAGTTATCTAAGAAATATTCTTTACGGTGTCGACTTAAGATCCAAGGAATCACAATATCTAAAGAGAAAAAGAGAGTGATGCCCAGTAAAATGGAGTTGAATACTTGTGGGTTGATGTGGTTGATCCAAGAAACGTTCCAATGGCCTAGCTGATAAAAAAATATGCTGGCACCCAAGATAAAAGAAAAAATCCTGAAGAAATTCATAAAATACGGCAATACAGATTGAGGCTTCATAACGTTCACTTTAACATATGGAAGAGGCGGCATGAATTCATTATGGATATCAAAACGGTTATTACAGATTTAGACGGTACCTTACTCCTCCCTGACGGTACTGTAGGAGATTACTCCCGCGGTGTCTTCAAGAGATTGAGAGAAAAAAATATTGATATTCATATAGCGACAGGACGTCCACTGTCGGGGGCGCTAATTTCTACCCGTGGCCTAGAGTTGGCTCCCGAAATGGCTGTTTTTAACGGTACTCAACTGTATCACCGTCATAGTGAGGAATTGTTTCAAAACAAAACACTGCCCCAAAATGTGGTAGAACATGCGATAAAGCGCCTAGAAGAAGAAGACATGGATTATTTCATTTATCACGAAGAGGTGAGGTACCGTAGAGAAGGGCGTCACTACAAAATATCCAAAAATTTAGATCAATTTTTTCATGGGGTTCAATTGGTCAAAGATCCCGATTCCATTCCTAAAGAACGTTGCCCACGAGTCGCTTTTTGGGGATTAGAGCATGAATTAATTGAGCTGACTCATGAATTTAGGGAGCTCCCTGATATTTATGTGGAGAGTTTCCCCTTTTCAGCGATTGAAACCTTTCCTGATGAAGATCTTTATTTTGTTGAGATTCACTTCTTCTGTGAAGGTAAGGTAGAATTGTTGCGTTGGTTAGAAAAAGAAAGGGGGATTACTCCAGAACAGGTGATGGCTTTTGGAGATCAAAACAATGATATTTCTTTGTTAAAAGCGGCGGGTTACGGTTTTGCTGTGGCCAATGCCTTTAAACCCTGTTTGGAAGCGGCGGATGAAATTATAGAATCAAATGCTCAAGAGGCCGTAGCCAAAAAATTAGAGGAACTTTTTTTATGAGCTTTTTGCGCGAGGATCTCTTTTCCAGCAGATATAACTTTTACCTGGATTGTGATCATAGGGGCAACGATCATTGTGGATGCAATTGTCACAGGATTTGCCTTCAGCAAACTTTTTACTTTTCCAATCATTAAGATTACCAGCACCGTAACCATTGCTTTTATTTATTCCAGCCATCATTTACTCCTTGGATCTTATATCCAATATTAATCTTACCTATTAATACATCTTTTCAGTTAATATTTCAAATAATTAGAGAGCTTATTCGTAAAAATCCACAAAATTAGGGGACGGCTCATCACCATTAGATAGTATCTGCAGCATCTGTTTTATTATTTTTTCCTGTAATACGGGGTTATTTTCCTCACCTAGAGGAAATCCGTGGCGATAAGGGACGCAAAGAGCCCTTAAGGTGCCCACTGCTTGGGAAATATCTTTGAGAAGTGAAATAGAGACAGTCGCTATCCCCTGAGATTCCATTTCAGCCTGAACCAAGCCAACGGTTTGGTTACATAAAGGTCATATGGGTATTAATAAAGCAATGTCCACGCCTTGTTTCACAAAAGAATTAGCAGCTTCGGGGGCATAGGTCTTAATCAAGCGACTAGGAGTCGTGATAGAGCCCATAAAAGAAATATGTTGGGCGGACATGTCTTTAATAACCTTATCTTTCTGCAACTTTCTTAAGCGGTCTAAGGGGAAAGCCAGATTACGATCAGCCTCAACACCACTGTGGTCAAAGCTTTGTGAGCGATGGACTTCTTTCAAGGTGCGGACATCTACGTTGGAATCAATCAGCCTAAATGAAGGGTCACCTCCCAAGATATCCTCAAAATCATTGTCATTTTCAGGAACAAGTCCCGCTGTGGTCACTAGGCCCACCCGACATTCCGAAATTTTCTTTTTGAGTGGCGTTGGTGTAACTTGTTTAGCTGTGCGAAATCGATAAGCCTTTAAGAACATGCGAGTTTTAAAATCAAATTCAGAAAATTCACCCATAACAATATCTTTTTGGTTTCAAATTTGTAGAGGCGCACCGGCGTGTGCGCCTCTACAACAATTAATTCAAATTTTTAAAAGTAGTTTTTCTAGAAATCCCATCAAATTTTTTACCATCTACCTCGGCATAAGGTGCAATAAAATAATTCAATGATTCCCCTTGTTGAGCAGGGTTTAATACAATGTCGCGTCCAATTGAAAAGGCCACACGGTTTTCACAATGACTTTGCAAAAAATAAGTAGAAAGCTTTACATCTTTTTTCAACTCTTTAGCTTTCCACGCTTCAGAAATATCTACAGGGACCCAATCCTTATTTGATTTATAATAAGCCCAGCAATGGTAGCCTCCAGTAGCTCCTTCGTTCAGTGTGGGATTAAGAGGTAGGCCAATTTCAAAATAAGCAGGTATCCCTTTAGCTCGGCACAGCCCAATAAAATAAGCATGAAAATCAGTACAATTTCCTACGGCGACATCACAAGCAAAAGCAAAGTCACCTTGCCCCCAGCCTTTACCGCTTTTGTCATATTTCATATGCTTCATGGTTTGTTCCAAAAATTTAGTTGCTTTTTCATCTTTGCTTGAAGCACCAGCAGAATATTTATTGGCCATTTCTATGGTGTTGGCATCAATTGTGATAAGTTTATTAGATTTCAAAGTCACCTCATCACTTAAAAGTGGGGTACTTGCATAATTAGCGGGGATGTTTTCTTTACGGGTCACATTCATGGTCATCTTCACCTTCAGTTCTTCAGAAGGATTGTTGATGTTCACAAAAAGCATTTTATTTCCGTAATAATTTTCTTGAGTGATGCGATAATCAACTTTAGGCGAAGTCTCTACAGAAAAATCACTGATATTTTGATGGGTGTTGTTGCTGGGTACAGGTATCCACAGCTTTATTTCTTTACTTCCACGAGGAAGTTTATCAACGGTTGTGTTATAGGTTAGAGCAAACTTCCTTGTTTTTTCATTGTGGGCAGGTGTATTGCAGGAGCTTAAAACGATCATGGTTAGCATGAGAGAAAGAGAGATTAATTTTTTCATTTGTCATTTATCCTTGTAAGGTTTTAATTTATTTTTTTAATTAAAACTGAAGGAACGTGGGGAGAGATTTTTAAAAAAATAAAAAAGCAAAACTACCCGAGTTCAGCGACAGTGTCTGTCTGAAGGGGAATATAATCAAGTATCTGGAATGATAAACTCATAAATCATTTTGCGTTTCATTACAGTAAATTATATAAATCCTTCCTTCTAAATTCACCTAAAAATCCCATTCACCCACAAAAAATTCACAAGCGCCCTCCAAACCCTCAAACAACCCAAAAAATAACGATATTAGCTCATTTAACCTCTAGTCACAGCCAAATAATACCGTATAATTCCAAGTCCACATTTAGAAATTTGTGCAAATTCAGCGCAAGAACATATTCTAAGGTGGGGATGTAGCTCAGTTGGTTAGAGCGCCGCCCTGTCACGGCGGAGGTCGAGAGTTCGAGTCTCTTCATCCTCGCCATTTTAAATCTTTAGATGACAACTACTTACGCAGTAGCTTGTCTTTTTTTATGCCCTGAAAAAACAGGGGGGTACCTGAGAGGTACCTGAGCTTTTTCTAAGACAAGCAAGAGTGATTTGTTGAAGAAAGGAGGCTCTAATGAAAACCTGTTATAATGTATTCTGTGCTTCCGCACTATTTCAATCTTTAAAGGCAAGCTTTTGTCTGTATGTCTACGTTTACAAGTTATTTTGGAATCGAGGCAATTGATATGTCTATCCAAAAAACAAAAAATAAGTTTTTCAGAAAATCTCATTGGTCAGAAGGTCTTTATCAGAAGGGCAATAGGTTTTATGCGCGTTGGACACTTCCTGATGGTTCACGACTTCAACAGTCGTTAAAAACGGATAATCTCAATACTGCTAAGGATCAGTTAATTATTATCAAAAACAATGCCTTAATGGGTAATTTAGAAAAGTCCTATAAGAATGATCTTCAAGATCTTTTAAAGGAATACTGGATTGCTCAAGCGTGGAGAGCCAAGAGGTCAAATAAAGAGCAAAAGAGCATGATTGATATGTTCTTGAAATTTTCAAAGGTTACAAGTTTGGAAGGCTTTACACATCAAAAGGTAACAAAGTATCTCATGGGTCGCTTGAATGACCCTAAAGATAAGTTTGGGGCAGTTTCATTCAACAAGTATCGAAAATGCTATGTGACATTCTTTAGTTGGCTGGTAAATAACGAGTACTGGAAAGAGAACTCAATGAAAAAGGTGAGAATTTTGCCTGAATTGTTGGGCGACATTGTTTATTTAACTCAAGATCAAATTGTTGAGCAGTTAAAAGGTATCGAGAAGATCATTGGTGAAGTACAAGAAAAAGAACAAACAGCATTTTACAAAAGAAAGGTAAAAAAGCTTCAAACTGTAAAGGCATTGGTCGCCACGTATTTACTTGCGGGTTTGAGGCGTGCTGAGGGTTTGTGGTTACGAAGGGAAGATGTTGATTTGAAAAATAGAATGATTCATATTCGCTCAAAGACTATTGATGGGGTCGAATGGCGTGTGAAGTCAGGAAAATCAAATATCATAAAAAAACGCATGGTACCTATGAGCAGAGCCTTATATCCTTATCTCAAAGAACAATTAGCTTCGCATAAGAGTGGTTGGGTGTTTCCTTCTCCTACGGGGCAAGGTCGTTGGAATGATAGAAACTTTTTACGAACTTTTCAGCAAGTGCAAAAGAAACTAGGTCTTAAGTTTAGATGTATGGATTTTCGTCATACCTATGGCACACAACTTTCAAAGAAGGGGGTGTCAATGTTCAAGATCAGTAAATACATGGGGAATAGTGTGAAAATTGCAGAAAAATATTACATTGGTTTTTCACCCGAAGAACATAGGGAAGAGATTGAATTTTTAAGTGAACAACTCTTGCATGAATTACCACAAAAAATATCAGCCTAAAAAAAGAGAGAGCCATTTTGGCTCTCTCACTATTTCAATCATTTACAGTTTGTTTGGAATCAGATTAATGGCTCTCCTTCCAGTTTTGTTCCATCTGATAAACGCTACTAGCTGGGTATCTAACTACTGAACCTTTGCTTCCAAGACGAATAGCAATTTTATTTAATTTACGCCTCACGGTAGAAATATTGGTGTTCCATCTTTTTGCGATCTGAGATGCACTAAAATAAACTTCATTATTAGAATTCATAAAAAATCCAAAAAAGAGATTGGCTGAATCAAAGCTGATAAGACTAAAAACTGAGAAAATATATTATATAAAAAAAGAAGTTAAGAATCAAATTGGTTTTTATATATGATATTTCATGAAATGTGTTTAGTGTTTTTTATGTTGATTGCTAGTTAAGGAAAGGAGGGGTGAAAAAGTGTAAAAATGAATTAAAATATTTTATCCCGCTAGACTTTTTATCTGGACGTGAGAATGTGGTAATGGTGGTCTTTTAGAAGATTTAATAACTTTGCTTTGTTGTTGGTTGATAAAATTTGCATTATTAATTGCAGGTTCATAGCTTGGATTCGCTTGAATAGCTTTGTCGAATGATTCTAAAGCTTTGTTGGATTCTCCAATTTTGTAATAAAGAATTCCCATGTTAAAGTAAAGGATAAAGTCATTGGGGTTGGCTTCAATGGTCTTGTTGTATGATTCTAAAGCTTTGTCAAATTCTTTAAGTTGAGAATAGCAATTTCCTCTATTGTTATATATCTGTTCATCATTTGAATTGATTTTAATGGCCTCGTTATATGATTCTAGTGCTTTGTCAAATTCTTCAATTTCGTAGTAAAGATTTCCTTTGTTGTAATGGACATCGAAATCATCATAATTGATTCTGATAGCTTCGTTATATGCAGTGAGGGCTTTGTCAAATTCTCCAAGTTCGCAGTAAAGGTTTCCTTGATTGTAATGGGCATCAAAGTTTTCGGAATCAATTTCAAGAGCTTTGTTGAATGAGGCTAAGGCATTCTTAAACTCCCCTAGAGCATAATGGCAATTTCCTTTATTGGAGTGGCCATCAAGATCTTGAGAGTCAATTTTAATGGCTTTATTAAATGAATCGAGGGCTTTGTCAAACTCTTCGAGTTCAGCGTGACAAGTTCCTTTGTTAAAGTGGGCACTGAAATCGTTAGAGTTGATTTTGATAGCTTCGTTGAATGAGGCTAAAGCTTGATCGAATTCACCAAAACTGGAATGACAATTTCCTTTATTGTTGTGTATTTGTTCATCGTTGGGATTAATTTTAATAGCTTCATTATATGCCTCTAAGGCTTTGTCAAATTCTTCCAATTCAAAGTAACAATTTCCAATGTTATAGTGGGCTTCAAAATCCTTAGGATTGATTCCGACAACTTTGTTGAAGTGGTTTATTGCTTCAGAATAATTTTCTTGTTCAATAAATAAGTGTCCTTGATGAAAATGTTGCTCAGCTTTATCAGATTCTTCGGTCAAATTTTTAAGTCTTAGGTCAAGCACCTCGTAACCAAGTTCTTGAGAAAGCTTTCCTAAATTGAAAAGTTCTAAAAGCTTCTCATATCCTTTAGGTGTTCCTATTAAAGACAATTTAATTGATCCTGATCCCGCACGTAAACATATTATGGGTTCGTTGCAAGCAAGGTTTTTGAGTTTGTTTAAAATGTCTTCAATTTCTTTTCGGTTAGTTTCTTTGTATTCTCCTGTTAATAAAATATTGAAGCGTTTAAGACCTTCAATATCTTTGGGTTTTAGTTTGATATGTCCAATGACGGGGAGGCCAGAACTCAGTGAAAATCCAGAAAAAGTACCATTTAATGTTTTGTTGATTTCGTCAAAAATGAGATGCACATTACCAGATTGTCTTTTTTTGTATTTGGTGTTTTTGTATTTGAATTGGATTTCTAGCTCGTCAATTGTCCCTTCAAGTAAACAGTTTTGTTCGTTGTTTTTGTAAGACATTTGAAGTTTTCCTCTAATGAGGTTGCCATGAATTTCCATGTCATATATTTTGCAATAATAAATAGGCTCTTCTAAATTAGGTTGTTCAATCGTTCCTTCCCATGCGCTAATTTCCAGTGGATGAACTTTTATGTGTCGTTCCTTGGTCTCATTTTTTTCATGGTGAGTAGGTTGTGAGTGAAAATTTGATTTAATTTCATGGAGCAAGTTTTGAGTCGTTGAATGAGCATCAAGTTGTTCTGTATGAAGGGTGTCTAATTTGTTTTCTGAAACAACAATATTTGTGGTGTCAGTTTTTGTAATTTCTTTATCGTTGATGTTTATGGATGCACAGTTTTTTTCCCGAACCTCTATTTCTCTGGCATGAATTCTGTATTTGGTTTCGGGTTTATTTTTACGAATTCTAAAAATTTTAGTAACTACTCAGGTCCCAAGTAATAAGTAAAAGTAGTTATGTGCCAATCAGTTTCACCCGATACGATATAAATGGAAGAGCTCCCCGACTTATCAAATCTCAGTCATCCAGAGAA
>Ga0316192_10002681_pt1 | contig 13016 bp, 11 predicted proteins | sample MerIslwburrow_MG_FD_204931 | JGI IMG/M metagenome (GOLD analysis project Ga0316192, IMG submission 204931) | Coastal sediment microbial communities from Maine, United States - Merrow Island worm burrow | ecosystem: Environmental > Aquatic > Marine > Coastal > Sediment | place: USA: Maine...
CGAATCCCAGTTGATGCGACGCACGCTCGTGATTGTTGCCTCCAGCTGCTGGCCGGCAATCTCGAACTGCAGCACGTCGCCGATCCCGAGGCCGGTCTCCCTGGCGACCTCCTCCTCGATCGACACGAGCGGCGGTCCGTCGTAACCGGGCGGCCACCACTCGCCCTCCAGCAGCTCGTTGCTGCTGCTGAGCTCCCCGGCCCAGGACAGGTTCTGCTCACGATTAACGAACCACTGCGCGTCCTCCGCCGGATACTCGCGGTCCTTGACGGACTCGCCGTTGATCAGCGTCATGCGGGCGCGCACTAGCGGCGCGTAGTCGGGCGGCTTTACGCCGCGCGATTCGAAAATGTCCGTGACGGACTCCGTCTCGCTGCGCTGGATGTTGATCAGGAAATGATTCGGCGCATCCTGGTCGAGCGTCTGCCGCCAGCCGTCAAGCAGGTCGGTGCGCACCAGCGTCAGCAACAGCAGCACCGTGAGTCCCAGCCCGAACGCCACGACCTGCACCGCGCTGGCCCGGCCGCGGCGCGCGACGTTCGCCAGGCCGTAGCGCCAGGCAACGCCCACGCCTGAACGAAAGCGTCCCAGCACGGCGACGAGTCCCCGGCCAACGAGATACAGCGCGGCGGCGATGACGATGATCCCGCCGAGCACGATGACGAGCATCGCGGGATCGCCGACCGACCGGTACAGCAACGTGGCGACCGCGGCGAGCGATAACCCTCCGACCAGGATGCGCGACGGCGCCGGCGGCATCACGTCATGCCGCAGCACCCGCAGCGGTGGCGTATTGCGCAGCTGGATGAGCGACGGCAGGGCGAAGCCCACGAGCAACACCATCGCGCTGCCGGAGGCCAGCACGATCGGCATCGGCCCGGGATCGGGCAGGTCGCCGCTGATGATGTCCGCGAGTATCCACGACAGGATTTCCTCGGCGGCAAAACCGACGACGCTGCCGGCAGCCACGCCGATGACGCCCAGCACGATGAGCTGTACGGTCGCGACCGAGATCACGAAGCCCTGCGTCGCGCCCAGGCTCTTCATCAGCGCCACCGTGTCCATACGCCGCTGCGCGAAGCGCCGCGCCGACATCGAAATAGCGACGGCGCTCAGCAGCAGGCTGATGACCGCCGTCAGCGACAGGAATCGCTTGGCGCGGTCCGCCGCCGCGTAGGCGCGCTCGCTGCTTTCCTCCGCGCTGCGCAGCCGCAGCGATTCCGGCAGCTGGTCCTCGATCGCGTCGTTGAAGCCGCTCACGGCATCCTCGTCGCCGGCGAGCAGCAGCGCGTAGCGCACCCGGCTGCCGACGCCGATGAGCGCCGTGGCCTCGAGGTCGGCGGCGTTCATCAGCACGGTAGGCGCAAGCGACGCAAAGCCGATGGACTGGTCGGGACGGTAGGTGAGCACCGCGGCGATCCGCAGGTCGGATTCGCCGACCGACAGGGTATCGCCGACATCGGCGCCGACCCTTGCCAGCAACGCGCTGTCCGCCCACACCTCGCCCGGCGCGGGAATGCCGGCGGCCTCGCGCTGCTCACTGAACAACACATCCGAGATCCGTACCGTGCCGCGCAACGGGTAATCGTCGGTAACGGCCAGCAGCGAGGTCAGCGCGCTCTCGTCACCGGCGAACACAACGGTGGGAAACGATGCCATGTCGGCAGTGCGGAGCCCGTAATCGGCGGCCAGTTCGCGCCAGGCGTCCGGAATCGGCTCCTGCGAGCGCAGGCGCAGGTCCGCCGCGAGCACCTCGTTCGCCTGCCGCTCGACGGCCTTGCCGATCCGGTCGGTCAGGAAGCCGACCGCCGTCAACGCCGCAACGGCGAGGATGACCGCCGACAGCAGCACCACCACCTCGCCCGAGCGCAGCTCGCGGCCCATGCTGCGCATCGCAAAGCGAAGTGCCTTCATGCGGCCGCCGGGGTATCGCCGACCAGTTTGCCGGCGTCCAGGCTGAGAACCCGGTCGCAGCGCCCGGCAAGCGAGTTGTCGTGCGTGACGAGCACGAGCGTCGTCGACGACTTCCGGTTGAGCTCGAACATGAGTTCCATGATGGTTTCGCCGGTGCGGGTGTCGAGATTGCCGGTCGGTTCGTCCGCGAACAGCACCGCGGGCTCGGTGGCGAAAGCGCGCGCGATCGCAACGCGCTGCTTTTCGCCGCCCGAGAGCTGCGCCGGGTAATGGCTCCAGCGCTCCCTGAGGCCGACCCGGTCGATGATGGAGCGCGCGGCCCCGCGAGCGTCGTTGTGGCCCGCGAGCTCCAGCGGCAGCATCACGTTTTCGAGCGCATTCAGCGAGGGCACCAGGTGAAACGACTGGAACACGAAGCCGACGCTCTCCGCGCGTACCCGCGCGCGGCCGTCCTCATCCAGCTCGCCGAGGTTCACACCGTTCAGCATGACATAACCCTGCGTGGGAAGGTCCAGCCCGGCGAGCAATGCCAGGAGCGTCGATTTACCTGCTCCCGACGGACCGACGACCGCCACCGATTCTCCCGGGGCGATCGAGAAACTAACGTCGGACAAGATGGTCAGACTGCCCTCGGGGCTGCTAACCTTTTTGCTGATATTGTGTGCCGCAAGTACGGCGGCATCGTCTGAGTCACTCGACATGCGTAGATTTCTGGTCCTTTTTGCTTTGCTGACGGCCACCGGCGGCCATGCCGCCGAGGTGCCGACCGTGCTGGTATTGGGCGACAGCCTGAGTGCAGGTTACGGTATTGACGTTGACCAATCGTGGACCGCTTTGTTGCAGTCGCGGCTCCGGGAGCAAGGGTACGAACATCGGGTCGTCAACGCCAGTATCAGCGGCGAGACGACCGAAGGCGGCGCCGAGCGCATCGGGCCCGCCCTCGACAACTTCGCCCCCGAACTGGTCGTCCTCGAGCTCGGCGGCAACGACGGCCTCCGGGGCTTCCCGCCGCAACGCACGCGCGAAAATCTCGAGAAGATCATCACCGCAAGCCAGGCCGCGGGGGCCGGGGTCGTGCTGCTCGGCATCCGCATCCCGAGCAATTACGGGCCGCGCTACACGCAGGCATTCGAGAGCGTGTTCCGCGACACCGCCGAGGCCCTCGATGTGCCCTGGATCGCGTTCTTCATGGACGGCATAGCGCTCGACGAAGACCTGATGCAGGCCGACGGCATCCACCCGAATGCAAAAGCCCAGCCCCTGTTGCTCGACAATGCGTGGCCGATCATAGCGGAGGCGCTGGGGCCGGCGAACTGAGCACCCGTGCGGTCGATACTGCTATTCTGGATGCCCGGCCGAGCATAACGAAATCAACGATCTCACGAGGAAAATCCAGGCGTGGAAAAAATCTGGCTGAAGTCCTATCCACCCGGTGTGCCTGAGCAGGTACCGGCGCCGCAGTTTCGCTCGCTTCGCGAGATGGTCGAGCACAGTTTCCAGGAGTACCCGGACAACGCGGCTTACACCAACATGGGAACGACGATCACGTACCGCGAGCTCGATGAGCTGTCGATGCAGTTCGCCTGTTACCTGCAGAAGAACCTGGAGCTGACTCGTGGCGAGCGCGTCGCGATCATGCTGCCGAACGTGCTGCAGTACCCGGTCGCGATGTGCGGTGCGTTTCGCGCCGGGCTCGTCGTGGTCAACGTGAACCCGCTGTACACGGCCCGTGAACTGAAGCACCAGCTTTCCGATTCCGGCGCCCGGTGCGTCGTTATTCTCGAGAACTTCGCGCACATCCTCGAGGAGGTCATCGACGACACCGACGTCGAGCACGTCATCACGACCGGCGTGGGCGACCTCCTCCGGTTCCCGAAAAACCTGCTGGTCAACTTCGCGCTGCGCCACGTGAAGCGCCAGGTGCCCGGCTACAAGCTTTCGAACAGCGTGACTTTCAGGCACGCGCTGAATGCCGGCGGCAGCGAACAGCTCAGCCACGTCGAGATAGGCCTGGCCGACATCGCCTACCTGCAGTACACGGGCGGCACGACGGGCGTCTCCAAGGGCGCGATGCTGAGCCATCGCAACATGGTCTACAACGTCGCGCAGTCTACGTTCTGGCAAGGCGACGCGTACGACGGCGTCGAGCCGCTGGTCGCCATCACGGCACTGCCGCTTTATCACATCTTTTCGCTGCAGGGTAACTGCCTGCTGGTCATGGCACAGGGCGGCCTGAACGTCCTGATCACCAATCCCCGCGACATGCCCGGCTTCGTGAAGGAGATCGCGAAATTCAAATTCAACCTGCTCACCGGCGTGAACACGATGTTTGCGGGGCTGCTGAATACGCCGGGGTTCGGCGACATCGATTTCGCGCCGCTGCGCGTCGTCGTGGGCGGCGGCATGGCAGTGCAGCCCGCCGTAGCGCGGCACTGGCACGAGGTCACCGGCAAACCGATCGTGCAGGGCTACGGCCTGACGGAAACCTCCCCCGCCGCCGTGTGCAACACGATCGACGGTGAGTTCACCGGCTCCATCGGCCTGCCGATTCCGTCGACGGAAGCGATGATCGCGGGCGACGACGGCAACGAACTGCCCGTCGGCGAAGTCGGCGAGATATGCCTGAAGGGACCACAGGTAATGGAGGGCTACTGGCAGCGGCCGGCGGAGACGGCCGAGGTCATGCTGCCCGGCGGCTGGTTGCGGACCGGCGACATCGGGCGCATTGACGAAGGCGGCTTCATTTATATAGAGGACCGCAAGAAAGACATGATCCTCGTGTCGGGGTTCAACGTGTACCCGAACGAGGTCGAAAACGTGGTGGTTGAAATGGACGGCATACTCGAGGCTGCCGCAATCGGTATTGCCGACGAAAAGTCCGGCGAGATCGTGAAGGTCTTCGCGGTCCGCAAGAACGAAAACATCACCGAGCAGGACGTGATCGATTACTGCCGCGAGAACCTGACCGGCTACAAGCGGCCGAAGCTCGTCGAATTCCGCGACGAACTGCCGAAGACCAACGTCGGCAAGATTCTGCGTCGCGCGCTGCGAGACGAATAGGCGGGGTCGCGGGCCAGGGCCCGCTCCTACAGGGCAATATCCGGCCTGGCCGTAGGAGCGGGCCCTGGCCCGCGATCACAGCTTCGGACTGGTTCGCGCGCCGAGGCGCGCCCTTACGGACATAAGAAACATGAACACGAAGAGACTCCTGCCCTTCCTGCCCCTGCTGCTCGCGGCGGTGCCGACCGCGCTCGACCCGGTGCGGGTCGCCCCGCATATTTACGACGTGGCGTTCGAGAACGAACGTGTGAGGGTGCTGAAGAAGATCATTCGCAATGGCGAGACGCCGCCACTGCACGCCCATCCCGACAGCGTGGTCGTCTACCTCAACCCCTGCGCCTGGATGGAAGAGGACGCAAAGGGCGAAAAGCGCATGCAGTCGTTCAAGTTCGGCGAACCCACGTGGGCGCCGGCGGGAACCCAGGGCGGCAAGACGGCCAACGTGGTGCAGGAATGCCACGTCATCGTCGTCGAGCTGCTGGAGTAGCCCGCAGCGCCGGCTCAGTCCGTCTCGCGCAGCGAGCGGACGCGGATGACTTCTTCCTGTTCGTTCAAATCCAGGTGTTCCTCCATTGCCGCGAGGTCCTGGCGGATTTCCGGCAGCACGACGTTTTCCAGCGCGCGAACGCGCCGCTCCGTGCGCCGGTATTCGCGCATCAACCGCTCGAGATTGGCCGTGATCGCAGCAAGCGGCGCGGCGGCCTCCAGCACGGCGCGAAAGGCATCGGCTAAGCGGCGGACTTCCGGCGACGGCCGTACGGCTTCGCGTTCGAGGCCGGTGTCGCCGAGCTCGAGGCTCGCCTCCAGCATGACCTGGCCGACGTAAGGGCGCTCCCCGACATCGAGGCGCGCCGCGTCCAGCGTATAGCGGGGGTGCACCTGCAGCCCCTCGAGTCCCTGGTCCGCCGCGGCTGCGGGCAACGCCCTGGCCGCTTCCTCCCAGCGTTCCGTGAACGCCGTGCGGGCCTCGCGCCACGCTGCGCGCTGCCGCAGCAGTTCCGCCGCCAGCAGGATGCGCTTCTCGTCGAGGAACTCGTAACCGTCATTGACGAGCCGCTGCTCGTCCTGCAGATCGAGAAACGCGCTTCGCGAGGCGGTCTGCGTGCGCGTCAGTTCAGGCACGGGACTTCTGTCGCTTCACGTAACGCGCGATCTGTTCGTTGCTGAGGCGCGTCAGCTCGCCCTCGCCGAGCAGGCCCAGTATTTTCCAGCCGATGGACATGCTCTCCTCCAGCGTGCGCGCCGACGGCTGGTTGATCAATTCGTCCTCGAAGGCATCGCCGAACGCGAGGTAGTCGCGGTCGTTATCGGACAGGCCTTCCTGGCCCATCACGCTGGACAGTACCCGCACACGGCGCGCGTTCGCGTACGCCGCGAACAGCTGGCTCGCGAGTGCCGGGTGATCCGCATCGGTGAACCCTTCGCCCGTCCCGTAGTCCATGAGCCGCGACAGGCTCGGCAGCACGTTGATCGGCGGATACACGGCGCGGCGGTCCAGCTCGCGGTCGAGAACGATCTGCCCTTCCGTGATGTAGCCCGTGAGGTCGGGAATCGGATGGCCGATATCGTCTCCGGGCAGCGTCAGTATCGGCAGCTGCGTCAGCGTGCCGTCGTAGCCGTGCAGGCACCCTGCCCGCTCGAACAGGCTCGCAAGATCGGAGTACATGTAGCCCGGGAAGCCCTTGCGCCCCGGGATTTCGCCGTGGCTTGCCGAGACTTCGCGCAGCGCTTCGCAGTAGTTGGTCATGTCGGTCATGATCACGAGCACGTGGCGGCCTTCGGTAAACGCGAGGTACTCGGCCGCCGTGAGCGCATAGCGCGGGGTCAGCAGGCGCTGCGCGCTCGATTCGTCGGCGCGATTCAGGAACATCACCGTGTGGCCGAGGGCACCACTCGACTCCATCGCCGCGCGAAAACTCTCCGCGATGTCGTGCGAGATGCCGATGCCGACGAAAACCACGGCAAAGTCGCCGCTGTCGCTGTCGCGCAGCCGTGCGCGCTGCGCGATCGCGGTGGCGAGCCGGTCGTGCGGCAGCCCGCCGCCGGAAAACAGCGGCAGCTTCTGCCCCCGAACGAGGCTGTTCATCAGGTCGATCGCGGTGACGCCCGTCTCGATGAAGTCCCTGGGCAATGCCCGGCGGGCCGGGTTGATGGTCATGCCGTCGATGCGCATGCGGCGCATCGCGGGTATCGGCGTATGGCCGTCGAGTGGCCGGCCAACGCTGTCGAACACGCGGCCGAGCATGTTGGGACCGACGTCGAAACAGATCGGCTCGCCCAGCATCGACACGACCGTGTCCCTGACGCCCAGGCCGGCCGTCGACTCGAGGACCTCCACAATGACCGAATCTTCGTCGAGCGTGGCGACGCGTCCCAGCCTTTGTGCGCCGTCGTGCCCGATGACGTAGAGCGCTTCGTTGAGTCCCACGTTGACCGTTCGCCGCAGGAACAGCAGCGGACCTTCCACCCGCTGCGCAACGTCCGCGACCCGGAAGTCAGCCCTCATGGCCCTGCTTCCTTTCGAGCTGGTCGAACTCCTCGTCCAGGCGCGCCATCAGCAGGCGGAACTGCGCAACTTTCTCCTCGGGAATTTCCTCGCTCGCCCGCTGCAGCCGGCGCAGGACCGGCATCGCCGCAATGCGCTCGAGGTCCACGTCGTGCTCGAGGGCCTGACCGGCGCGATCGACGAAGTGCAGTATCACGCGCACCAGCGCCGTTTGCCGTTCCGGCGAGCAATAGCGATCGACGGGCGAGAATGCAGACTGCCGCAGCAGCGCCTCGTTGACCAGGTCCGCGCACAACAGCGTGAGCTGTTGCCGCGGCGGCAGGGCGTCCTTGCCGACGATCCGGGCCATACGCTCGAGCCGCGCGCGCTGTTCGAGCAGCGTGAGTATCTGGCGCCGATGGTCCGTCCAGTCGGGGTCGCCGCGCGCCTGCCACCAGCGTGCGAGTGCGTCGACGTCTTCGGAATACGACGTCAGCGGATGTATCGCCGGGAAGAAACGGGCCTGTGCGCGATCGCGGTCCAGCGCCCAGAAGCAGCGCACGTAACGCTTGGTCTGGCTGGTTACGGGCTCGGAGAAGTCGCCTGCCGGCGGGCTGACCGCACCGATGATCGTTACCGAGCCCTCCTCCCCCTGCAGCGTTTCGACGTGGGCCGCGCGTTCATAGAACTCCGCGAGGCGCGAACTCAGGTAGGCGGGGAAGCCCTGTTCGCCGGGGAGTTCGCCGAGCCGCCCCGAAATTTCCCGGAGCGCCTCGGCCCAGCGTGTCGTCGAATCGGCCATCAGCGCCACATGCAGGCCCTGGTCGCGATAGTACTCTGCAACCGTGATGCCGGTGTAGATGCTTGCTTCGCGCGCCGCGACGGGCATGTTGGACGTGTTGGCGATAATCACCGTGCGGTCGAGCAGCGGTTTGCCGCTCTGCGGATCCTCAAGCGTCGGGAACTCGTTCAGCACTTCGGCCATTTCGTTGCCGCGCTCGCCGCAGCCCACGTAAACGATGACGTCGGCATCGCACCATTTCGCGAGGCTTTCCTGGAGGATGGTCTTGCCCGTGCCGAAGCCGCCGGGCAGTGCCGCGCGGCCGCCGCGCGCAACAGGAAACAGCGTGTCCATGATGCGCTGCCCGGTAACGAGGGGCTCGCGCGGCGGCAGCCGTTTTGCGGCCGGCCGCGGACGCCGTATCGGCCAGTAGTGCCCTGCGTCGAGTTTCATTTCGACACCCGCGTCGTCGCGCAGCACGCACAGTACCTCGTCGTCCTCGTAGTCGCCTTCATCGGCGATCGACACGACCCGGCCACCGCTCCCGGGCGGCACCAGGTGCTTCTCGGCGACGCCCTGGGTGTCGAACTCGCCGATGATCTGCCCGGCGCGCAGTTCGTCGCCCTGCTTTGCAGCCGGCCGGTAATGCAGGCTGCCGGCCACCGCCTCGCGCATACCCGGTTGTACCGTAACGCCCGGCATCGTCGACAGCGGACGCAGCAAACCGTCGTAGATGTTGCCGAGCAGGCCCGGCCGCAGGCGGATCGACAGCGGCTCGCTGCTGCTCGTCACCGGGTCCCCCGGCCGCAAGCCGGTCGTGTCTTCATAGACCTGCGCCACGATGCGGTCCGTTTCGACGCGTATTACTTCGCCGAGCAGCGAACGCTCACCGACGAGGATGGCGTCGCTGACATAAAAACGGCCGGACGTGCGGGCGCGAAGCACCGGGCCGCTCAACCAGCTGACGGTTGCTTCAGCCATCGGTTTCCTCTCCGTGCCGCGGCAACCGGCGTTCCCATGCGGCGAGCAGGCGCGCCTCGACCGCGTGACGGTTAGCCATGAGCCCGGCGAGCGTGGCATCGAGACAGGCCGGCCCGAGCCGGATGCGCAGGCCGGCAACGATGTCGCCGTCTTCGCGCAGCTCGGGCGCCGGAAATTCGCGCGCGGCAAACGCCTGTTCGAGCCACTCTGTATCCCTTCCGGACCAGTCGCCGGGGTGCTCGATCGTCCAACGTTCCCGCGGCAGCCGCTCGGTCGCCTCGTCGATCAGCATTTCGCACCAGGACCGGCGTGCCGCTTCCTCGCGCCAGCGATTCTCGAGTTCGGCGGTGAGTAACGGCATCGCCTCGTGCAGGAATGTCCGGTAATGCTCCTGCACCCGGCGGCGGCTCGCCGTTTCCATGCGGTGGCGCGCATCGAGCAGTGCCGTTTCGCGCCGCTGCCGCTCCTCGACGACGGCCCTGTGGGCGCGTTCGCGCATCCGCTGGCGGCTTTCCGCCAGCAGCTCTTCCGCCTTGCGGGCGGCCGCGCTCTCGATCTCCCGGCTGCGCCTGTCCTGCTGCGCCCGCAATGCGTCGAGCACGGATTGCACCTGCATGTCGAGGACGCCCCGGAATGAGTTCATTGCTCGATCCCCAGGACGCGGTCGACCGCCTTGTCCAGGTCCGGTGGCACGACCCGGTTCGCCGCGTCCGGCACGACGAGGACCAGCGGCGTCGCCCGGCGCACCGCCGCGTCGAGCTTTTCGCTGTCCAGCGCGGCTGCAGAGGCAGCGGTAACCAGCACCAGCTCCGCTTCCTCGAGCGCCGCATCGAACGCTTTGGCCGCGCCGTCGCCATCGGCAACGAACGTGCGTGCGCCGATCAGGCGCCACGCGCTTGCGGTGACCTCGTCGCCGACGAAGACCGGAATCGTCACGCTAGCCGATCCTGTTGAGGATGAGGATTGCCACGATCAGCCCGTAGATCGCGATACCTTCCGCCAGTCCCACGAGGATCAGCACCCGGCCGAGCAGCTCGGGCTTCTCCGCGAGTGCACCGACCGCTGCGCTGCCGACGTGGGCGACCGCGTACGCGGCCCCGACGGCAGACAGGCCTGCCGCAATCGCCGCCGCCATCATGCCCCAGCTCAACACCTCGGGGGGCACGGCAGCGGTCGCTTCGGCCGCGAGCGTGGTGCTGCCGAGCAGCAATGCCGACGTGGCGAGCACGGCGGTGAAAATCGTCAGGAATGCAGCGATAGCGGCCGCTGCCTTGTTGGTGGTCATTGTTGCCTCCTGTTTGTCGGGGGCGGGGTTGTTACGAGTGGCGCCAGGGGACGGAACGGCCGCCCCTCGCCGTGCAGGAACCGCACGAAGAATTCGAAAAGCACCAGGCGTGTCGTCTGGATCGAGACGACGAGACCTTCGAGCGCGATGATCAGGACGTTGCCGAGGACGAGGATGACCACGGTGAAAAGCACCGAGTCCGCGGCATCCGAGAGGCCCACGACCGCCATCGACAAACCGGCATGGGCCAGCGCAAATGCGCCGATGCGTACGAACGACACCGTGTTCACGACGAGCTGCAACATGGACTCGAGAAATTCCGCGGCGGCGGTGCCGGCCGCGGCCAGCCGCCGCCCCGGCGACACGAACGCGTGCCCGGCCACGAACCAGGCCGCGCCGGCAAACGCGAGCCACAGCAACCGCGGCTCCTTTATCGAACCCAGCAGAGCGAGGTAGCAGAGCATCAGCCCGGCGCCGGTCTCCCACCAGTGGCGGCCCCGGCGCTGCCAGTACGCCTGCAGTGCGTCGAGCAGCATGCCGATCAGCAGCAGAACGGCGCCGCCCGCCATCGGCACGACGAGCATCAGCACGGGTGCCTCGAGCGGGTGAACCCAGAGCGGCGGGATGATCGTCTCGAGCGCAAATACGCTGCCGAAAGCGACGCCGAAAAGAATGCTGACAGCGCCACCGTAGACGAGCAGCCGCAGCATGGGAAATGTCCGCTGCAGCAGGAAACCCGCAACCAGCAGTACCGCGCCGTGACCGACGTCGCCGAACATGAAGCCGAACATCAGCGGCGTCGCGATCGCCAGCACGCGTGTCGGGTCGGCCTCGCCCGCTGCCGGCACACCGAGCATCCCGGTGAACATCTCGAACGGGCGCATCCAGTGCGGATTCCTGAGCAGCAGCGGCGCCTCGAATCCGGCCGGCGCTTCGTTCAGCTGCAGGAGCCCCTTCACGCCGGCCTCCGCGAGCAGCGCCTGCAATTCCGTGCCGTCGCCGTCGCTGGTCCAGCCGCTGATCCAGGCGAAGTTCTCCGTGGCCGAGAGTTCGGGCACGCTGTTGACGTACCAGCGCACGAACAGCGCATCCGCGAGTGCCCCGGCGACGTCGTGTCGATCGTTCAGCTTGCCGAGCTCGGCCCGGGCGTCCTCGAGCTGCCGACGCGTCTCGTCGAGCCGGTCACGCAAAGCGGCTTCCGCGTCGGCTGCACGGGGCGGCAGGTCGGGCGGCAGTATCAGCCTGCGTGCTTTCTGCGCGTGCAGCTGCTGCTCGAGTGCCACCATGTCGTCCGGCAGGCCGACGGCCAGCAGGAAACGCTTCTCGGGCACCGTCACGCGCTGGGTGATCACCGTGGCGGGCGTGCTGTCGGGCCATTCGCCGGAGCCGAGCAGGAACAGTCCGCTCTCGAGCATCGGCCCCGCGCGCGAGAACTGCGCCAGGTCCGGAAGGGCCTCGGCGTCGCGCAGCATTTCGACCAACAGCTGCTGTTCGTTGCTGCGCGCGGTCAGCCGCTCGAGGCGATCGACAACGTCCCGGGCGTCGTCTGCCCAGCGGCGCAGCCGATCGAGCGAGTTCTGCAGCATCCTGTATGGCTCACCGCGTTCGCCGCGCTGCTCCGGTGCCGATGCCGGCCAGTAATGTCGGAAGCGCCGCTCCAGTTCGTCGAACTCTTCTAGCAGCTCGCGGCACTCCGGCATCAGCATCGGCGCTTTCGCTTCGCCGTGGCTTTGCAGCTCGACGCGCCTCGATTCCGCAAGCACCTTCATCGCCGCAGCAAGGTCGTCCCGCATGACCAGCAGTTCGAACCAGTTGGCGCTTGCCGGCCTGAGGCTCATGCCGCGGCCTCCGTCACGAGGTCGTTGAACAGCGCCCTCTGCAGCAGCCCCTGGCGCAGGCGATGCAGTTCGAGCGCACAGAGCAGCAGGTGACAAAAAACGGTGACCGGCTGGTCGCGGTGCCGGCGCAGGATACGAACGGCCCGTGCCTGAAGCCTGCTCCGCCAGTCGTCCGCGGCGTCTCCTTCGCGCCGGATCCCGTACTTTTCGACCAGCGACACCAGCGTCTTGAGCGCAGCATCCTCGTCGCCGTCGTCCGGCCACAGGAGCCGCCATTGCCGTAACCAGCCGGCGAGCCTGTCGCCGGACGGCGTGGCCTCCTGCCCGGCAGCAAATGCCGACAGCACCGGGTCCTCGGCCATCCACGGTTGCGGCTCGCCGCCATGCTCGAGGTAGCCGGTCGAGGGCAGCTCGGCGAGCCCTGCTGTCCAGGCTACCGCCGGGCGCCAGCGCGCGGGAACCCAGCGCACGGCCGAGTTAACCTCGTCGCGCCATTCGCGTCTCAGGAATCGTTCTATGACGTGTGGCGAAGTCGTCGCCGAGAAATGTTCGACCCGCGGTGCCAGCGCCGTGCCGCGAACGTGGTGCAGAAACTGCGACAGGCCGACGCTCGATTCGAGCAGGCTCCAGGTCTCGGCGCCCAGTCGCCTGCCGTGCTGCGCCTGCGCACGC
>Ga0316192_10002682_pt1 | contig 13015 bp, 9 predicted proteins | sample MerIslwburrow_MG_FD_204931 | JGI IMG/M metagenome (GOLD analysis project Ga0316192, IMG submission 204931) | Coastal sediment microbial communities from Maine, United States - Merrow Island worm burrow | ecosystem: Environmental > Aquatic > Marine > Coastal > Sediment | place: USA: Maine...
TCACCTTCATTGACGACCGCGAAGTCAACGTTGAGTACCTCACCCTGGGCCACTTTTCCCATGTCCATGATCTTTTCAGGCACCACCAATTTGGGCCCATCGGCGGCATCCATCACCGCAGCGGTGGCAACCAGTGTCACCACCATGACGGTGGTAGTAAGAAGCGCGAAGCGATATTTCGACATCTGCAATCCTCCTTGTCATAGCGTCCGCAAACAGAGACAATCTTATGGAGCTGCCCGCTGAGCTGCAACTTTGAGGGAGCATTTTTGCAGGACTTATACCTGAAGTCGGAAAACCTCTATTTCCTTCCAATCGGGGGCACGGCGATGGCGCCGCTGGCCGGAATGTTGCACCAGCTCGGCCACCACGTCGAAGGTGTCGATGCCCAGCTCTACCCACCAATGAGCACGTTGCTCGAAGAGCTCCGGATTCCGGTGCGCCTCGGCTTCGATCCCGACCGGTTGCCCGAAGACGTCGACCGCGTGATCATCGGCAACGCGGTCCCGCGACACAACCCGGAAGTGGCGGCGGTCCTCGCGCGCCGGATTCCCCACCTGTCGCAGGCGGAAGCGGTTGCACACTACGTTCTCGCACGCGGTCTCGAAAGTCTGGTTGTCGCCGGAACTCATGGCAAGACGACGACCTCGGCCATGCTGGCATGGATCCTCGAACAGACAGGGGCCGATCCCAGCTATCTCATCGGCGGCCTTCCGCGATGGAACCCCCGAGGCTTTCGCCTCGGTGGCGGTGCCCACCTCGTCATTGAAGGAGACGAGTACAACACCGCCTTTTTCGACCGCGGACCGAAATTTCTCCACTACCGGCCCCTCCTTTTCCTCATCGGCCCGGTGGAGTTCGACCACGCCGATCTCTACCCCGATCTCGGGGCGATTTTGACCGCCTTCCGGGCAGGCGCCGCGCAGGTCCCGCGCAACGGCGCGGTGGTGGTCAATACGTGGTGTGACGGGGCGGTCGCCGCCGCTCGCGATGCGACGGCGCCGCTGGTCCGCGTCGGGCCACAATCAGACTGCGACCTGCGGTTCCGGTCCTGGGAGGCCGAAGCCGACCGGAGCACCGCAGAAATCACCTGGCGGGGGGAGATCCTGGAGCTGGGTCTGCCGCAGACCGGCCTCCACAATCTCCAGAACGCGGCCATGGCGGTGGCCGCCGCCATCAATGCCGGAATCGCGCCCGCTGAGGCGGCGGCTTCGATGGGCTCTTTCCCTGGCGTTGCGCGAAGGATGGAGGTCGTCGGCGAGGCCGGAGGAGTTACGATCGTCGACGACTTCGCCCATCACCCGACCGCCATTGGAGTGACCATCGCCGCCGCACGCCAACGCTGGCCGGGTCGTCGTCTGGTCATCGCCTTCGAACCGCGCTCGTTGACTGCAGCGCGGCGAACCTTCCAGGACGCCTACCTCGAGAGCCTTTCTGCGGCCGACCTCGTGATGGTCGCGCCGCCCTACCACCGGAACCGCCTCGATGCCTCCGAGATCATCGATCGGAACGCTTTATCGGTTGCTCTCAACTCTCTCGGCGTCGCGTCGGTGATGCCCGGTGATGACGAAGACCCCGTCGAAAGCCTCCTCGATGTCCTCAAACCAGGAGATGTGGTGGTAGGCTGTTCCTCGGGCGCCTTCGATGCAATGCACAAAAAATTGATCGAGGCTTTGCAGACGGGAGAAGACGGATGACTGGCAACCAACCTCTCGCGCGAGCTGTAGCGACCTTTGGCGGGCTCGGAGACAAGCTGCCCGCGCCCGGGACCACCGTCGGCTCTCTGCCGCCCGCCCTTCTCTGGATGGGTCTCTGCATGGCAGTCCCAACCAACCAGCTTCGAATCGCGCTGACTGCAGCCGGGTTGGTGGTGTTCGCCTTCATCGGGATCTGGTCCTCAGAAATCGAGGCTGAACGGCGCCAGGAAAGTGATCCCCGCCCGATCGTGGTCGACGAGGCCGCTGGTCAGTGGCTGACCTTCCTCGTGGCTCTGCCGTTCGTACCGTTGATGACGACCGTCCATCTCGCCATCTTCGCTGCAGCCGGATTTTTCCTCTTCCGATTCTTCGACGTGGTCAAGGTGTGGCCGATCAAAGCCTTTGAAAAGCTTCCCGGCGGCATCGGCATCGTCGCGGACGACCTCGCGGCAGGCTACTTCGCTGCGGCATGTCTGATCATTGGCTGGAAAGTCTTCGCGTAAGGCCTTACGGCTTTACGGCTTTACGGCTTTACGGCTTTACGGCTTTACGGCTTTACGGCTTTACGGCTTTACGGCGAAACAATCGATCCTGGCGACTGAGTTGTCAAGAGTATGGGCCGTATAGCCGTCCAGCCGCATGGCCGTGGGCGGGTGGGTGGTGGAACCCGAATAGCCGTCGGCCCGTAAAAGCCTCGGAGATGGGCCGGGGATCAGAGGCCGTGAAGGAGATCATCTGAGGGATCGAGCCTGGCGACAAATCGTGCGGGGCCGGTGAAGCGGGTCGCGCAGACGGGTGGCTCGCCGAGCGCCTCCACCAGCAGGCGGTCACCGGAGAGCGGCAGGAGTTCGACACGATCGATGCCCCGATCCGCCATCACCAGCAATGCCACCGCCACCATGCCTGAACCACAGCTCAGGGTCTCCGCTTCGACACCGCGTTCCCACGTTCGCACTCTCAGTGCGCCGTCCGTCTCCACCTCGTAAAAATCGACGTTGGCGCCCTCAGGGCCGACGGCCGCATGGCGGCGAAGGGGTGGTCCAACAACGTCGAGGTCGAGATCGGCGAGTCTTGTGGATTCGATCACCAGGTGCGGGACACCGATCTTCAAGAGCAATCCGTTGCGGATGCCCTCGAGCTCCGCGGCCTCCGGTCGCTGCGGGCCGGACTGCGGAGGCGGCAGCTCGAGGCTCACCGACGAACCGGCAACCGCGGCCGGAACCTCAGCCCAACCGGTCTCGATCACGACATTCTGATGACAACCCAGAAGTTCGACCGCGGCACGAGCGGCACAGCGGGTGCCATTGCCGCAGAAAGCCCCCTCGCTGCCGTCGGCGTTGTGATAGCCGAGCCGCACCCTGTCAGTCCCGATGGCCTCGAGCGCCAGCGTGCCGTCGGCTCCAATCCCCCGTCGCCGGTCACACAACCGTCGTACGAGATCGGGCTCGCCATCGAGTCGTTGAGCCCAGGCCCCGACACCAAGCACGAAATCGTTGCCGGCGCCCTCGAGCTTGTAGAGCTCTGACCTCACGGTACTGCACCCATGACGACCGCGCAGCTCGCTTCCTCGCCACGGTTGCCGGCAGCATCCCGGGCGGTCACAAAGTAGACGAGCTCACCGAGCGAAGGTTCCTGGTCGGTGAACTCAATCGACCGGTGGTCATCGGTCAGAATGTAGGCCGCTTCATCGCCGTGTTGACGGGACACGCTGTAGACGACCGCAGTTGCCACTGCCTGCCAGCGCACCCGCACCTGCGCTCCTTCCGGCAGGCATACGACATCCGATGGTGCGCCGGGTGGGTAGGTGTCCGGGTGATCGATGCGGGCCGGTTCTGACGGCTGACCAACGACCAGATCACCGCCCTTGAGCTCGATCACCGAACGCAGGCGATAACTCCAGGCCTGCCCCTGGGGCGCATTTTCGTCGCGCCAGCTCTCACCATCCACGGGTTCATCCGTCACAGCTGCCCAGGCTGCTCCTTCCGCTGACCGCTCGATCAGGGTCTTCGTGTCGGCGGCCGGGGTCCAACTGACGTCGATACCATCCACACCAGCCTCCAAATTGAGGTCGGCCGGTGGATTGGGCGGTGCTTGCGGTTCGAGACGCACGACATTTGACAGTTCCGATTCGCGATGCCGGCAACACACTGTGCGAACCCCGTACCAGAGAACGAAAAGCTGCGGGTCCTCCACCGTCTGCCGCCATGGCTCGAGATCATCGCGAATGAGAATGGCCGGACCCCTCGTCGCGGCGGCGATCTCATCCGGTCCGAGCGCTCTCAGCATCTCGCCCTGGCCCTCCAGGAGCTGCCGCTGCATCTGTCGGTCCTGCGGCGAAATTGGAGGTGGCGGTTCCTGGCCGAGAGGCAGCGCCGCTCGCCACACCTGGATCTCCTCGATGTCGGTCAGGTTCTGGCCGGAGGTGGTCATCGCGGGATAGCTCCACCTCAGGACGGCTTCGTCACCCTCTTGGAAGGCGGTCAGATCAGACGTCCGTTCGGCAACCCGGATCTCGGGCGGCAATGGCGCACCCTCTTTTCCACAGCCGAACAAGACGACCACCAGGGCGAATGACATGCCTGCGAGAGTTTTGAGTTTTGGGTTTTGAGTTTTGAGTTCTCCAGCAACCTCTCGCCGCGACTTGGCGGTGGATGACCCAATGCCCAACATTCCTAATTCCTAATTCCTCATTCCTCATTCCTCATTCACAGAATATAGCGCGCGAGGTCGCGGTCGCCGACGAGATCGCGCAGTCGCTCCTCCACCATCTCGGCCGTGACCTCGACCATTTCTCCGGCCCGTTCAGGTGCCGAGAAGCTGAGATCTTCGAGGAGATGCTCGAGGACCGTGTGCAGTCTGCGAGCACCGATGTTCTCGGCAGATTCGTTGATCTCCGCCGCCATCGTGGCAATGATCCTCACCGCCTCATCTGCAAATCGAAGCTCGAGGTTTTCAGTCGCCAAGAGCGCAGTATATTGGCGGATCAGCGAGTTTTCGGGCTCCCTCAGGATTCGTTCGAACTCGTCGGCGCCAAGGGATTGCAGCTCGACCCTGATCGGAAAGCGTCCCTGCATCTCGGGGATGAGATCCGCCGGACGGGAAACGTGGAACGCGCCGGCGGCAATGAACAGAACATGGTCAGTCCGCACCACGCCGTAACGGGTGTTGACGTGGGTCCCCTCGACGATCGGAAGAAGATCGCGCTGCACGCCCTCGCGAGACACATCAGGGCCTCGCCCACCCGCATCATCGCGAGAACAGATCTTGTCGATCTCGTCGAGGAAGACGATACCCGCCTCCTCGACCCGGGTGATGGCCTCGGTCTCAACCTGGGAGCGGTCGATAAGTTTCTCTTCTTCCTCGGCGGCAAGGATCCGCCGCGCGTCGGCAATCGTCATACGCTTGCGCGACTTGCGGCCCATGAGGCCGCCCATCATGTCTTTGAGGTTGATGCCCATCGACTCCATACCCTGCGGCGTGAACATCTCCACCGTCGGCATGCGGTCCTCGGCAACATCGAGTTCGACCTCGTTCTCCTCAAGGAGACCGTCTCGGAGCGGCCGCTTGAGGGCCCGGCGGCGCTCTTCCAGAGACGTCTCGGTCGCTGAGCTCGAACTCATGACGAGAAGGTCGAGAAGTCGATCCTCGGCCGCGCGCTCGGCCTTGACCGCGACCTCGGCCACCCTTTCGGTGCGGACCAGCTGGATCGATGCGTCGAGCAGGTCGCGAATGATCGACTCCACGTCTCGACCGACATAGCCCACCTCTGTGAACTTCGAGGCCTCGACCTTGAGGAATGGGGACCCGGTGAGGCGCGCCAGCCGCCGGGCGATCTCGGTTTTGCCGACACCGGTCGGTCCGATCATGATGATGTTCTTGGGCGCCACTTCTTCACGCAGCTCGGGCTCGAGCTGCTGCCGCCGCCAGCGGTTGCGCAGAGCCACCGCCACTGCACGCTTGGCTGCGTCCTGGCCGATAATGAACCGATCGAGCTCGGCAACAGTCTCCTGCGGGGTCAACGTGTCCAGCTTCACGCCCTGAGCTCCTCGACGGTGATGTGGTTGTTGGTGTAGATGTCGATATCCGCGGCGATCGCCAGGCTCTCCCTGACCACTTCCTCGGCGCTCAGCTCAGTGTACTTGAGGAGCGCCCGCGCTGCGGCCAGCGCATAGCTTCCGCCCGAGCCGACGGCCACGACATCGTCATCCGGCGACAGCACCTCGCCGGTGCCCGAAACGAGTAGGGTCGATCGTTGGTCGGCGGTGATCAGAAGCGCTTCCAGGTGGCGCAATGACTTATCAGTCCGCCAATCGCGGGCGAGCTCCACCGCCGCCCGCTCGAGATTGTGGCCGTACTCCTCGAGCTTTGACTCAAAGCGCGTGAACAAGGCCAGCGCGTCCGCTACCGAGCCTGCGAAACCAGCCAACACCTTGCCGCCGGCAAGGCGCCGCACCTTGGCCGCTCCCTGCTTGATAACGGTGGTGCCGAGGGTCACCTGGCCATCCGAGCCCACCGCCACGACGTCATTGCGGCGTACCGCCAGCACCGTTGTGTGGTGCCATTCGTTCTTCATGATGCCTCCAGTGCGCAAACCGTGCCCGTGCCCGAAAAGCACTACGAAGGATACTCCTCTTTGATTCCCGGTCACACCTTTTCGAGTTTCGCGATGGTCGGAACGAGGGTCTTCCGGCCCGCGCGGTCGAAGAAGACAACCAGCTTGAGCTGGGCGCCGGTTCCCTGGCACGCCAGGATGACCCCTGAACCGAAGCGCTGGTGCCGGACCCGGTCTCCGGGCCGCCAGCCGGTGCCATCCGCGTCAGTGACCGTCGCTGGAACCGGACCCCCCCGCCGCTTCGCCGCCATCGTGCCCCCGTCACGGGTGGCCCGGGGACGAGCCACAGAGCCCGCCTGGGACTGAGTGCTCCAGCTGGCGACGGGCTCCGACACATCATCGACCGCTTCCGTCGGCAGTTCGTCAAGGAAGCGCGACAATCGGGTCGGCTGTCTCTGGCCAAAGAGGAAGCGGCTCCGGGCGCCGGTCAGTGCCAGCCACTTTCGTGCCCGGGTCATGCCGACATAAGCCAGGCGCCGTTCCTCCTCGAGGCCCTCGGGTTCGTCCCGTGAGTTGGCGTGCGGCAACAGCCCATCCTCCAGCCCGGCCAGGAAAACGATGTCGAACTCCAATCCCTTCGCCGAGTGGAGGGTCATCAGTGCAACGCCGTCCGCTGCTCCCTCATCATCGTTCTCTTCGAGGAGCGCTACCGAATCCAGAAACTCCTCGAGTTCTTGGCCGCGCACCGCCGCCTCGGCCACTGCCGCCGCAAGCTGCTGCAGATTCTCGCGCCGCGCCACGCGATCTTCGGCGTCACCCTCGTACATGGCAAAAAGCCCGGACGCTTCGAGCAGCCAGCCGACGAAGTCTCCAGGGGTCAATTCTCCGAATCGCCCGGGCGCCTCATCCAGAATTGAAAAGAACTTCTCCAGGGAAAGGCGTGCCCGCGGGCTGAGACCCTCCGGCAGCTGACGCGCCGCCTCGGACAGGCTCAGCCCGAGGTCCCGTGCAGCGCTGCGCAGGACATCCAGGGTGGCGACTCCGATGCCCCGCGCCGGGACGTTGATGACCCGTTCAAAGGAGAGGAGATCACCTGGCCGCACCGCAAGCCGCAGATAGGCGAGAGCGTCTTTGATCTCGGCCCGCTGCCAGAATCGGAGGCCGCCGACAACTCGGTAGGGCACCCGGCGCCGGGTGAGCTCCTCCTCGAACGGCCGGGTCTGGGCGTTGGTGCGCATGAGGACGGCCATTTCTTTGAGCGGAGAGTCTCCGGCTTTGCCCTGGACATGATCGGCCACCCAGCGCGCCTCCCCGCGTTCGTCCGCGGCGATATGGAGTCGCACCGGCTCCCCACCCTGACGGCTGGTGAAGAGGGTTTTTCCCCGCCGTCCACGATTGGCGGCAATGAGACCTCCGGCAACCGTCAGGATCGGCTCGGTTGATCGGTAGTTCTCTTCCAGCGCCACCACCCGCGCTCCCGGAAAGAATTTTTCAAAGGAGAGGATGTTGGCGAGCTCGGCGCCACGCCACCGATAGATGGACTGGTCTTCATCGCCGACCGCGGTGATATTGCCGCGACCATCGAGGATGACTGTCAGCAAATCCATTTGCAGATTGTTGGTGTCCTGGAATTCGTCGACCAGGAGGAACCGGGCGCGCCGGGCAACGGCGTCGCGAACCTTCGCGTCCTCTCGAACGGCCCGCAGGGCGCGTACTAGCATGTCATCGAAGTCCACAACCGCGGCCGAGGTCTTGAGCTTCTCGTAGCGCTCCCAAAGCCGGCCGACGGTTTCGTCCGACGAGCTCGAGGCACGGTCGGCAAAGGTCTCGCGGTTGGTGCCGCGGTTGACCATACCCGAAATCCGTGACAGCACCATCCGTGGCGGAAGTTCCTTGGGATCGAGGCCGAGATCTTTCAGCGCACGCTGCATCATCGCCCGCTGGTCGTCAGCGTCGGCGATACCGAAACGGTTGGGGAGGCCGGCAGCTTGCGGCCAGCGACGAAGGACCTCCAGTGCCCAGCGGTGAAACGTTCCGACAAATCCTCCGTAGAGGGGGCGCCCGAGCAGCCCCTCCACGCGTTCGCGCATCTCCCTGGCTGCCTTGTTGGTGAAGGTGACGGCCGTGATCTCGGCCGAATCAGCGGCGCCCGAGGCGAGCAAGTGGGCGATCCGGTAGGTGAGGACCCTGGTTTTACCCGAACCCGCACCGGCCGAAACCAGCAACGGCCCCTCGCCGTGGACCACCGCCTCTCGCTGCTGTTCGTTCAGATTATCGAGAAGAGAACTCACCCGTTTCGTACCTCCTGAGGAGGAAAGAAGGTAGCAGCGCGACGCGGGAGAAACAACCTGACGGAATGAGGAATTAGGAATGAGGAATTAGGAATGCCACCCACCCAGGGCAATCAAATTTATGGGGGAGGGCGGTTGGGAATTCATAATTCCAAATTCCTAACTCTTAATTCGTCGAGTGATGCTGGCGCATCACTCGACGGTGACGCTTTTGGCGAGGTTGCGCGGCTGGTCGACGTCGAGGCCCAACTCGACCGCGACGTGGTAGGCGAGGAGCTGCAGCGGCACCACCGTGACCACCGGCTGCAGCAGGGGATGCACCGTCGGCACCCTCAGTGTCAGATCGGAAACATCGGCCATCCCGTCGGAGTCTTCGTCGGCCACCGCAAGTACCGTCGCACCCCGAGCGCGCACCTCCATCAAATTGCCGATCAGCTTGTCGCGATTGGTTCCGCCAGGGACAACCGCCACCACCGGAAAGCCCTCCTGGAGAAGGGCGATCGGACCGTGCTTCATCTCGCCCGCAGGATAGCCCTCGGCGTGGAGGTAGGAGATCTCCTTGAGCTTGAGGGCCCCTTCGAGGGCAATCGGGTAGAGGATGCCGCGACCCAGGTAGAGGGAGTCGGTCGCATCGGCCAGCATCTCGGTGCCGAGGTCGAAGAGCTCGTCGTCGATGGACAACGCCCGCTCGACCGCCTGCGGCAGCCGCTGCAGTTCGGCAACCAACTCAACATCGGTGGCGTCAGCGAGTCCTCGGGCCGAGCGTAGACCGAGAGCGATCAGGACCATCGCCACGAGCTGGGTGGTGAACGCCTTGGTCGAGGCGACACCGATCTCCGGTCCGGCCTGGGTCAGGATCTGCGACGGGGCCATGCGCCAGGCTGACGATCCACGGACGTTGCACACCGTCGCCAGCAGGGCACCGGCCTCCCGGGCCATATCCATCGCCGCCAGAGTGTCGGCGGTCTCGCCGGACTGGGTGACCCCGATGACCAGCACGTCGTCGCCGACCAGCGGTGTGCGATATCTGTATTCGGATGCGTAGTCGACCTCGGTCGGCAGACCGGTCAGCTCCTCGAGAACGAACTTGCCGACCAGACACGCGTGCCAGGAGGTCCCGCAAGCCACCAGATGCACGCGGCGCAGCCGCGCCAGTTCCTCGTCCGAGAAGCCGAGCCCATCAAGATTGACGCCGCCACGTTCCTGATTGAGGTACGCGCGTACCGTGTTCCGGATCGCGTCAGGTTGCTCGAAAATCTCCTTGAGCATGAAGTGTCGGTAGCCGCCCTTTTCCGCCCGCGCCGCGTCCCAATCGAGGGTGTCGACTGTTCGTTCGATCTCTCCACCCGAGGCGTCGAGTAAACGCAGGGCATCCCGCCGAACCTCAGCGATATCGCCATTCTCGAGGTAAACCACCCGACGGGTTCGATGGAGGAGGGCTGTGACATCGGAGGCCACCAGATTCTCACCTTCACCGAGGCCGACCACCAACGGCGGGCCGTTGCGGAATGCCACAACGACCTCGGGTTCGTCCAGATGAACCGCCACTACCGCGTACTGACCCTCGAGGCGAGGCAGTACGGCGAGGACGCGTTCGGCGAGCGGGCCCTCCTCGCGGCCGAGCAGCTGGGCGATGAGCTCGGTGTCGGTATCGGACTGCAGCTCGACTCCCGCATCGAGCAGCTCGCTTCGAAGGCTGCGGTAGTTCTCGAGGATGCCGTTGTGGACCACGGCCACCTGTCCGCCGCTGTCGGTCTGCGGGTGGGCGTTGGCTTCGGTCGGGGCGCCATGGGTCGCCCAGCGCGTGTGGCCGATGCCGACCGTGCCGTGCAGCGGCTCGTGATACGCCTTCTGCTCCAGGTTGCCGAGCTTGCCGGCGGCACGGAGGATCGCAATCTCGTTCGGGCCCATGACCGCGATACCGGCCGAGTCGTAGCCGCGGTACTCGAGGCGGCGCAAACCATCAAGGAGGACCGGAACGACCTCGTCGGAGCCGACGTAACCGATGATCCCGCACATGCTCAGACCTCCACTCGCCCCTTTAAGGGCCGGTCCTGGCCTCGTCCAAGGCGCCCAAGAGCTGATCGAACGAATTCGCGAATGCGTCAACGCCCTCGACCCGAAGCTGGGTTGTGGTGGCGTCGATATCGATCCCCACTTCTGCGAGCTCGGCGAAAACGCGGTCGGCCCCGTCGACGTCTTCGAGCAGGCTGGTGCGTGGCTCGCCGTGATCTCGGAAGGATTCGAGGGTGGCCACCGGCAGGGTGTTGACGGTGTCGGGGCCGATCAGCTCTTCGACATAGATCACATCCCGGTAGTCCGGGTTCTTGGTGCTTGTGCTGGCCCACAGTGGCCGTTGCACCATCGCCCCGCGAGCGGACAGCGGCGCAAAGGTTTCGGGTCCGAAGAGCTCTCCAAATCGCCGATAGGCGAGCTTGGCGTTGGCAATCGCCGCCCGGCCGCGCAATGCGAGGGCCTCCGGCGTACCGATTGCTTCGAGTTGTGCATCGATCTTCGTGTCGACCCGGCTGACAAAGAACGATGCGACCGATGCGACCCCGGCAGGGTTCGAATTCACTTCGAGGCCGCGCAGATAGGCTGTCGCCACCGCCTCATAATCGGCGAGCGAAAACATCAGGGTCGCATTGACGTTGATGCCTTCGCCGATGAGGTTTTCGATCGCGGGTATGCCCTCGGGCGTGGCCGGCACCTTGATCATCAGATTCGGCCGGTCCACCGCTCGCCACAAACGCCTCGCCTCAGCCACCGTGCCCTCGGTGTCGCGGGCGAGGTGGGGCGACACCTCGAGGCTGACATAGCCGTCGCCACCCCGACTCTCTTCCCACACCGAATGGAGAATGTCCGCGGCGTTCTGGATGTCTTCGATCGCAAGCGCCTCATAGAGTTGTTCCGTCGTCATTTCGGGGTCGGCAGCGAGCAGGCCGGCGACCGCCTCGCCGTACGGGCCGCCGCCCTCGATCGCCTTTTGAAAAATGGACGGGTTCGAGGTCACGCCGCGCACACCGTCCTCTGCTACGAGGCGCGTCAGCCCGCCTCCGGTCAGGAGGTCGCGCTCGATGAAATCCAACCACACCGCTTGCCGTTGTTCCTGCCAAAGTCGTTTCAAAGGGTTCATTTATTCTCCCCCACCAACTCTACCGCTTTCTCCACAACTGCTTCGACTGTGAGTCCCAGTCGTTCCGCCGCCTCCGCACCCGGCGCCGAAGCGCCGAATCGATCGATCCCGATCATGGCCCCCGTGTCGCCGACGATATCTCGCCATCCCAGAGTCACCCCGGCTTCCACCGCGAGACGCGGGACCGCCGGCGGCAATACTCTTTGTCTGTACTCTTCAGATTGTTCGGCAAAGAGTTCCCAGGACGGCATCGAAACGACCCGCGCTTCGATTCCGCGGCCGGCAAGCTCAGCGGCCGCGTCGATCGCCAGCGTGACCTCGCCTCCGGTGGCAATCACGACCACCGCCGGCGTCCCACTCTCTGCGTCGGACAGGATGTAGGCACCACGAGGGACACCTTCAGGGCCGATCTCACGCGCTCGTTTCAGCACCGGCAGCCCCTGCCGGCTGAGCAGCAGGGCCGTCGGCTCGGTCGTGCGCTCGAGGGCCACCGTCCATGCGGCAGCAGTCTCGTTGGCATCGGCCGGTCTGAGCACCACGAGGCCAGGGATCGCCCGAAGGGCCAGCAGGTGCTCGACCGGTTGATGGGTGGGGCCATCCTCGCCCACCCATACCGAGTCGTGAGTGAAAACATAAATCACCGGCTGCTCCATGAGCGCCGCCAACCGGATCGCGGGCCGCATGTAATCGGAGAACACCAGGAACGTGCCGCCGAACGGCCGCATACTGCCGTGCAATGCCATGCCGTTGAGCACGGCGCCCATTGCGTGTTCGCGAATCCCGAAATGAAGATTGCGGTGACCGAGCGAAGTCGCTTGCACATCTCCGCCGTCGGCGATGAGGGTTTTGTTCGAGGGTGCGAGGTCGGCCGAACCTCCGACCAGCTCAGGGAGCTGCCCAGCGACGGCGTTGAGGACGGTGCCAGATGCACCACGGGTTGCGATCTTCGCGTCGTCCTCGAAGATGGGCAGCGAGGAGGTCCACCCTTCGGGCAACCTTCGATCGAGGCGCCGCTGCCACTCCGCCGCGAGTTCGGGTTCAGCCGCCGCCCATGCCTCAGCCACCGCCATCCAGGCCCGTCGAGCCTCGGCCCCGCGCTGAACGGCCGCTCGACAATGCTCTCGAACCTCCGGAGGCACGAGAAAGGTCTCCTCTTCCGGCCAACCATAGGCGGCCTTGGTGGCCCGCACCTCGTCGGCGCCGAGCGGTGCGCCGTGCGCTCCCGGTGTGTCCTGCTTGGAGGGCGCGCCAAAGGCGATATGCGATCGCACTCGAACAAGGGTCGGTCGGCCGTCGCCGGCGGCTGCCTGGTCGAAGGCTTCAGCGAGGGCTTCGAGAT
>Ga0316192_10002690_pt1 | contig 12999 bp, 15 predicted proteins | sample MerIslwburrow_MG_FD_204931 | JGI IMG/M metagenome (GOLD analysis project Ga0316192, IMG submission 204931) | Coastal sediment microbial communities from Maine, United States - Merrow Island worm burrow | ecosystem: Environmental > Aquatic > Marine > Coastal > Sediment | place: USA: Maine...
AGCTGGCGGTTATTGCCCAGTTCCGGGTGCGCATCGAGCGGCAGATGGTAAGCCAGCAGACTGATGTCGGCGCCCAGCAGTGTCTTCACCCGGCGTCCCTTCATGCCGATCAGAGGCGCCGGCTCGCCGCGCCAGAAATAGCCGTGATGCACCAGCAGCAGGTCGGCATCCACTTCGACCGCGGCATCGATCAGGGCCTGGCTGGCGGTCACACCGGAGACGATGCTCCCGACCTCCGCCCCGCCCTCCACCTGCAGACCGTTGGGGCAGTAATCGTCGAACGCATCGACGTCCAGGCGCCGGTTGCAATAAGTCACGATGTCAATGAGTTGCGCCATGGCTGTCGGGTATTTGGTCAAGGTGTCGGCGTGATAGTGTATGCGCATGAAGTGGTATCGCGCATTCAACTTCCTGTTCACTTCCGTCGCCACCGGGCTGGCCGCCGCTTTCCTGGTCCTGCTGTTGCGCCCCGACCTTGCCGGCACAGAGGCGCCCCCCGCGCCCAAACCGGTATTGCTCGAACGCACCGGCGGACCGGTCTCATACGCCGATGCCGTACAACGTGCCGCACCTTCCGTGGTCAACGTTTTTGCCACCAAGGTTACGCGTGAGAAGCGTCATCCAATCTTCGACGACCCTGTTTTCAAACGTTTTTTTGGTAACCAGGCCACGAAACCCAGGATCAAGCGGGAGAACAGTCTCGGCTCGGGCGTGATCGTCGACGGCAACGGTTATGTGCTGACCAACAACCATGTGATCGACGCCGCCAGCGAGATCAACGTGGTGCTGGACGATGGGCGCAGCCTGCCGGCCCGGGTGGTCGGAACCGACCCGGAGACTGATATCGCGGTATTGCAGGCTGCTGGCAGCAAACTCCCTGTCGCCAGCCTCGGCGAGTCAGAGCAGATGCAGGTGGGCGACGTGGTCATGGCCATCGGCAACCCCTTCGGGGTCGGCCAGACGGTCACCATGGGCATCGTCAGCGCCACCGGACGCAACCAGCTCGGCATCACCGACTTCGAAAATTTCATTCAGACCGACGCGGCAATCAATCCGGGCAATTCAGGCGGCGCCTTGATCAACCCCCTCGGCGAGGTGGTCGGCATCAACACCGCCATCTTTTCCGAAAGCGGCGGCTCGCACGGTATCGGCTTCGCCATCCCGATCCAGCTCGCCAAAGAGGTGATGAGCCAGATTATCGAACACGGGCACGTGATCCGTGGCTGGCTGGGTATTACGGGACAGGACCTCACCCCGGTGCTGGCCGAGTCACTCGACATCGAGTTCCGCGACGGCGTCCTGATCTCCGGCGTACTCGACGACGGTCCTGCTGACCAGGCCGGACTCAGGCCCGGCGACCTGATCACAAAAATTGACCGCTTGGCGATAGGCGGATCACCGAGGATGCTGCAGATGATTGCCGCCAAGCCTCCTGGCAGCCCGCTGACCATCACGCTCGTCCGCGGCGGGAGCGAACTGGAACAGATAGCCATTGTCGGCGAGCGTCCGCCCATTTCCGGACGCTGAGCGCCGCAGGAATCCTGTATTCAGAAGGCGCCCCGACGGGCTGCAAAAGGGGAGTCTGAACACAATGGGTATCTTCGAATTTTTCCGCCGCCCCGGTGCCGACCGCGACAAGATCGCAATCGAGATCGATCTGGCTGCGGGCGTCCTGGAAGAATGTCCGGTATGCCGCGGCATTTCGGACAAGCTGCGCGACGACCGGCTACCGGCCGCCGATCTGGAAGCCCATCAACGCTTCGACAGGAACGACCCCAGTATCGCCGTGTTCCAGGGTGATCGCGAAGACCTGCTGCTTCGACTGCGAAGCGTGCGCAGGGAGTTCAACTACCACTGCACCTGTATGGATGCCGGATAAACGGACAAAAATATGCGCCTTTTCAAACATAAGACCCGGTTGAAACACCGCCGCGGCATTCTCCTGGGTTGCGTCCTCGCATTCACCGCAGGCCTGTGTTCTGCCCAGCCGCCGGGCGATCAGCAGGACCTTGCAGACCTGCAGGCCGATTGCCGGATCGAGGGAGAGGCCGGCGGGCTCAGCGGAACCGACCTGGATCAATTCGTCGAGGAATGCGTCGCCGACCTGCTGTCGGTGAAATTCAGCAATACCGAGGAATAATCTTTTTGCCGCCGCGATCCGCGGATCCGATCAGGCTGCAGTGTTGGGTACGCAGAGAACCCAGAGGCACAGAGGCACACAGTTTTTTGCGTCTGGCGTCGAGCAGCCAGCACTCCGTTCCGCAGCCGCTCCGGGCAATGGGGTCGCACCAGCAGTCACAATCCCGAGTCTTCTCTGTGCCCTCTGCGTCTTCGCGTCCTCTGCGTCAAAAACTCGACGCACGAATTGACCAAATGCTATCCGTCGATCAGCTGTCGGCGCCGGCCATCACTGTCAGTGCCTCGAGCAGCGCATCGTTTTCGGCCGGCGTCCCGACGGTCGGGCGCAGACAGTCATTCAACAGGGGATGTGCGCCGTCGAGATTCTTGATCAACACACCATGCTCGCGCAGCCCCTGGAACCAGGATGCAGCTCTACCCGAAGGTGCACGCATGAGCAGGAAATTCGCCTGCGATGGGAACACCTGGACGCCCTTCAGACGCGCAATGGCCGCGGCAAGCCGCTCACGCTCGGCCCGGATGCGCCGGGTCTGCTGATCGAATACCGCTTTATGGCTCAGCGCAAATTCGGCACTGGCCTGAGTCAGCACGTTGATGTTGTAGGGGAGCCGAACCTTGTCGAATTCGTCCAGCCAGGCGGCAGGCCCGGCAAGCAGACCCAGGCGCAGTCCCGCCAGACCCATCTTTGACACCGTGCGCATCACCACCAGGTTGTCGAACTCGCCCAGGCGGCCCATAAAGGTCGCATCGGTGAACGGGGCATAGGCCTCGTCGATGACCACCAGGCCGGGTGCAGCCCGGATGATGTCGGTGAGCGCCCGCTCGTCGAACAGGTTGGCGGTCGGGTTGTTCGGGTACGCCAGGAAAACGACCGCCGGCTGATGCTCGTGCATCGCCTGCAGCACCGCGGGGAGATCGAGACTGAAATCATCCGCCTTGAGCGGCACCCCGACGTAAGTCATGCCGCAGAAGGTCGCAATCAGTCGGTACATGACAAAACCGGGGTCGACCGACAAAACGCAGCGCGAGGGCCCGGAAAGGCTCATCGCAATCATCTGGATCAGTTCGTCCGAACCGTTGCCCAGCAGCACGCGCATTCCGGCCGGGACTGCCATTGCCTCGACCAGACGCTCGCTCAGCGCCTGCGCAGTCGGGTCCGGATAGCGGTTGACATCCGTGCTGCGCAGCAACTCGACCCAGGCATCGCGCAGTTCTTCAGGCCAGGTGTATGGATTTTCCATGGCATCCAGCTTGATCAACCCGGTTGCAGCCTGGACATGATAGGCCGCCAGCGAGCGGATCTCGGGGCGTACCCAATGCGAGACCAAGGTATCGATGTCGCTATTCATTGTTCCGCAATCCCAACCCGCAAAATCCGTCCGGCTCTGCCAGTACGGCACATCGTAGGTCGAGCTGCGCCCGACGCTCGGCAGGTGCCGCCTGCCCTAATCTTCGATCCGGTATTCGGCCGAACGCGCGTGCGCCTCCAGTCCCTCGCCACGCGCCAGTATCGAGGCGGTTCGGCCGAGGGTTCGGGCGCCGGCGGCAGATGCCATGATCAGGCTCGAGCGCTTCTGGAAGTCGTAGACCCCGAGTGGCGAGCTGAAGCGCGCCGTGCGCGAGGTCGGCAAGACATGATTCGGCCCGGCGCAGTAATCGCCCAAGGGCTCCGAGGTATGGCGACCCATGAAGATGGCGCCGGCATGCTGGATCTTGCTGACATAGGCTTCCGGATCCGCCAGCGAGAGCTCAAGGTGTTCGGGCGCGATAAAATTGCCCACCTCTGCCGCCTCATCCAGATCCCGACAGACAATCAACGCACCTCGCGCCCGCAATGCCGTCTCGATGATCTCGCGCCGCTGCATGCCCGGCAGCAGTCTGTCGATGCTCTGCTCGACACGGGCCACGAAGTCCGCATCCGGACACAGCAGGATCGATTGCGCATCCTCGTCGTGCTCGGCCTGCGAAAACAGATCCATCGCGACCCAGTCCGGATCGGTCCGGCCATCACAGATCACCAGGATCTCCGACGGTCCGGCGACCATGTCGATCCCTACCTGGCCGAACACGGTCCGCTTGGCGGTGGCGACGTAGATATTGCCCGGCCCCACAATCTTGTCGACCGCAGGGACTGACTCAGTGCCATAGGCAAGCGCGGCAACCGCCTGCGCTCCACCGACAGCGAACACGCGGTCGACATCACACACATGGGCCGCGGCCAATACCAGCTCGTTGAGCGCGCCTCCGGGGGTAGGCACCACCATGATCAACTCACGCACCCCGGCCACCTTGGCCGGCAGTGCATTCATCAGCACCGAAGAGGGATAGGCCGCCTTGCCGCCCGGCACGTACAGGCCCACCCGGTCCAGCGGTGTGATCTGCTGACCCAGCACGGTGCCGTCTGCCTCGGTATAGGTCCAGCTTTCCATTTTCTGACGCTCGGCATAGGCACGCACGCGTTCGGCGGCATGCTGCAGCGCCTCGCGCTGGTCGGCGGGGATGGTCTCCCAGGCCTGTTTCAGACGCGCCAGCGGGATCTCCAGATCGCCGGGCGACTTCGCCTCCCAGCCATCGAAACGGTTGGTGTAGTCAACCAGAGCGGCATCACCGCGTGAACGGATCTCGGCGATCACCTCATGCACCACCTGGTTGACGGCGCCGTCCGATACCGAATCCCAGGCCAGGAGGCCATCGAGCTGCTGCTGGAAATCCGCATCCGCGGTGTTCAATTTTCGTATATCGGCCATGATAAATTCTCAAAAATGGACGCAGAGATCACAGAGTCGCGCAGAGGTCGCTGAGTTCTCGGGGTAGTCACCCCAGCCATGGAGAACCAACCACCCGCGGCAACGCAAAAGCCTCCGCGTCGTATCCTACACAAAGAATTCTCTGCGTACTCTGCGGACCTTTGCGTTCTCTGCGTCCTGATCTTCTAAGAAACGGCCTCGCGCAGGGCATCGACCAGCGCCTGCACGGTCGCGTGCTTCATCTTCCACGACGCCTTGTTCACGATCAGGCGCGAGCTGATGTCGTACATATGCTCCAGGGGCACCAGGCCATTGGCCTTGAGGGTGTTGCCGGACTCGACCAGATCGACGATCACCTCGGACAGACCGACCAGCGGCGCCAGCTCCATCGAGCCGTAAAGCTTGATGGCCTCCACCTGCTGCCCACGCGCCGCAAAAAAGCCGCGTGCCGACTTGACGTACTTGGTGGCAATGCGCAGACGACGCGAACCGATATCGGCATCGGGGCGGCCGGCCACCATCATCCGACAGCGCGCTATCTTCAGATCCAGCGGCTCGTACAGGCCATCACCACCGTGCTCCATCAGCACGTCCTTGCCGGCAACACCGAGATCCGCCGCCCCCCACTGCACATATGTTGGCACGTCGGTGGCACGGATCAGCACGAATTTGACCAGCGGATGCGAGGTATCGAGGATCAGCTTGCGACTGGTCTCCGGATCATCCACCGGCTCGATACCCGCCTGCTTCAGCAGGGGCAGCGTATCTTTGAAGATCCGCCCTTTCGACAGCGCGATGGTCAGCGGCGATTCTATAACTGCGGCCATGCTTTACCTCTCAACCGGGCACCCGGCGAATCTGTGCGCCGAGTCCTCCAAACTTGTCCTCGATGTCCTGGTAACCGCGATCGACATGGTAGATACGGTCGACGACGGTCTCGCCATCCGCGACCAGGCCCGCCAGGACGAGGCTGGCCGATGCGCGAAGATCGGTCGCCATCACCGGTGCCCCGGTCAGGCGCGGGACGCCGGCACAGATGGCGGTATTGCCCTCAAGCTTGATCCTGGCACCCATGCGCTGCAGTTCCTGCACGTGCATGAAGCGATTCTCGAAAACTGCCTCGGTAATGGTTCCAACACCCTCGGCAACACTGTTGAGCGCGGTGAACTGGGCCTGCATATCGGTCGGAAACGCCGGGTATGGTGCAGTGTGCACATTGACCGCCTTCGGGCGCCGGCCGTGCATATCCAGAACCACGTAGTCGTCTCCGACCTCAAGCTCGGCACCGGCCTCATGCAGTTTCTGCAGCACCGCATCCAACAGCGTCGGATCGGTGTCCCGCACGCGAACCCGACCGCCACTGATCGCACCCGCCACCAGATAGGTCCCGGTCTCGATCCGGTCCGGCAGCACATCGTAGCGCGTGCCATGCAGGGATTTGACACCTTCTATCCGGATGGTCGTGGTTCCCGCGCCGCTGATCTTCGCACCCATGGCATTGAGGCAGTTGGCCAAATCCACCACCTCGGGCTCGCGCGCAGCGTTCTCGAGCAGGGTCACGCCGTCGGCGAGCGCGGCCGCCATCATGAGATTCTCGGTACCGGTCACGGTAACCATATCCAGCACCAGACGCACACCCTTGAGTCGATTGGCCCGCGCCTTGATGTAACCGGCCTCCACGGTGATCTCGGCTCCCATCGCACGCAAACCTTCGATATGCAGGTCTACCGGTCGCGAACCGATTGCGCAGCCACCCGGCAGGGAGACATCCGCCTGACCACAACGCGCCAACAAGGGGCCGAGAACCAGGATCGATGCCCGCATGGTCTTGACCAGCTCGTAGGGCGCAAAGGGGTTGTTGAGGCGGCCCGCATCCACCTCGACGTGCATCTTATCGTCCACCGTCAGGTCGACGCCCATGCGACCGAGCAGCTCCATGGTGGTGGTGATATCCCGCAGGTGGGGGATGTTGCCGATGATCATCGGCTCCTCGGCCAGCAGGGTCGCTGCCAGGATCGGCAGGGCAGCATTTTTTGCGCCCGAGATGCGGACGTCGCCCGAAAGGGATTTGCCCCCGGTGATAATCAATTTATCCATCGATGCCTGCGCGAAACGCGCGCCCACCTGCGAAAAAGCGCACCAATCATAAAGAAATCTGGAGGCTGGCGGGAGTTTGGCTGCAAGGCCCGGGGTCCGCAGATCGGCTCAAACGCCGTTTACGGCTATCAGGTCCTCACAACGCGACATGCGCGCCAGGTCCAGCAATTCGTCAGGTATATCCACCAGCTTCAGCTGGCAGTTCCCCTGCCGGGCCAGGTCACGCGCCTCGACCAACAGCACCAGCCCGGCACTGTTGGCATGGTTCACGCCAGACAGCGAAACCGTCAACTCCCCACCGGCCCGCAACAGTTTCTCAAGTGACGGCCAGATTTCGGGCACCGAGGAAAAATCGAGCGCCCCGGCCAGTTCCCAGCGCGCATCACCTGACGCGGCCAGGCTGGCACCGCTCACTTACCGACTTTCCCGTTCATGTCCGCCAGCGAGCTGATCAGCCCGTCGATCCCACCCCTGCGTACCTCGTTGGCAAACTGGCTGCGGTAATTCGTAATCAGGCTGACACCGTCGATGATCACATCGTAAACCATCCATCTTGCATCATTCAGGGTGAGACGGTAGTTGACAGGGATCGGAGGCGCACTCTGGGATGAAATCCGGGTTGGAACCATGACCCTGTTGTCACCCTGCCGATACTGAACCGGCAGATACTGGATCTCCTGACCGGAGTAACCCAGCAGCGCGCTGGCATAGGTGCGCACAAGCAGCTGGCGGAATTCATTCGTTATCGCCTCTTTTTGCGCATCAGAGGCATCGCGCCAGAAACGACCTAACGCAGACTGGGACATCTTGCGAAAATCGAAATGCGGCACCACCGTGCTCTCGACCAGCGGGTAGATCAATTCCGGATTGGCTTCCAGGTCCGCTCTGCGCGCAGTGACCTCGGACAGGACCTTATCACCGGTCTCACGGATTACCTTCTGGGGGTCCTCGATCATCGCAGCCACGGCGAACGACGAAAGCAGGAACAAGCCAGGCAGCAGCCCCCGCATGACAATCGAAATGTGCATCACTTCGCTCCTTCCTGGGCCTTCCCGTAGATGAACTGCCCGATCACCTCTTCGAGCACCAGAGCGGATTGCGTAACGGCAATCTCACCGCCCTCCTTGAGGAGGTCCTCACTGCCGCCGGGGTCGAGACCGACATACTGCTCACCCAACAGGCCGGCAGTAAGGATTTTCGCAAAGGTATCATCCGGAATACGGTCGTACTGCGAATAGATCCCCAGAACGGCCACCGCACGAAAGTCCTCGGCATCATAATAGATGTCGATCACCCGTCCGACTTCGACACCCGCCATGGTCACCGGCGATTTCACCTTCAACCCGCCGATATTGTCGAACCGGGCCAGAACCTTGTAAGAGTCGCCGGTGTTCACGGTCCCCAGATTGCTGACCTGCATCGCCAGAAAAAACAGCGCAAGGAAGCCAGCTGCCATGAACGCACCGACCAGTATCTCTATTTGTCTCGTTTTCGACATCATCAGTTCCCGTTCGCGCCCCGTCCCGCAAGAAAGCGGCCATCGGCCGTGAATGTACACATCAGCTTAATTAAACATCAGCGCAGTCAATACGAAATCCAGCCCCAGCACGGCCAGGGAGGAATGCACCACGGTGCGCGTGGTCGCCCTGCTGACCCCTTCGGAGGTGGGAATGCAGTCGTAGCCCTGAAAGATCGCTATCCAGGTGCATACCACGCCAAACACGAGGGACTTGATCACGCCGTTCAAAACATCTTCGTCCCAGTCTATCTGCGACTGCATCTGCGCCCAGTAGGTCCCTTCATCGACCCCAAGCAGACCGACGCCGACAAACCAGCCACCGTAAACGCCCAGCATACTGAAAATTGCCGCGAGCAATGGCATCGATATGATCCCGGCGATCAGGCGCGGCGTCAGTACGCGATGCTCGGGATTGACCGCCATCATCTCCAGGCCCGACAACTGTTCGGTAGCCTTCATCAGGCCGATCTCCGCCGACAGCGCCGACCCGGCACGCCCGGCGAACAACAGCGCCGTGACCACCGGCCCCAGCTCCCGCACCAGTGACGCCGCGACCATCACGCCGAGCGTGGCCTCCGCACCGAAGCGCGAAAGGATGTAGAAACCCTGCAGACCCAGGACCATGCCGACAAAGATCCCGGAGACCGCAATGATCAGGACAGTCAGCACACCGACCGACAGCAGCTGCTCCATCAGCAGACGCGGCCGTCGCACCAGCTGCGGCAGACCACGCAGCATCGCCAGCATCAGCAGATGCGCGCGCCCCAGACCGGCGGAGAAAGAAAGGCCACTGCGCCCAAGCTGGGCAAGCCACTCCATCAGGCCCGGTCTCCGAACAGGTCGCTCTCGAGTTCAGGCGCAGGATAATGAAACGGTACAGGCCCATCGGGAAGACCGTCCATGAACTGACGGGTCCACTCGCCGCCAGCCTCGCGCAGGGTCTGCGGGGCCCCGGACTCGATCACCCTGCCGTTTGATATCACGTAGATCAGGTCCGCAATCTCCGAGGCCTCGGCCACGTCGTGAGAAACCACGACACTGGTGATGCCGGCCGCGTCGTTCAGGCGCCGGATCAACTGCACCAGCACCCCCATCGAGATCGGATCCTGACCGGTGAAAGGTTCGTCGTACATGATCATCATCGGGTCGAGCGCAATGGCCCGCGCCAGCGCGACCCGGCGTGCCATACCGCCCGACAGCTCGCTCGGCATCAAACCGTAGGCACCGCGCAGGCCGACGGCCTCAAGCTTCATCAGCACCAGCTTTCGGATCATCGAGGAATTGAGCTTGGTATGCTCACGCAGCGGATAGGCCACATTCTCGAATACCGACAGATCGGTCAGCAGAGCCCCGCTTTGAAAAAGCATCCCCATGCGCATACGCAGGCGGTAGAGGTCCGCCGTAGACAGGGCATGCACATTCTGTCCGTCCACCTCGATCGTGCCCGCGTCCGGCCGCAACTGGCCACCGATCAGCTTGAGCAGGGTGGTCTTGCCGCTCCCGGAAGGCCCCATGATCGCGGTTACGCTGCCGCGCGGTATATCAATGTCGACACCGTCGAAGATGGCGCGCGTCCCGCGGAAGAACTTCAAACCACGGATCCGGACCAGGATATCGTCTGCAGGGGGGTTTCGGCTCATTATTTTCCTGCCATCAAGGCAGATTCCTTTTCGAAACAGGCGCAAACCAAAAGCGAGAACGCAATTCTGGGTACCAGGCCAGAGTGCGTCAAGCGCGCTCTCAAGCTTTCCCCATTAGCTCCAGCAGGGTTTTTAGTTCGGGCACACTGGCGGGACTAGCGGCAGGCCCGTCAATCACCAGGGCCTGGGTGGAAGCCGGCAGCTGATCCGCCCTCGCCCGCAGTTCGCGCAGATTCACGCCATCGAGCGACCATCGAACCAGGGCCGCGTCTGAGTCCGTATCGACCCAGAGCCCCGACCCTTGACCAACCCACTGCGGCAGCAGAGTGTGGCCGGGATCGGGCCGTTGCACCAGCAGAATCGCCGGGCAGGTTGCGAACAGGGAAAGCCTTGCGTGCGAATCAGGCGGCCTCCGGATCGGCGCCTCGAGGAAGAACAGCAGCCGCCCTGCGGCCTCATCGATTGACTCCGCCAGTAAATCGCGATCCATGGCGCTCCAGCTGTCTGCCGGCAGCAATAAGCAACCGCAGTCGTTGGCGTAATAAGCGAGCCGCCAATCCGCAGGCAGGTCCGGCGGATAGTAGTCCGACAGCCAGTCGGCCCGCTCCCAGCCCACGGTGCCGAGCAGCAGTCGCCCTCCGGCGTTAACATCTGCCAACAGATTGCTCCCGATCAGGCGTCGCCATGGCCGAAATTCTACCTTTCAAACCCCGCAAGGCGAGTGAGCGTCACCGGGGAAAGACCCTGTGCCGCAATGGTCACCACAAATGGCAGATCGACAAGCAGTCGGTATTCGATGTGAAACTCGGCAAACTGGTGAACCGATACCGTTGCGTGCGCTGCGGGCAGACCAAGGTCCGGGCCGACTGACCACCGCTTGGACAAGCAGCCGCGCTTCCGCGACAATCCGCGCTCCTGAAAAAGCCGCACTGACGAAAACCACACGAACCCGAGATGCTGCTAGCTGCCGCCGCCATTGTGATTGGTCTTTTCATCCTCGTCTGGGGTGCGGACCGTTTTGTCCTTGGCGCTGCCTCGCTGGCCCGCAGTCTCGGCGTGCCCCCACTATTGATCGGTCTTACGGTGGTTGGATTCGGAACTTCCACTCCTGAGATCCTGGTATCGACCATGGCGGCACTGGAGGGCAGCCCCGGGATAGCCATCGGCAACGCATTAGGCTCTAACATCGCCAATATTGCGCTGATTCTGGGTGTAACTGCGCTTTTTTCACCACTTACCGTGCAATCCGACATGCTCCGGCGCGAGTACCCGATTCTTTTGGCAGTGAGCGCGGGAGCCTTTGTTCTGTTGGCCGACGGCCACCTCGGCCGCGTCGACGGCCTCATACTGCTCGCCGGCCTGGTACTGAGCATGCTGCTACTGGTGAGCATCGGCCTGCGCCGCCGCGATCACGACCCGCTGGCCGAAGAAATGGAGGCGGAGATCCCTTCGGGCCTCACGGCGCTGGCGGCCAGCGGCTGGTTCCTGGTAGGCCTGATCGCCTTGATCATCAGCTCGCGCCTGCTGGTTTGGGGGGCGATAGAGGTCGCGGTTACACTCGGCATCAGTGATCTGGTGATCGGCCTGACCATCGTGGCGGTCGGGACCAGCCTGCCTGAGCTGGCCGCGGCGGTCATGAGTGCCGTCAAGAACGAACACGATCTGGCGATCGGCAACGTGGTGGGCTCGAACATCTGGAACCTGCTCGCCGTACTCGGCATTCCGGGCCTGCTGGCGCCAGGCGTGATTCCGCCGGAGGTGGTCAATCGCGACATGCTGGTGATGCTGGCGCTGACCCTGGCCCTGTTCGTAATGGGGCGTAGCAAGCACACACACGGGACCATCAACCGCCTCGAGGGAGGCCTGCTACTGTCGTGCTTTATCGCCTACCAGGGCTGGATCGTATGGCAGGCGCACGCGGTCGCCTGAACCCGAGGAGTACCGAAATGAGCAACACGCCGACAGAATTGCGCAAAACCGGCATCAGCGTCGTCAACATCGAGACCGCGGCGGTGCAGGCACTGGAGGCCCGCATCAACGGCGACTTTGTCACGGCCTGTCAACACATGCTGGCCTGCAAAGGCCGGATCGTGGTGATCGGCATGGGTAAATCAGGCCATATCGGCAACAAGATCGCCGCCACCCTCGCGAGCACCGGGAGCCCGGCATTCTTCGTCCACCCCGGCGAGGCGAGCCATGGGGATCTGGGCATGATCACCTCCTCCGATGTGGTCCTGGCGCTATCCAATTCGGGCGAGACGCGCGAGATCATCACCATACTCCCTCTGATCAAGCGCATGGGCGCCCCGCTGATCAGCATGACCGGCAATCCGGCATCAACCCTGGCACGCGAGGCCAATGTGAATCTCGACGTCAGCGTCGCCAAGGAGGCCTGTCCGCTGGATCTCGCGCCGACGGCCAGCACAACGGCCGCTCTGGTGATGGGCGACGCCGTGGCGATCGCCCTGCTCGAGGCGCGCGGTTTCACCGCCGAGGATTTCGCTCTGTCACACCCCGGCGGCAGTCTGGGTCGTCGCCTGCTGCTGCATGTATACGACATCATGCACAAGGGTGATGCAATCCCAGCCGTTACGCAGCATGCATCGCTACGTGATGCGCTTATAGAGATGACCACGAAGGGCCTTGGCATGACCGCGATCGTCGATGGCGAAGGCCGCGCGGTCGGGATATTCACGGACGGCGACCTGCGTCGCTGTCTGGACCGGGACATCGACGTGCGCGCAGCCAAGATCGCGGATGTGATGATACCGGGTGGCAAACACATTGCGCCCGACCGTCTTGCCGTCGAGGCACTCAACCTGATGGAAGAAAAGAAAATCAATGCCTTGCTGATCGT
>Ga0316192_10002693_pt1 | contig 12990 bp, 10 predicted proteins | sample MerIslwburrow_MG_FD_204931 | JGI IMG/M metagenome (GOLD analysis project Ga0316192, IMG submission 204931) | Coastal sediment microbial communities from Maine, United States - Merrow Island worm burrow | ecosystem: Environmental > Aquatic > Marine > Coastal > Sediment | place: USA: Maine...
ACGCGCCTCGGCGCGTCCAGCCTGGAGGTCGCGATCAGCGATCCCAAGCTGGTCGCCGCGGCCTCGGCGGTGCGCAGCGCCAGCGATCTGGGCAACGCCGGTTCCGGCGAAATCTCTGCCGGCGAAGTGCGCGACGGCGCAGATCCGAACCTGCAACAGGCTGTCGAGCTGGTGTTCGCCGATCCGCCGAGCAGCTTCGATATCGTCGATGCCGGCAGCGGCGCGGTGCTCGCCACCGGCCTGGCGTACACGCCGGGCGCGGATATCGACTTTAACGGCTGGCGCTTGCAGGTCTCCGGCAGCCCGGCCGCCGGCGACCGCTTTACGGTGGAATCCAATGCCGGCGGGAGCGCCGACAACCGCAACATGCTGGCCATGGGCGAGCTGCAGAGCGCCGGCGTGCTGGAGGGCGGCAGCGCCAGTTTCCAGGATGCCTACAGCGCCACGGTGGGCTTCGTCGGCTCGCAGACGCGCAGCGCGGACATCAACCGCCAGGCGCAGGAATCGCTGGTGACCACGCTGAATGCGCGCCGCGAGTCCGTCTCCGGGGTCAATCTGGACGAGGAGGCGGCCAATCTGGTGCGCTTCCAGCAGGCTTATCAGGCAGCGGCGCGGGTGATCGGTGTGGCCGATGACCTGTTCGCTTCGCTGCTCAACGTCATCTAGTTCGCAGGGGGGCCGGCATGCGCATCTCTACATCGCTCATCTACCAGCGCGCCACGCAGGGCTTTCAGCAGCAGCAGTCGAATCTGTCGCTGATCCAGCAGCAGATCAGCTCGGGCCTGAAGTACCAGCGCCCCTCGGACAACCCGGCGGCCATGGCGCGCAGCCTGGATCTGCAGCAGGTGCTGTCGCGCACCGCCCAGTACCAGGAGAACGCCAAGGTCGCGGAGAATCGGCTGGTGCTGGAGGAGACCACCCTCAACGGTGCCGCCGGGCTGCTGCAGCGCGTGCGCGAGCTGGCCGTGCGGGCCGGCAACGGCGCCCTGGCACGCAGTGATCGGATGGCCATCGCCAGCGAGGTGCGCGAGCGCTTCGACGAGCTGCGCGGCCTGAGCAATACCATCGACGGCCACGGCGACTACCTGTTCGCTGGCCACCAGGGGCAGCAGGAGGCGGTACAGACGTCGAGCATCGGGCAGATCCAATTCGCCCGCTTCAGCGGCGACGAGGGCGCGCGCGAGATGCAGATCAGCAGTTCGCGGCGCGTGCAGACCGCCGATTCCGGGCTGGAGGTGTTCTTCCGCATCCCCGCCGGCGAGGGCATCTCCACGCGCGCCGATACGGGTAACAGCGGCAGCGGCGAGATCGCCCCGGGCTTCGTCTACGACTCGACGCAGGCCACCGGCGATGAGTACCGCATCGATTTCACCGCGCCGGGTAGCTACGACGTGGTCAACGTCAGCAGCGGTGCGACGCTGGTCAGCGGTGCCAGCTATACGCCGGGCCATACCATCCAGTTCGACGGCCTGCGCACCGCGCTGCAGGGCGCACCGGCGGACGGCGACAGCTTCACGCTGCGCAGCAGCCGGAACCAGGACGTCTTTGCCACGCTGCACAAATTTGTCACTGCGCTGGAGTCGAATACCGATACCGACGTCGACGAGGCGCGCTATGACGCCAGCGTGGCGGTGACGCTCGGCGATCTCGACAGCGCTCTCGGCCGCGTCGACGAGGTGCGCACGCGCATCGGCGGGCGCTTGAACATGCTCGATACCCAGCGCGACGAAAACGCTGCCTACCAGCTGCACACCGAGCGCACCCTGTCGGATATTCGCGATCTGGACTACGCCGAGGCGATTTCCAGATTGCAGAACGACAGCTTTGTGCTGCAGGCAGCGCAGCAGTCCTTCGCCCGCATCGAAGGCAATACGCTGTTCAATTATCTGTAATTGCGAGCCCCTTTAGGCAGGCACTGTGCCTGCCGCGCTCACCCACCCTCCGTCGAAAATGGATTGTCAGTGCGCACTTACTGTCGCTGAGTCGCGCATTGCTGTCTCGTTTTTCCATTGGGCGGGCTTCGCCCGCCAGCTGTTATGAAGAGCACCCGTTGCGGGCATTCTCAGGCGCTGGTTGCGGCGCGTTCCGGAGTTGTTTTCGGTGCGCGCCGCAGCCCGTTTCAGGGCGTGAAAAAGCCCTGGCGGCGGAAAATTGACTTGCTGCCCTTAAGTGCTGGGCCCATACCGCCGATAAGACTGTACAGAGGCCGACGGGGCGTCCGCCCGCGTTGCAGACAATCTCCCAACTTACCGTTCCAAAAGGAAAAATTGCGCAGCAATCCGCTGTCAATCGGCTAAAGGTTGTCACCCCAGCGCCGACAAACCGACTGAAAGTTGACATTGATGTCGCACTCATCTCGACGCTTTTCCGGCCAGTGGTGAGGATGTTTCAAGGGGGTCGTTGGTATTCGTAGAAATACCCGGCCGGATTAACTCAGAAATCACTCTAAGCAGAGATTCCGCAAGAGGTCGCAGGCCCCGGAATTTATCAGGAGAAGAGAGTCATGTCGGTTATCAATACCAACGTCGCATCCCTTAACGCACAGCGGCACCTGGGTTCCACCCAGAGCCTGCTGAATACCGCAATGGAGCGTCTGTCCTCGGGTTTGCGTATCAACAGCGCCCGCGACGACGCCGCCGGCCTGGCGATCTCGGATCGCATGACGTCGCAGATCCGCGGCCTCAATCAGGCCATGCGCAACGCCAATGACGGCATCTCCCTGGCGCAGACTGCGGAAGGCGCGCTGTCGGAATCCACCAATATCCTGCAGCGTATGCGCGAGCTGTCCATCCAGTCGGCCAACGGCTCCAACTCCGCCGCAGACCGCAACGCGCTGCAGGCCGAGATCTCGCAGCTGCAGGCCGAGCTGACCCGCATCGCCGACACCACCTCCTTCGGTGGTAAGAACCTGTTCGACGGCACCTTCGGTCAGACCAGTTTCCAGGTCGGTTCCGAGGCCAACCAGACCATCAGCTTCTCATTGAAGAAGATGGATGCCGCTTCCATCGGTGTGCAGCGCGTGGAGCTGGATTCCGCCACCGCGAACACCGGCACCGGCCGTGCCACTGCCGCAGCCAACGCCACTGCCGGGGTGAATAATATCGCCGGCGGCGTGGTCACCGTCAGCGGCACTTCGTCGGCGGATGTCACCATCGGCGCTGCCGCCTCGGCGCGCGAGATGGCCGCGCTGATCAACGCCGAAGCGGGCAATACCAGCGTCTCTGCCGATGCGCGCACCGTGGCCCGTCTGTCGACCCTGTCGGATGCCGGAAACGTGACCTTCACGCTCACCGCGGACACGGGCTCAGCGACCAATTCGGCGCAGATAAGCGCCACCGTGAGCTCGGTCACCGACCTCACCTCGCTGGCCGATGCGATCAACGCCGAGGCCGGTACCACCGGCATCCAGGCCGCGGTCAACGGCACCGGTGACACCATCGACCTGATCAACGAGAACGGTGACGACATCGTTATCGAAGGCTTCGCGGTGGGCGATCCGACTGCCGGAGCGTCAACCATTGCGCTGGATGTGCGCGATTTCGGCAACGCCGCCAGCAACGAGACGGTGACCCTGACCGAGAACACGACCGATTCCACCCGTGTGATGGGCGAACTGCGTCTGTCCAGCGCCAAGGCATTCTCGGTGACCAGCGCCGACGCGACCGTCAACCCGCTGACGCCGGAGGCCTCTGCGCTGGCGCAGATCTCCAGCCTGGACATCAGCACCATCGCCGGCTCGCAGAATGCGGTGGATGTGATCGATGGCGCTCTGGACCAGATCAACGGCATCCGCGCCGATCTGGGTGCGGTGCAGAACCGCCTCGACCACACCATCTCCAACCTCGGCAACGTCAAGGAGAACGTGGAGGCTTCGCGCTCGCGGATCATGGACGCCGACTTCGCCGCGGAGACGGCCAGGCTGACCAAGGCACAGGTGCTGCAGCAGGCGGGCACCGCCATGCTGGCTCAGGCCAACGCTGCGCCGCAGGGTGTGCTGGCCCTGCTGCGGTAAGTCCGTAGATGGCGACCGGGGCCTCGGCCCCGGCCGCCATCTGTGCGGATCGCGGTCTGCACAGATGGCGGCTTCCCGTTGTGGGAAGTCCTGACCACGCGAGGTTTTGCAGATGATCAGCTCACCGGGCATCGGCTCCGGTCTGGATGTCGCCAGCATCGTCGAATCCCTGATTAACGCCCAGGGCGCGCCGCAGAGTGCGCTGCTCGATCGCAAGGAGGGCAATTATCAGGTCGAGCTGTCCGCACTGGGCACGCTCAAGTCGGCGCTGTCCGAATTCCGCGCCACGCTCGGCGGGCTCAAGGATCTCGGCGATTTTCAGGGGCGCAAGGCAGAGTCGAGCAACGTCGAGTTGTTCACCGCCTCGACCACCGAGGATGCGGTCTCCGGCAGCTATGAAATTGAGGTGCTGGCGCTGGCCGAGAGCCACAAGGTGACCAGCGCCGGCTTCGCCAGCGCGAACACTGCGCTGGGTACCGGCACGCTGAGCATCCAGACCGGCGGCGGTGCGCTCAATCTGACCATCGATGAGGACAACAACACGCTGGGCGGTATTCGCGACGCCATCAACGGCGCCGCCGACAACCCAGGGGTGAGTGCCACCATCGTGCGGGTCGACGATGGGCTCGGCGGCAGTGAGTCGCGTTTGGTGCTCAGCGCGGCCGAGAGCGGCATCGCCAACGCCATCAGCGTCAGTGTGAGCGGCGACGGCGATGGCGGCGATGCCGACGCCACCGGCCTGTCGGCGCTGAGCAGCGTGAACCTGACCGAGCTGCGCGCCGCGGCCGATGCCCAGGTGCGCATCGACACGCTGAGCGTGACCGCTCGCGGCAACCAGATCGAGGGCGCCATCGAGGGCGTCACGCTGGATCTGGCCGGCGCCGAGCCGGGCACCATCGAAACGCTGGATATCAGCCTCGACAAGGCCACTGTGCGTTCGGCCATCGGCGCGCTGGTCGACAACTACAACGCGTTGATGGATTCGATCAGCGAGCTGACCGGTTACGACGCCGACAGCGGCGCCACCGGCGCGCTGTTCGGCGACAGCATGGTGCGCCACCTCTCCAACCAGATGTACCGCACGGTCAGCGACACGGTGGCCGTCGGCGATAGCCCCTTCGATAGCCTCACCAGCATCGGCGTCAGCTTCACCCGCGAGGGTCGCCTGGAGGCGGATTTCGCCAAGCTCGACGACGCCATGCTGAGCAATTTCGACGATATCGGCAGCCTCTTCGCCGGCGACGATGGTGTCGCTGCACGCCTCGACGGCTATCTGGAAGGCTACCTGCAGAGCGGTGGTGTGCTGCAGGGACGCACGGAGGGTATCAACGAGCGTATCGAGGACATTGGCGAATCGCGCGCACGGTTGCAGGAACGCCTCATCCGTGCCGAGGCGCGCTATCGCGAGCAATATCAGGCGCTGGATGTGCTCATGGGGCAGTTCCAGACCACCAGCAGTTATCTCGCCCAGCAGCTCGACAATCTGCCGGGTTTTGGTAGTGGCGGCAATTAGACCGCAACGCCTTTCAAGCCGGCCGACGGTGATGCCGATAAACGAACAAAGTAAGCGTACGGCGACGCGGAAAGAAGGTAAGGGCAACCCGGCTCGCAGATAGCCGGGAACAGGTGAGAGATATGATCATGAACATCGTCAGCCGGCAGTCCGCGCCCGAGCAGGTCGCTGCTCCGGCGCAGGCCTCCCCCGCAGCGCCAGCGGTCAAGAGCGGCGCCGTGGAGGGAGCGAGTCCGACGCCGCAGGCCAAGGCGCAACCCGAGGAGGAGCGGGGCAGACAGCCGGTGGAACGCCAGCAGCTCGACAAAGCCGTCGCCAAGCTCAACGACTATGTGCAGGTGGTGCGCCGCGAGTTGCAGTTCTCGGTGCACGACGACAGCGGTCGCACCGTGGTCAAGGTGCTCGATCGCGACACCGGGGAGGTGGTTCGGCAGATTCCCAGCGAAGAAATGCTGGAGGTCGTCGACCAATTGCCCAGTGACGCCGATGGCGGTGGACGCCCACTGCTGTTCAACGACCTGGCCTGAGCGCCAGACGCATTATTGCTCGGTCGCGGTGGTGCAGCAGCGCCGTTCGTAACGGCCAGCGCCAACCCAGTCGCGGCGTCGGCGCGCCGCGCGCAGAGAGGTGACATGAAATCGACAGCCCGCAACGGCGCCCTCGACGCCTATCGCCAGGTTGGCCTGCACAGCGGTGCCAACGGTGCTGATCCGCACCAGTTGGTCTGCATGCTCATGGACGGTGCGCTGGAGCGCGTCGCCCTAGCCAAGGGCGCATTGCAGCGCGGTGACGTGGCCGCACGCGGCACGCTCATCGGCCAGGCGATGACCATTGTCGACGGCCTCAACGGCTGCCTCGACAGCGCCGCCGGCGGCGAGTTGGCGGTCAATCTCGGTGGCCTCTACGACTACATGCTGCGCCGTCTGCTGCAGGCTAACCGCGGTGCCGACCCGGGTGCTCTCGACGAGGTCGCTACGCTGCTCGGCGAGATTCGCGAGGCATGGGTGGCGATCCCGTCGCCGGTTCGTGTCGAACACGCCGCGGTCGCAGGAGCGCGGGTGTGAGCTGCGTCGCGCTGGGCGTGGCGCAGTGTCGCGACAGTCTGCTCGGCGAGGTGCTGGCACTGACTGCGCGCATCGACCGCCAGGTCGACGAGCAGCGCTGGGAGGGCGTCGATGATCTGGTGCGTGCCCGCCAGCGCACCATGCAGCGGCTGTTCGATCTGGTCGACAGAGACAATCCGCTGCGTGCGGACGAGCGAGCCCGGCTGCGCGGGGTCTTCGACTCCATGCAAGAGAACCTGCAACTGCTGTCGCTGGCACGCGATACCGCCGCCGCAAGGGTGCGCGAGCATCGCACCGGTGGTCGCGCCCTGCGCGCCTACACTCAAGGCTGAGCGGTCACACCGCCAGAGCTAGCGCGACAGAAGTTCGACGCCACCGGAAGTACGTCACGCAAATCCCGGATTAGTGCGGTGATTCTCCGTTTTCACTTTGTAATTCAGGCAGTTTTATCTAATACTACGTGCGGGGTGCGGTGGCGGTAATGCACCCCGCGATAGCAGGGATCGACGCCTCTGGGCAATGAAGGCCACAACGGCGGTCACAAAACTGTGCGTTGCCTCACAAAAGATGCGCGTCGGTCTGCTACAAACAATCAAATCAATAAAAGAACGATGCCGCTCCTCCCGTGGAACCAGGTATACGGAGATACTTTCCACTCTCAGGAGAGTTGGGGTCGGCCGAGAATTTAATGGGTAGCAGCAAAACCAAGAAGCTTCTCGTCGTCGATCAGAACCTCGGCAGGGCCAAGCATGTCGCAAGCCTGCTGGAGTTCATCGATTACGAGCCGCAGATGTTGAGCGATCCCGGATTGCTCCTCGAACTCAGCGACACTCACCAGTTCCTCCTCGTATTTCTCGGCGCTTCGCGCGAAGCGCTCAAGGTGCGCGAGACCCTGCACGAGCGCGGCGACGATCTGCCGCCCTTCGTGCTGGTGGGCAATGGCGATGATCTGGCTGACGAGGACGATCTGTCCAACCGTTTCCTCGCCTGCGTGCGTGACGATATCCGTTACGCCGAGATGTCGAACATCATCCACCGCGCAGAGATGGAGGTCACCCGCCAGGGGGGCGACGGCACACAGCCGCTGGAGCTGTTCCGCAGCTTGGTCGGCAACAGCCGGGCGATCCGCATCGTGCGCAAGATGATCGAGCAGGTGGCGGAGACCGAGGCCACGGTGCTGATCCTCGGTGAATCCGGCACCGGCAAGGAGGTGGTGGCGCGCAACATCCACTACTACTCGACGCGGCGCAACCGCCCGTTCGTGCCCATCAACTGCGGGGCTATCCCAGCCGAGTTGTTGGAGAGCGAGCTGTTCGGCCACGAAAAAGGCGCTTTCACTGGGGCGCTGCACGCCCGCCAGGGGCGTTTCGAGCTGGCCGAGGGTGGCACCGTCTTCCTCGACGAGATCGGCGATATGCCGCTGTCGATGCAGGTCAAACTGCTGCGCGTGCTGCAGGAGCGCAGCTACGAGCGCGTCGGCAGCAACAAGAGTGTCAAGTGTGACGTGCGCATCATTGCCGCCACACACCGCAACCTCGAAGAGCTGATTGAGCGCGGCGATTTCCGCGAGGATCTGTTCTATCGCCTCAACGTGTTCCCCATCGAAATGCCGCGCCTGCGCGATCGTGTCGAGGACCTGCCGCTGCTGGTCAACGAGCTGATCACCCGCCTCGAACACGAGAAGAACTGTTCGGTTCGTCTCACCCCGCAGGCCATCATGGCGCTGTGCGGCTACCACTGGCCGGGCAATGTGCGCGAACTGGCCAACCTCATCGAGCGTCTGGCGATCCTCTTTCCCTACGGTGTGGTCGATGTCAAGGATCTGCCGGAGAAGGTGGCACCGAACAAGGAAAAGGACGAGCCCGACAGCCCGTCCGCGGACATGCTCGCCGGCGTGCCCAATCTGGCCATGCTCAGCGAGCCGCGACTGCCGCGCGAAGGTATCGATCTGAAAAACCATCTGATGGGTATAGAGATCAGCCTAATCCAGCAGGCGCTGGATGAGTCCGACGGCGTCGTCGCCCACGCTGCCAAGCGCCTGCGCATCCGCCGCACGACACTGGTGGAAAAGATGCGCAAGTACGGCATCCAGCGTACCGAGGAGACGTCATAGTCTTGACGCCTCCCCCGTCGCTTATACTTAAGTCACTGATAACACTGGACCTCACTCTGCTGGCATAATTTCTGCTCCGTTTCGGTGGTACGCCAACCACCGGCCGGAGCGATCTTGTCCGCATTCCCCTCAGCCCCAGTCAGCGCCATCTGCGACGCAGATGCAGCCACCGCGATGCCGGCCGGCGATGCGGTACTCGCTGCGCTGCCCGCCGCCGTGCTGCTGCTCGATGCCCGCGGCCGCGTCACCTTCGCCAACGCTGCGGCGCGTGCCTGGCTCGGCAGCCCGCTGATAGGCCTCGCCTGGCGCGAGGTCTGTGCGCGCGACTTCTCCACCACCGCCGACGGCGGCGACCTGCGCGCCGGTGACGGCCGCCTGATCAACCTCTCCACGCGCCCACTGCGCGATCACCAGCGAGATGATGGCCGGTGCGCCGGCGGGCAGATCGTATTGCTCGCCGACGTCACCGAAACCCGCGCCATGCAGCGCCTCGCCGAGCGCAACCTGCGTCTTGCCGGCATGGGCGAAATGCTCGCCCGCCTCTCGCACCAGATCCGCACGCCGCTGTCGGCGGCCATCCTCTACGCCAGCCAGCTCGCCGGCGGCGCCCTCGACGGCGCGCAGCGGCAGCGCGCCACCGAGCGGGTGCTGGCGCGCCTGCGCCACATGGAGCAGATGGTGCGCGACATGCTGATGTTCGCCCACGGCGCCCAATTCCGCCTCGAAAGCCTGTCGCTGGCCGCGTTGCTCGACGATGTGCGCGCCCAGCTGGCGCCGCATCTGGCCGCCGCCGGCGCCCGCCTGGGCTGCGATTGTGCCGCCGGTTTGCAGATCGACGGCAACCGCGTCGGCCTGCTTGCCGCATTGCAGAATCTCTGCCTCAACGCCCTGGAACACGGCGCCGCGCGGCTATCGATCCGCGCCGCGTGCGAGCCCGACGGCGGCCTCTGCCTGTGTGTCGCCGACGACGGCCCCGGCATACCCACCGAGCTGCGCGAGCGCATCCTGCAGCCTTTTTTCACCACTCGTTCCGACGGCACCGGGCTCGGCCTGCCGGTGGTGCGCTCGGTGGTCGAGAGCCACCGCGGCCGCCTGAGCATCGAAGACAACCCGGGCGGCGGCGCGCTGTTCCGACTGCACTTTCCCGCCCCCGAGCCCGCCACCGGCGGCGACGACGAATACCGCGAGGAGAACCGATGACCACCGCCCGCATACTCATCGCCGAAGACGATCCGGCGCTGCGCGAAGCGCTCGCCGACATCCTCGACATCGCCGGTTACGCAGTGCTCGCCTGCGCCGATGGCGAACGCGCCTGGCAGGCGCTGCAAGACGATCCGGCCATCGATCTGGTGCTCAGCGACGTGCAGATGCCGGCGCTCGATGGCCTCGGCCTGCTGCTTCGCATGCGCGAAGCGCGCCTCGCCCAGCCGCTGGTGCTGATGACCGCCTACGGCGACGTGCCCAAAGCGGTGGCCGCGGTGCGTGCCGGCGCTGCCGACTATCTGGCCAAGCCCTTCGAGGCACCGTTGCTGCTGGACAAGCTGCACGGCCTGCTGGCGCGCAGCCGCGCCGGGGTCGAGGACTTCGTCGCCGCCGACCCGAAAATGCAGGCGCTGGTGGCGCTGGCGCGGCGCGTCGCCGGTAGCGAAGCCTCGGTGATGATCAGCGGTGACAGCGGCTGCGGCAAAGAGGTGCTGGCGCGCTTCATCCACGCCGAATCGTCGCGCGCCGATGGCCCCTTCGTCGCCATCAACTGCGCGGCGATCCCGGAGAACATGCTCGAAGCGGTGCTCTTCGGCTACGAGAAGGGCGCCTACACCGGCGCGCACAAATCCGCGCCGGGCAAGTTCGAGCAGGCCCAGGGCGGCAGCCTGCTGCTCGACGAAATCTCCGAGATGGACCTCGGCCTGCAGGCCAAGCTGCTGCGCGTGTTGCAGGAGCGCGAGGTCGAGCGTCTCGGCGGCCGCCAGCCGATCCCCCTCGACCTGCGCGTGCTCGCCACCAGCAACCGCGTGCTGCCCGACGAAGTCGCCGCCGGGCGCTTCCGCGAGGATCTGTTCTACCGCCTCAACGTCTTCCCCATGCAGCTGCCGGCGCTGCGCGAGCGGCGTGGCGACATCCTGCCGCTGGCCCGCGCGCTGCTCGCCCGCCACGCCCTGGGCGGGCGCGACTACCGCCTCGCCGCGGACGCCGAGCGCGCGCTGCTGGCACACCCCTGGCCGGGCAATGTGCGCGAGCTGGACAACGTCCTGCAGCGCGCCCTGGTACTGGCGCGCGGCGCGGAGATCGTCGCCGGGGATCTGCTCTTCGAAGGCTTCGGCGGCGGCCAGCCAGAGGCCGTCCGTGGCGCTGTCGGCGACGCCGGCGAAGTCGCCCCCGGCGGTGACGACAGCGGTCTGCACAGCGACCTGCGCTGCCGCGAGCAACGCCTGATCCTCGACACGCTGGAGGCCTGCGGCGGACGCCGCAAGGATGCCGCCGATGCGCTCGGCATCTCGCCGCGCACGCTGCGCTACAAGCTGTCGCGAATGCGCGAGGACGGCGTCGATGTGCCCGGCGGACAGGCCGCGAGCGGAACCGCAATGGGGATCGCCGCCGGCGGCCGGGGGGCTGCGGCATGAGCGATTTCGATACCGGCCGCATCGGCGGCGCGCAACTGCTCGACCCGCAGCTGCAGGAGCTGGCGCGACTGCGCGACCTGGCCCAGGCCGAGCGCGGCCTGCCGCTGGATGGCGCGCAGCCCGCCGCCGGCGGTGGTTTTGGCGATCTGCTGGCACAGCAGGTGGCCGAGTCCGAAGCGCTCAAGCACGAGCGCACGGCCTTGGCGCAGGCCTTCGAGATGGGCGACCCCGGCGTCAGCCTGGTCGACGTGATGATCGCGGCGCAGAAATCCAGCGTCTCCTTCCAGGCCCTGACCGAGGTGCGCAACAAGTTTCTCAGCGCCTATCAGGAAATCATGAGCATGTCGGTGTGAGGCGGTAATGATGCGTGCTGGCGACAATCGGGAGGTGACGTTCCGTGGCTGAAGCGGTGGCCGGCGGCCAGTTTCCGACGCCCGGTGGCGGCGACAGTCTGCCCGCCCAGAGTGCGGTATCCGGTGCGGGCGCGGGCGATGCGGCCGAGACCGGACCGGCCGCACTGGCCGGCAGCCTGGCCACGCCGCAACCCTGGCGCCAGGCGCCGCTGCTGCGCCAGTTCGGCGTGGTGGTCGCGCTGGCCGCCGCGGTGGCCATCGGCGTGGCGGTGGCGCTGTGGTCGCAGGCACCGAATCACCTGCCGCTGTTCAGCGAGTTGTCCGCCGAGGATCAGGGCAAGATCAGCAGCCTGCTGCTGGCCGATGGCAGCGAGTTCAGCATCGACCCGGCCAGCGGCAACATCCTCGTCCCCGCCGAGACGCGCAACCAACTGCGCATGCAGCTGGCCCAGCAGGGCCTGCCGACATCCAAGGCGATGGGCCTGGAGATGCTGCAGAAGTCACAGGATCTGTCCACCAGCCAGTTCGTCGAGGGTGCGCGCTACCAGCACGCGCTGGAGACCGAGCTGGCGCGCTCGGTGAGCAGCCTGCGCCAGGTGCGTGCGGCGCGCGTGCATCTGGCGCTGCCCAAGCAGTCGATCTTCATCCGCCAGCGCCAGCAGCCGAGCGCCTCGGTGGTGGTCGCGCTGCACGCCGGGCACAGCCTGGAGCGCCGCCAGGTGGAGGCCATCGTGCACATGGTCGCCTCCAGCATTCCCCACCTGCAGCCCGGACAGATCAGCGTGGTCGACCAGATGGGCCGCCTGCTGACCGCGGACATGGGCGATGAAATGGCCCTCTCCGGCAAGCAGTTCGATTACACCCGGCGCCTGGAGCGCGACTACAGCGAGCGCATCGTGCGCCTGCTCGAACCGCTGGTCGGCTTCGGTCGGGTGCGCGCCCAGGTCACCGCGGACATCGATTTCGACCGCACCGAGCACAGCAGCGAGAGCTACGACCCGGCGCGCCAGGTGGTGCGCAGCGAGCAGGTCAGCGAGAACGAATCGCGCACTGGCGACCAGGCCATGGGCATCCCCGGCGCGCTGTCCAACCAGCCGCCCGGCGCCGGCACCACCGGGGCTGACGGCGTCGCCCAGAACCCGGACGATCAGGCGCCGACGCAGCAGTCGCGCAGCGCCACGCGCAATTTCGAGGTCGACAAGACCATCAGCCACACGAAAAGGAGTGCCGGCTCGATCCGCCGGCTCGCGGTGGCGGTGATCGTCGACGACAAGCCGGTGCGCGCTCTCGCCGCAATGGCTGGCGGACAGACCG
>Ga0316192_10002694_pt1 | contig 12989 bp, 14 predicted proteins | sample MerIslwburrow_MG_FD_204931 | JGI IMG/M metagenome (GOLD analysis project Ga0316192, IMG submission 204931) | Coastal sediment microbial communities from Maine, United States - Merrow Island worm burrow | ecosystem: Environmental > Aquatic > Marine > Coastal > Sediment | place: USA: Maine...
TCAGCGGGCCGAGCATGACGACGCGGCCGATCCCTACCTCGACGACCTCTTGCGCGTCCGTGAGGCGGGCTTTCTTGACGAGTACACCGTGTACTACTTTGGGCGCAAACACTGGCAGGTGCCGGCGGAGGTGAATGTCGACGACTTCCGCCAGTGGCAGCGCACAAACCTGCGCCGCCATAAGCCGCAGACCCGACTTATCGGCTCCTGGAACTACCGACCCGATTCATAGCCGCCGGATTTTGGTGCTACTCTCGGGTACGCGCTCAAATTACAAGAACAAGAATGTCACTTCAGACCACTGTGTTTATCGGCGTCGGCATCTACATTTTCGCGATGCTGGTGATCGGCATCTACGCTTCCCGTCGCATTCATACCACGGCCGAGTTCGCGGTTGCCGGCCGAAGCCTGGGTGTGTGGCTACTCGCAACAACGATCATCGCGACGTGGTTCGGTGGCGGCATGATGATGGGTGGCTCAGGTGCCGCCTACGACAACGGCATGATAGGCGTTATTGCCGATCCCTTCGGTGCCGCTGTATGCCTTTTTCTCGTCGGCATGTTCTTCGCCCGACTGATGCGGCGACTGAAGTTCTTCACATTCGTCGAGTTTGTCGAGCAGCGATTCGGGCCAACCTGTGGTTTCATCGCGTCGTTTGCGTCTCTTTTCAGCACCATCTTATGGACGGGCGGCATGCTGGTCGCGTTCGGCCTGATATTCGAAATACTAACCGGCGTTCCAATGTTATACGGGATCCTCGGCGGCGCACTCGTTGTCATTGTCTACACGATGATCGGCGGCATGCTGGCCGTTGCTCTGACGGACTTCGTGCAGATCATTATTATTGTCGTCGGTCTCGTAGTTCTGCTCGTGGTCGTCCTGATTGATTCCGGTGGTTGGGGGGCAATCGCCGCGCGCCTGCCGGAAGACGCGTGGCGCATGGTCCCGATCTCGAACAGCCCCGAGATCTGGCTCAACTACATGCGCGCCTGGTTGATCTACGGTCTCGCCGATATCTGCTCGCAATCACTGCTGCAGCGCGCCATGGCCGCAAAGAACGAGCGCGTCGCACAAAACGCATTTTACGTCGCCGGGGTCGGCTACCTCGCGCTGGGCATGATTCCGGTCATGCTCGGCATCATCGCGAGCGTGACCATGCCCGAACTCGAGAACTCCGAGCAGGTTATTCCTGCGCTGGCGCTCGAACATCTGCACCCGGTATTCGTCGCCGTGTTTGTTGGCGCATTACTCGCGGCGATCATGAGCTCCTGCGACAGTACGCTGCTCGCCGGTGCGACGATTTTGAGCACAAATATGTTGCCGCTGGTCAGAAGGAACCCGACAGACCCCCAGCGCCTCATCACCGCGCGTTGGGGCATTGTTGTTTGCGGTGTTCTCGCGGTCGCGGTCGCAATCAATGCAAAAGAGGTTTTCAATACGGCGCTCGATGCCAACCTGCTAACACTGGCGGCGATCATCGTGCCTTTCGTCCTGGGCGTCTGGTGGAAGAAGGCAAATCGATCCGGAGCGTTGTCGGCAATGATTGCCGGAATCCTCATATGGCTGGCTTCCGGGTTGATTTATCCGGATCTGCCTGGCGACCTGCTGGGGCTCGGAGCCTCTCTGGTCACAATGGTGACAGTGACCTTGTTGACCCAGAAGATCGATCCTCCGAGAGGCCTGGTCGATCGCGATGGCAATACTGTCGATCTGGACAACCGGCTGGGCGTGCTTTTATCTGGCGCCTAGAAGGCCGGCTTGCCGTGTGTCCTACTACCTTTTGCCCTTGAGCTTCTGGGCAGCGCGGTAACGAGCGCGCGCCTCCTCAAGCTCGGCTTGCGCACGCGCGACGTCGGTCTCTGCCGATGCGCCTTCCAGTGCTTTCTCGGCCTCCTGCTTGGCGGACAGCGCCGCCGCTTCGTCGAGCTGGTCGCCGCGCAAGGCGGTGTCGGCTAGCACGGTTACCCGATTCGGCTGCACCTCGAGCATGCCGCCCGTGATGTAGAACGCCTCTTCGTTTCCTTCGGCGTCCTGAACCCGGACTTCGCCCGGCCTCAGCGTCGTCAACATCGGTGCGTGACGCGGCGCGATACCAACCTCACCCATAGATGCAGGCGCGAAAACCATCGCGGCTTCGCCGGAATGGATCTCGCCTTCTGCGGATACGATATCGACCTGGATAGTAGCCATTGTCTAGTCTCGATTTACTGGAAGTTCTTCGCGTTCTCGACAACTTCGTCGATCGTGCCGACCATGTAGAAAGCCTGCTCCGGAAGGTGATCGTAGTCGCCATTGACGATGCCGTTGAAGCCGCGAATCGTCTCGGCCAGCGATACGTACTTGCCCGGCGAGTTCGTGAAGACTTCAGCAACGAAGAACGGCTGTGACAGGAACTTCTGAATTTTACGCGCGCGGTTAACGATCTGCTTGTCTTCTTCCGACAGCTCATCCATACCGAGAATCGCGATGATGTCCTGTAGTTCCTTGTAGCGCTGCAGTACAGCCTGCACGCCACGCGCGCAGTCGTAGTGTTCCTGACCGATAACGAGCGGATCAAGAATACGCGAGCTCGAATCAAGCGGGTCAACAGCGGGGTAGATGCCGAGCTCGGCAATGTTACGCGACAGTACAAGCGTTGCATCAAGGTGAGCAAAGGTCGTTGCGGGTGACGGATCGGTCAGGTCATCGGCAGGTACGTATACGGCCTGGAATGACGTAATAGAGCCGGTCTTCGTCGAAGCAATGCGCTCTTGCAGAATGCCCATTTCCTCAGCCAGGGTAGGCTGGTAGCCCACCGCTGAAGGCATGCGGCCAAGAAGTGCGGACACTTCCGTTCCGGCCAGCGTGTAACGGTAGATGTTATCGATGAACATCAGAACGTCGCGACCTTCATCGCGGAATGCTTCGGCCATCGTCAGGCCCGTCAGGGCAACGCGCAGACGGTTGCCAGGAGGCTCGTTCATCTGACCATAAACCAGCGATACTTTGTCGATAACGCCTGACTCGGTCATCTCGTGATAGAAGTCGTTACCCTCACGAGTACGCTCACCAACACCGGCGAATACCGAGTAGCCTGAGTGCTCATGAGCGATATTACGAATCAGCTCCATGAGCGTTACGGTCTTGCCTACGCCGGCACCACCGAACAGGCCGACCTTGCCGCCCTTGGCGATCGGCATAATAAGGTCGATTACCTTAATGCCGGTCTCGAGGAGCTCGGTCGCTGCTGCCTGTTCTTCATAAGACGGCGGCGCGCGGTGAATCGGCATGAGCGTCTCGGAACCAATCTCGCCAGCGTTATCGATGGGCCTACCAAGCACATCCATGATGCGGCCCAGCGTCTTTTCACCGACCGGTACGGAAATCGGACCGCCCGAATTCGTGACATCCATGCCACGCTTCAGGCCTTCCGATGAACCCATCGCAATCGTGCGGACAACGCCGTCACCCAGCTGTTGCTGAACTTCGAGCGTGATTTCCACATCATCGATAACCAACGCGTCATATATCTTGGGGATTTGACCCGCCGGGAATTTGACATCCACAACAGCGCCAATTACCTGCACAGTAGTTCCAGTGCTCATCTTATTTCCTTAACCTGATACGGCAGCTGCGCCGCCGACAATTTCTGAAATTTCTTGGGTGATCGCCGCCTGTCGAGCTTTGTTGTACTGAAGCTGCAATCCATCAATGATGTCGCCGGCGTTATCCGTTGCCGATTTCATCGCTACCATCTTCGCGGCCATTTCGCAGGCCAGATTTTCAACCGCGCCGCGATAGACCTGCGACTCGATGTAACGCATCAAAACGTCGTCGAGCAGTTCCGACGCGCCGGGCTCATAAATGTAATCCCAATGCGCCTGCAGTTCGTCGTCGTCGTCGCTGCCAACACCGCTCGCTGGCAGTAACTGCGTTACCACCGGCGACTGCGTCATCGAATTCACGAACTCGTTGTGTACTAGATACAAACGATCAATTTTTCCGGCACTGTAAGCATCGAGCATGATCTTGATCGAACCGATCAGCTCATTGATGCTCGGCCGGTCACCGATGTGCGTCGCCGTACCAACGACGTTACCGCCCAGGCGACGGAAAAAGGCAACCGCCTTGGCGCCAACCAGCGCCAGGTCAACTTCAACGTTTTCGCCCTGCCACTTCGCGATCTCGCCGATCATGCTCTTGAACATATTGGCGTTGAGGCCACCGCAAAGACCGCGGTCTGTCGAGATGACTATGTAGCCAACGCGCTTGACTTCGCGCTCGGTCAAGAACGGGTGCTTGTAGTCCGGGTTGGCGTGCGCGAGGTGACCAATCACACGACGAATGCGCTGCGCGTAAGGGCGTGACGCTTGCATCTGCAACTGGGCCTTGCGAATCTTGCTCGCCGCGACCTTTTCCATCGCGCTCGTGATCTTCTGCATGTTCTTTACAGAAGCGATCTTGGAGCGGATTTCCTTTTCACCTGCCATATCTTTCTCATTTCCCTGTAGGAGCGCGTCTTACGCGCGAGCGCCCGCGAAGCGGGCTCCTACAAATCAATTAATAAGCGCCTTTCTCAGCAAACCCTTCGCAGATGCCCTTGAGCGTTGCCGCGATATCGTCGTCGTAATTGCCAGACTCATTGATCGCATCGAGGTCTGCCTGGTTATTCGCGCGAGCGAAGTCATGCAGGGCCTCCTCATAATCGACGATCTTTGCAACCTCTACGTTATCGAGGAAGCCCTCGTTAGCGGCGAACAGTGACAGCGACATTTCAGCGACCGACAATGGCGAATACTGCTTCTGCTTCATGAGCTCGGTTACGCGCTCACCGCGCTCGAGCTGCGCGCGTGTAGCAGCATCGAGGTCAGAAGCAAACTGGGCAAATGCAGCCAGCTCGCGATACTGAGCAAGTGCGAGGCGGATACCACCGCCGAGCTTCTTGATGATCTTGGTCTGAGCCGCGCCACCTACACGAGATACCGATAGACCGGCGTTAATGGCCGGGCGGATACCTGCGTTGAAGAGGTCGGTCTCGAGGAAGATCTGACCGTCGGTAATCGAGATAACGTTGGTCGGTACGAATGCCGATACGTCACCAGCCTGGGTTTCAATGATCGGCAGCGCCGTCAACGAACCCGTCTTACCTTTGACCTTGCCACCTGAAACCTTCTCAACATGCTCGGCGTTAACGCGCGACGCACGCTCGAGGAGACGGGAGTGCAGGTAGAAGACGTCACCCGGGTAGGCTTCTCGGCCCGGCGGACGACGCAGCAACAGCGATACCTGGCGGTATGCCCATGCCTGCTTTGTAAGGTCATCAAAAATAATCAGTGCGTCTTCGCCTTTGTCGAGGAAGTACTCACCCATCGAGGCGCCGGAGTACGGTGCGATGTACTGCATCGCCGGGCTGTCGGCAGCGGCGGCGGCAATGACGATCGTGTGAGCCATTGCGCCTTCTTCTTCCAGTTTGCGGACGATGCCTGCGATGGAAGAAGCCTTCTGGCCGATGGCGACGTAGATGCATTTGATGCCGGTGCCGCGCTGGTTGATGATCGTGTCGATCGCAACGGCCGTCTTGCCGGTCTGGCGGTCACCAATGATCAGCTCGCGCTGGCCGCGGCCGATCGGCACCATTGAGTCGATTGACTTCAGACCGGTCTGTACCGGCTGGCTGACTGACTGGCGCTCGATTACACCTGGCGCAACCTTCTCGATCGGCGCGGTCAGATCGGTGTCGATCGGGCCCTTGCCGTCAATCGGGTTACCCAATGAATCAACCACTCGACCCAGCAGTGCCTCACCAATCGGAACCTCAAGGATGCGTCCCGTCGTCTTGACCGTGTCGCCTTCCGAGATGTGCTTGTAGTCACCCAGGACAACCGAACCAACCGAATCCTGCTCGAGGTTAAGTGCCATTCCGAAGGTGTTCTGCGGGAACTCGAGCATCTCGCCATAGCGAGCGTCGGCCAAACCGTGGATGCGAACAATGCCGTCGGTTACCGCGATCACGGTGCCAACGTCACGCGCTTCCGCGGAAGCCTCGAAGTTCTCGATGCGTTCTTTAATCAGCGTGCTGATTTCAGAAGCTTTGAGTGCCATTTCCTATTCCTCTTTATTTGATCAGTGTTACTTGATCAGACTATTCGCCAGGCCTTCGAGCCTGGCGCGTAAAGATCCATCAATAACTACATCACCGGCGCGAATAATTGCCCCGCCAATGAGATGTTCGTCTATTTCCGTCGTGATCCGGACGTCGCGACCGAGCTTTTCCTTCAGCGAGCTTGCCAGCTCTTGCTCCTGCTCGGCGCTCAGTGCCGTCGCAGAAGTAATGACCGCGTCGACAGTGTTCTCCACCTTGGCCTTCAGGGCCTCGAAGTGCTCCGAGATTTCCGGAAGCACGGCAACGCGACGGTTCTCGAGCAGCAGCTTCAGAAGGTTGACGCCCTTCTGGTCGTCGCCAGCAAGCGCCTTGGCGCCAGCTTTTGCGAACAACCCGGTCAGAAAACCAAGACGCTGTTCGTCGTCGAACTCGGGGTTCCCGAGGTATTCGACGAGATCGCTGTCAGCCAGCAGCTGACCGGCAAGTGCCAGCGACTCGGACCAGGCGCCCAGCGCATCTGCGCCCTGGGCGATATCAAAAATCGCCTGTGCGTACGGTCTTGCTACTGTGTTGTTATCAGCCACGGCCTAGAGCTCCTGTGCAAGCTTGCCCAGAATATCGTCGTGCGCCTTGCTGTCGATCTCGCGGTTCAGGATTTTCTCGGCGCTCGCAATCGCAATTGCCGAGACCTGGCCACGCAGCTCTTCGCGAGCCTTGTTGGCTTCCTGCTCGATCTCTGCCTTGGCAGCAGCTAGCTGACGTTCGCGCTCTTTCACGCCGTCGGACTTGCCGTCGGCAACGATTTCGTTAGCGCGCGCATGTGCCTGATCAAGAATGCCGGTGGCCTGATGGCGCGCCTCGGCGACGATTTCGTCAGCACGGGAAGCAGCTTCCACAAGCTTCTCCTGGCTCTTGTCAGCAGCGGCGAGCCCTTCCTCGATCTGCTTCTGGCGCTCTTCGAGCGCACTCAGGATCGGCGGCCAGATGAACTTCATGCAGAACCAGACAAACACGATCATTGCGATCGTCTGGCCGATGAGAGTCATGTTGATATCCACGTAATGCTCCTCGCATCTTCTTCGGGATCAAAACTGTAGGAGCGGCTTCAGCCGCGATTATTCGGGCCCGAAGGCCCTCCTACGATTTTTTAGCCGCCGGTTGCTGCTTGCAGCTGGCCGATGAACGGGTTTGCGAAGGCGAAGAACAGAGCGATACCAACACCGATCATCGCGACGGCATCGAGCAGCGCGACTACGATGAACATTTTCGTCTGCAGCATCGGAGCCAGCTCCGGCTGGCGTGCAGCACCTTCGAGGAAGCGGCCACCCAGAAGGCCCATACCAATACCAACGCCAAGGGCGCCGAGGCCAATCAAGAGTGCGACAGCAATCGCCGTGAAGCCAATAACAGTTTCCATCAGTTTCTCCTAAGGAGGGTCATTTAAATTAGTGTGATTCGGATGCAAGACTGAGATAAACAATAGTCAGCATCATGAAAATAAACGCCTGAAGCGTCACGATGAGCACGTGAAACACGGCCCAACCAAAGTGCAGTGGCAGCTGCCAGATACCGAGCAGTGCAATCAGGATGAAGATCAGCTCGCCGGCAAACATGTTGCCGAAGAGTCGCAGCGACAGCGAAACCGGCTTGGCCAGCAGCGCGACGCTTTCGAGTATGAAGTTGAACGCAATGATGAACGGCGACGCGATCAGGCCGAGACCTTTCGTCGGTGGTGCGATCGGGTGCAGCGTCAGTTCGGCAATAAAGCCCGTCACGCCCTTGTTCTTGATCGTGTAGAAGATGATCAGGAAGAAGACGGCTATCGACATGCCGAAGGTGATGTTGACGTCTGTTGATGGCACGACCTTCATGTACGGGATGCCTACAGCGGCCGACGCCATCGGAATCCAGTCTACCGGGATAAGGTCCATGAGGTTCATCAGGAAGACCCAGACGAAAATCGTCAGGCCAAGGGGGGCAATCAGGCTGCTCTTGCCGTGGAATGTGTCCTTGACGCTCGAATCCACGAACTCGACGATGATCTCAACCAGCGCCTGGAATTTCGTCGGCTTGCCCGATGAGCTCTTTTTCGCGACACGCCAGAACAGCACACAGAACACAAGGCCGAGAAAGACCGACCAGAACATCGAGTCGACATTGATCGCCACCGGATTGCCCGCGCACTGATTCCACACCCAGGCGCCAGCTTCATTCTTGCAGACCTGCAGATTTTGCAGATGGTGCTCAATATAACTGCTTGACGTGAGTTCGCCGTGTCCGCCTTCAGCTGCCATTGCTGTTGTCCGTTTCCTGTTCCTGTCCGTGGCGCATCAAGAAGCCCGAGAAAGCCACCAGCTGCGTCACTATGAATCCTGCAAAAAGAGCCGCTGCCGAAAGCGGCCGTACCAGCGTAAACACGAGCGTGAAAAACAGCACGGTCAACGCCAGCTTTCCTGCCTCACCTATCCAGGCAGCCCTTAACAGGGCCTGTGCCCCGGCATCCCGGCGAGGCGCCATGAGCCGTAGTGCCAGAAAGGCGTTCGGGACGGCGCAGGTCAGGCTGCCAAGCAATGCCGAGTAGCCAGCCACGCTTCCAAAAACGCCCCAGAGAACTGCGGCCAGGACCACGCCAACCAGAAATTGCCACATGATTACCCGGAGAATAGTGAGATCCATTTCTCTATGCCTCCGGCACGAAAAACGCCACTTCCATCGGTGCTGGCCGGCGGGTGGTGGCGAATGTGGTGTGATATTTCCAGGCGGGCCTGTGAATAGCGTGCGCATTATAGAGGCAGGTATGGGGCAAGGCAACCAAAATCCCCTTCTCCGATGCGTACCTTTCTGGGGCATTTTTCCCGCGATTTTAGGGGGTTTCGGCCGATTTCTGTCATTGCGACACAGGACACATTTGAGTCCATGATCTCAGCGTATAAATGGAGCCTTCTACGGTCGATTTCTTTGCACCTATGTTGTTGATTGCCAGTGAGACTATTCGCGCGAACCGGAGCCTGAACGACGTTGTTCGGGAGATGAGCTTTACCCTGAGTTTCTTCGCCAATCCCGCGACGTTTGCCGAGCTGATGCTGGGGCAGTCGCGCCGTATCGTGCTCCTCACGGAGCATGATGTGTGTTCCGAAATTGTACGAACGCTCAAGGGTGCGCAGAACCGCGCGCCGTTTGCCGTGATCATCGCGGCGGATCGAGCTGCGCTCAGAAGCAGCAAACAGGCCGAGATCGTCGACAAGCTGGCCAGTTACGACAATATCGAGTGGGTCGGCAAGCACTTCGACTTCGACAAGCTCAGCGCCTCGGCACGCCGTTGCCGCCGTCGTATGCTCAAGGTTTCACGCCAGGAGCTCGAAAATGCCATCGAGAATGGCGAAATGGTGCTGCGCTACCAGCCGAAGGTGGAGCGCAATGCCGGGCATGAGTGGCTGACCCGCGAGGCGGAAGCGCTCATCCGCTGGCACCACCCGGAACACGGGCTCATCGGTCCCCTGGAGTTTCTGCCGGAGGCTGAGGCATTCGACCTCATGGGCGCGCTGAGTGAATTTGTTCTGCGGGAGGCCGCTAGACAGCAGGTGTCATGGCGCGATCAGGGCATTCAGCTCAACTCCTGCATCAACCTGGCGTCGAGCCAGCTCAACAACCCGAAGCTCGCCAGCACCTACCGCGACATCGTCAGGGATGCCGGCCTCGAGCCTGGCAGCTTCACGTTTGAGGTCATCGAACAGGATCTGAGCGACCCCTCGGCCCCGCATCTGAACTCAATCAAGTCGCTACGCAATCATGGTTTTCGGATTTGCCTGGATGATTTCCGCGTCGCATCCTCATCGTTGAGCACGTTTGAGTGCCTGCCCTTCGACGAAATCAAGATTCATGCTTCGGCGCTGCGCCGGGCGCAGAAGGACCCGGTCTCGATGGCCGTGCTTGCGGCCGTAACCGGCCTCGCCCATAACCTGGGCATGTCCGTTTGCGCCGAGGGCGTGGAGGACCAGGCCACCTTCGAGTTCCTGAAGACGATCGAGTGCGACAAGATGCAGGGCTTCCTGATCTCCGAGGCCGTGTTGCCGAATATCATTCGGCGCGTCTACTCGGCGAAGTCCGAGGAAGACTCCGCCGCCTAACGAGGTTCCAGTTACCTTTTATTCAGTCTAAAGGTTCCAGTTACTTTTTTGGCTCAGGCCGCTGGCGCTTCCGCACCGCCCGACCGGACAAAACTTCAATCGCATCGACGAAATCAGGCTTGCCATCAGGGCGCCCAACGCGCGTCTGACATCGAAGCGATTCCAGCTCTCTTTCGCTGACTGCTTCCGAGAGGTATTCGTGCCAATCGGCGACCAGCACGCGCGTGGCGTCTTCTTTTATCAGTGGGTCCTGAGCGAGCTTCAGATTGCCTCGTGCGCTTGACCAGGGCCACTCGGGCGCGGATCTGGTAAGGCCCGCGCGAACCGGATTGAGCTCCGCATACCGCATCGCGGAAAGTGTGTGTGGTTCGTCCATGACAACCGAGTAGAAGCGTTCTTGCCACAGATGCCCGCGCCAATCGTATTTGGCATTGGTCACGCGGGCATATCGTCTGTGCAGCGCTGCAAAATATGTGGATAGCACACCATCTTCGCGCGGTACGACAACTGCATGTATGTGATTCGGCATCAGGCAGTATGCCCAGACCTCAATGGCGAGCTGCTCCTTCAACTCCGCTGCAAGCCGCAAATAGACACGATAGTCGGAGTCATCAAAGAAAGTGGTCTGTCTGCGAACGCCCCGCTGGGTAACGTGGTGTGGATAGCCCGTCACTACAAGTCGTCGAAATCTCGGCACCGCGGACTCTGCTTAATCGGAAAGCAGCAAGGTTCGCCTGGAGACCGCATATTGTCCCGCAAGAAAATCGCCGAAAGCGCGGAGAAATGGTAACTGGAACCTTTAGACTGAATAAAAGGTAACTGGAACCATCTGGTTATTTGATGTGTTTGAGGATTCCGTCAAGCTCGTCGAGGCTGTTATAGCTGATGACGAGTGAGCCCGCGCCCCTGCTCGTGTGATTCACGCTTACCTTTGCACCAAGCTTCTCCGACACCTCGATCTCCAGACGACGAATGTCCGCATTCTGCGCCGGTGCCTTCTTCACCGCCTTGGGCTTGCCGCCTTCGAGCATGTGCTTCACGAGCCGCTCGGTCTCGCGGACTGAAAGGCCTTTCTTCACGACCTGGCGCGCGGCATCAAACTGCTGCGTGGCACTCGAAATCCCGAGCAGCGCTCGTGCGTGCCCCATTTCCAGCTGCCGGTCCTCGAGCAACGGCTTCACCTTGTCCGACAAGTCCCGAAGGCGCAACAGGTTGCTGACCGAAGCACGCGAACGGCCAACGGCCTGTGCGGCTTCAGCGTGTGTCAGGTCAAACTCTCGGATCAATCGATCCAGCGCTCGAGCTTCCTCAAGCGGATTGAGGTCCTCTCGCTGGATGTTCTCGATGAGCGCCATCGCAATGGCCGACTCGTCGGGAATCTCGCGAATAACCGCCGGGATCTCGGCGAGACCTGCGAGTTGAGCTGCCCGCCAGCGGCGTTCTCCGGCGACGATCTCGTAGCGTTGCTCGGTGCCCTTGCTGGCAATCGGCCGAGCGACAATCGGTTGCACTACGCCTTGTGCCTTGATCGAGCTGGCCAGGTCCTCAAGAGAGTCCTGCCGCATGTCGACTCGCGGCTGGTACTGGCCGCGCTGCAGAAGCTCGACAGGAACCTGACGAAGCGAATCTTCGCTACCTGATTTTTCGGCAGCAACAGCTACCGGCCTGGCGGCGGGTTTGCTAAGGAGTGCGTCGAGGCCTCGGCCCAGTCGTTTCTTTGGAGTCATTCGTTAAACAGCCTCTGCCACACGTGCATCCTCGCGCCTCAGGATTTCACCAGCCAGCGCCAGGTAGGCGATCGCGCCGCGCGACGATCGATCGTGCTGCAGGATGGGTCGACCGAAGCTCGGCGCCTCGGCGAGGCGGATATTGCGCGGTACGCAAGTGCGGAAAACCTTGCGGTCAAAATGTTCGATGAGTTGCATTGACACTTCGTTCGACAGGTTGATACGCGGGTCGAACATCGTGCGCAGGATGCCGAAAACCTCGAGGTCCGGGTTCACCGAGTCGCGCACCTGTTCAATAGTATTCAACAGCGAGGACAGGCCCTCGAGCGCATAGTATTCGCACTGCATCGGAATCAACACACCATCGGCGGCCGTCAAAGCATTGACCGTGAGCATGTTGATCGACGGCGGGCAGTCGATAAGGATGAAATCGTAAAGCCCTGCCACCGGCGCGAGTGCCTTCTTGAGCTTCATCTCGCGGCCGATTTCCTGCAGCAGCCTTACCTCGGCCAGCGTCAGGTCCTCGTTGCCGGGCAGGACAGCGAAACCACCCTCGGGCGGCGACACGATTGTGTCTGCAGCTGTCGCATCACCGAGCAAGACATCACAAGCGGAATTCTCAAGCTCCATCTTGTTGATGCCACAGCCCATGGTCGCGTTGCCCTGTGGGTCCATGTCGACAAGCAGGACGCGGCGTTGCGTGGCGGCCAAAGACGCAGCCAAGTTGACGCAGGTGGTGGTTTTGCCCACCCCGCCTTTCTGGTTTGCTACAGCAATTATTCGCGTCATCTAATCGGTCCGTCGCAATAGCACTGCGTGCCGTGAGCCCTCTTCAAGGCCCGGCACGTGTAACTCTGTGACTTCATAACTCCACGGAGCGGTTACTTGTTCTAGTTCTTCCGCCGGGTAGCGCCCCTTCAGCGCTACGAACACCCCGTCCTCTCTTACGTGATGTCCGGCGATTTCCACGAGTCGCGGCAATGCAGCCAGCGCCCGGGCAATCACGGTATCAAAGCGGTGGCCGGGTGCATAGTCCTCGCCCCTGCCTTTCAC
>Ga0316192_10002695_pt1 | contig 12989 bp, 13 predicted proteins | sample MerIslwburrow_MG_FD_204931 | JGI IMG/M metagenome (GOLD analysis project Ga0316192, IMG submission 204931) | Coastal sediment microbial communities from Maine, United States - Merrow Island worm burrow | ecosystem: Environmental > Aquatic > Marine > Coastal > Sediment | place: USA: Maine...
GGAGTGTTGACCCGGCCGGTTTCGGAACCTACCTTGATTTCAGAAGAACCGATCTCAAATCTGTGTACCTCGAGGGGGCTCGCTATGGCTGCGATTTTCCGTGGGCGCCGTATTCCTCGGGTGAGAGTGCTAGGCCTCATGGCTGTGCTCGTCTTCCCCTCTATAACCGTGGCCCAAACCGGCCACGACTGCAACGATGCTTTCAGCGCCGGCATCATCGCCAACTGCGGGTTCGAGGATCCCATTCCCTTCAACTCGTGGATCGTGACCAACCCGCCCGGGCCGCTGATGCCGTGGACGGTCATGCCGGCGGGCCCTCCGCCCTTGGATCCGCGGTTCTTCGCCATCGCTCCATCCGAGGGAATGGTGGCCGGGTGCCACGGTTTTGACGGCCAGGTCGGGCTATTCCGGATGGCGCAGGATCTCAACCTGTTCGGGATCGGTGTCTCGTCGATCGAGTTCGACTACCGCGCCGCCTGGGATATGACCTGGGGCGCGACGCTTCCGCGGGTGTTCGAGGTCAACATCGAACCCTTCGGCGGCGGGACGCCGATGCAGTCGACGGTGGTGTTCACCGCGCCGGCAGGGTCGACGGTGCTCGACACGGGCCATCGGACCGCCGTCGTCGATATCAGCAGCTTCGGTGGAGGCATCCTTCGACTGAGTCTTGACGCCGTCATTCCCGAGGTCAACACCGGACCCGCATTCTTCCAGCTCGACAACGTTCAAATCCACCCACCTTTTCCGATCGGTGGTGGTGATCTGGTGGGTACCACCGGTCAGGCGCTCAACCAGCTCATCGGAATCGACGAGACCAGTGGCGCGGCGGTCCTTCGGCACCAGCTCGGTCAGTTCAACCTGGTCACCGAGGTCGAGTTCCGTTCCGACGGAACCCTGTTCGGCGCCACCGGAAACAACAGCGCCAACATCATCACCATCAATCCGCAGACCGGTCAGGAATCACTGGTGGGGAACTTCGGCTCCGGCCTGGTGATGGGGCTCGAGTTCGTCGGTGGGGTGCTCTACGGCAGCTTCGAGACCTTGCCGACGGCGACGGCGTCCGACCTTGTCATCGTCGACCAGAGCACCGGCGCGCTGACCACTGTTGGTTCCACCGGGTTCCAGCTTGTCGAAGGTCTCGCCTATGACGCACAATCAGGGATCATGTACGGAGTCACATCCGGCTCGAGCGGTGGGGACTTGATCATCGTTGACCTGGCCACCGGTGCCGGAAGCCTGGTGGGCGCAACCGGTTTCACCGACGTTGCCGCCCTCGAGTTCCATCGGGGCACCCTCTTCGGCGGCATCGACATGGGATCCGGGAATCCCGACGGAGGCAAACTCATCACCATCGACACCAATTCCGGCGCGGGCACGAGCGTCGGTCAGACCCGTTGGGCCGCGATCAACGGTCTCGCCTTTGTCCCGACCCTTTTCGCTGATGGGTTCGAGACCGGCGATACAGCCGCCTGGTCGGCGACGACTCCCTGACGCTTTGATCCTCTTCCCGCGAGGATTGGGGTGGTACCGGGGATGGGAGATCTCTCAGGAACCTCCCGCGACCGCAGTCAGCCGCCCGAGGGAGACTGCGGGGCGATGGCGATGAAAGTGGGGTCGCCGGTGGCGTTGTCCACCACTGAGAGGTAGGCGCCGATACGGCCGTTGCCCGAGGTCACGGTGACACGCACAATCCCATTGGAGAGTGAGGAGGCTCCGGGCACCGTGGTCGCCACCTGGTTGATTTGGATGTTTTCGTACGGTCGGAGCTCGTAGTCCCGGTGACCCAGCTCGGTCATCGACGAGTTCATGATGCTGACCCTGACCGTGGCGCTTTCGCCCCAGACTTCGCACAGGCCGAGGTTGGTGCGGAAGACGGCCCCCTCTTCGACCCCGCCCATGGTGGCCGAATCGGTCCCGGTCGCGCTGAGAGTCTGGGCGGGCTGGATCGGGGGGATGCCCTGACCGTAGGATCCGCTGTCGGCATCGGGAGTTGATGTCCGGCTGACTACCGCGAGTTGGAAGCCGCGAAACTCGAGGGCGCCGGCACCGGTGGTCGAAAACAGCTCGGTGACGATGTCGGACCAGGATAGCTGCGAGGACGCGGGCACGATTACGCTCTCACTGTCGTACGTCGTCAGGCCATCGACGCCGCGCGGGGTGTACAGGATTTCGATCTCCCGGTCGGTGCCCGCGAGATTCACCACGCTCACCGAGCTCGACCAGTAGGTGCCGTGGGCGCCGGGAGTGCCGGCAACCGCGGGGATGACCACTGCGTCGGTGCGATGGGTGCCGCGAGTGTTCGAGTCGTCGTGGGTCAATTCCAAAATCCACGCCACACCATCGCTGTATCGGAACGACGGAGTAGCGCAGAGCGGCTTGCCGCTGGCTCCGATGCACCCGACTGAGAGGCTGTGAAAATCCTCCCCGGCCGTGCCCCACTCGATCTCGACCGACGGCTCGACGGAATCGATGTAGATGTGGCCGGCGACCGCCCTGGGACAGGTCAGGAGGGCGGCGTGGAACCTGTAGTCGGTCGCCCGCGGGACGGGCTCGATGGCGAAGGTGATGGGATAGGGTACCGCATGATTGCTGGTGCAGTCGTATCTCAATCCGTCGAGCTGAGGGATGGAGTCCACCGGGCTGACGACGTGGTAGAAGTAACGGATGTCCAGATCCTGATCGACAATTCCGGCGGGATCGGTGGGTTCGACGTCGTCGCCCCCAAAGAGATCACCGGGGTAACCAAGCCAGGGGTTCGGGTCCGTGCGAAAGAGCTGCACCTGGATGTTGTACTCGGTCGCCGCGAGCCCCTCGTTGCGGTTGGTGGATGTCGCCAGATCGACGGCGCCGTTGATCTGGGCGCCGCCGTCCGAGGGGTAGGCGGTCGCCCGCCCCTGTTGGATGTCGGGGAAGACACTCGTTACCAGCTCGTCGTCGTACAGGAGTGATCCCGAGACCTCAGCGCCTTCGGTCACAATGGGCAGGAGGAGAATCACTACAACAGTCGTCAGCTGGGCATATCTCGTCATTTTCGCCTCCTCGAGTTGTGCACCCATGATTGTACCTCCAACCGATCGCCGGGTGACCTTGGAGATGCCGCTATCGTCCTGAGTTCAAGTCAATCAGTGCTGGGTGACGCCGATCGCATCCATCTGAAACCAATTACCGGCTCCCACCATCCGAAACAACTCAGGCCGACGTTTTTCGTATATAGGGGAGAGTGGAACGGGCTGAGGTGAGGTTCGCGGATCGCTCGGTGAAATCGCGCGGCCCCAATGAGACCGAAAAACCGTCTAACGAAATGGGTTGAACAATGTTGAGGCGAGGCATCCTCGTTGTGGCGCTTGGTGCTGTCCTATCGACCGGAGGCCTCTCCGTCGTTTGGGCGCAGCCCGCAGTCACGCCCGACGAGCTGCTGTCAGGTAGGATTTTTGGTGCCACCGATGATCCTTCAACATCGATCGAGAGCAGTGCGGTGCTTGCTCTGAGTGATGAGATGCGCGAATTCCTGAGGAAAAACGTGAATCCAGGGGGTACCGACATCTTCAAACTGCAGCAGCTGGTCGACGCGATCATGGGAACAAAGACCTTTCGATTGGAGTACGACGAGAACACGCGGACCGCGGCCGAGACCTTCCGGCTCCGAAGGGGGAACTGCCTGTCCTTCACCACGTTGTTTGTTTCGCTCGCTCGGGGGGCAGGTCTGAAAGCGGACTTCCAGGAGGTGGACATCCCACCGGATTGGTCCACCAGGAAGGATGTCTTCGTGCTCAACCGGCACGTCAACGTCTACGTCGACCTGGGCGCTTCCGGGACTCGCGCCGTCGACTTCGACATCGGCGATTTCAAGAGCACCTACGAAGTCGACACGATCTCCGACAACCGAGCCATCGCGCATTTTTTCAACAACGTGGGCGTCGAGCGGATGCAGGCCGGGGACATCGTCGATGCGTTCGCGTTCTTCCGACGGGCGATCCTCGAAACCAACGGTGATTTTTCTCCCGCTTGGACGAACCTCGGCCTCCTGTATCGCAAGGGCGGTCACGACGAGTACGCCGAAGCGGCCTACCTCCGGGCGCTCAAAGCCGACAGGGCGGACGTCGTGGCCAAGAGCAATCTGGTGCGTCTCTACGAAATGAGGGGCGATACCGAAGAAGCCCAGAGGTACAGGAAGAAGGTCGACCAGCACCGGATGCGCAACCCGCATCTCCGGTTCAGCCTCGCCCGCGAAGCCTTCGAAAATCGTGACTACGACACCGCGATCGAACACCTCAAATACGCCATCAGAAAGCAGAAGGATGAAGATGAGTACTATTTCCTTCTCGGCATGTGCTACCTCATGACAGGTGACGAGGAAAAGGCCCGTCGGTGGACAGCCAAGGCCGAGAGGATGGCCGCGACCGACGAGAAGAAACGCAGGTACTCGTCAGAATTCGAGGCGTTGATGGCGGCGTCACAGAAGGAGCGTTGATCTGGGATGGCGTTTTCGTGCACTCACCCTTGACCCCGGCGGCGGATGGGGAGAGATGAACCGGGAGCTTTCAAGGGCGTCAGATAGAGCCTCTTGTGGAAGGCTCGGTTTTTCCATTTTCGGAATCTGAGCGGTTCAGGGTACGACGCTGCTCCATCCGCTGGTGTCTCCGGTTTCGAAGCCGTCCGAGAAGAAGGACGCGTCGAAGAGGTCGAAGTACGGAACGGAACTCCCACCTCCGATGTAGGCGATACCGTAGTGGTGTGGTGGCACCCAGGAAATGTTGGTGGACCTCTCGACCCTGGCATCGATGTTGTTGACCACGATCCGGGGCTCCCAGACGCCCGGGTGATACTCGGGGTTGCGGCGGAGATACACGGGAACAGTCCCCAGGCCCTGGTGGTATACGGCTGCGAATCCCTGGTCGCCGCGTGCAGTGACGTCGGCTCCCCCGAGGTCGCCGTCACCCGCGTGACTTGGCGCATCGACGTAGTAGAGCGACCAGCTGGCTCCCGCGTTGTCGCTGGTCCGCGCGATGATCCCGTAGCCAAAGCCCAGAAGGGCCTCGAAGGCGACAATCACATTGTCACCGGAGGCCGACACGGCGGTCCTCATGTCGCTCCCGGAATAACCGGGAAATGTACCGATCTCGGTCCATGGATACGACGCCCAAACGTGCACCGCACCGTCCGTGCCGATATACGAGAGGTAGAGGCCGTGGTCCGCCGAGGCGGAGTTGTACTGCATGTCGAGGCCACCAGCGGCGTTGGCCACGGGAGGCGACAGCTCGGTGAAGTTGCCATCGTCGGCGTGGTCCCAGAAGAAACGCAGCACACCGTCGTCCTGGATGAACGCAAGGTAGACCTCCGAGTCGGTATCCACCTGGTTGGATTCGAGCGCGACGTCGAGAATGTGGCTGGTTGAAGGACTCGCGCCGGCTATGAACGAGTAGGCGCCATCCACCGCAAATGTCGTGTCAAAGAACCGCCAGACCAGTGCAAAGTTCGAGCTGGTGGATGTGAAGAATACGGAGTAGACATAAGGACCCACGGACGTGATGTCGATGTCCGCGTTGAGAATTTGAGATGATACGGTCTCGCTCCAGCTCGAACCATCATCCGAGACGTTCATCGAAACCCCGGGAGAGGTGCCGCCCCAGCCTACAAATGCGACGTATTTTCCGCTCTGGCGTTCATAGTCCAGTACCACCTGCAGGGCGTCGGTTCGTGGCGCACCGATACGTACATCGTCGCCGGCCACCGCATCAATCGAGCCCCCGCACGGGGGTGTTGTCGCACCACCCGTTGCCACCAGAACCGCGAAGACGCCGATTGGGATTGAGCGTTGACAATGAAAACGTCCTTTCATGGCAAATCCTCCGATCTCGATCTCCGGGTTGGTTGGAAATACCCATCCACTATACCTTCTTCCTTCGTGTGCGCCCAGGAAAAGGAACCCCTCCTCCCTTGATTGGGATATCGTTGTTCCATGTCAATTCTGCGGCTCGCCTTGTGCGTCGCGTGCATGACGGGACTCCTCGGGTGTGGATCGTCCGAGGAAACGGAGGACCTCCCCGCACCCGAGCGGTTTGACTGGGGCGGCGGCCAACCCATCCGCTTCTCACCGGCGCCCCAGAGTTGGCGGCGGGAAAAGACAACCAGCGGAGGCCTTCTTGGGCTTCGGTTCGTCAAGTCGGGCTCGGTAGGGGAAGGCATCACCATGGCCGAGGCCTTCCGCTTCGGCGAGCACGACCGGTGCGCGGAGATCGACGAGATGCTGGTCCGGTGCAACGACATCGCGTGGCGGGAGCTGTCCGACATGGTCCGGAAGTCGCGGGCCAATGTGTGGGACCCTCTCAGCGATCACGAGAAGTACATGGGTGATCAGATCAACGCCGCCATGGACCGGGGAGTGGACGCCGCCCGCAACGGTCGCGGCCACTCGGTCTGCCGCGAACTCGAGACCGCGCGTGAACAGGCGAGCCGGGTCGTCTTCACCCTCGACGACGTCGGCGAGGACGAGCTCGTGGTTTTCAGAACCGGCGGGCTGGTGCCGGGAAACGCGTTCACGCTCGTGGGGCGGAGCCGCACCAGGGTGGCGGGCGAACCGGCGGCGAGGCGGGACTACACCTTTGAGCACCGCGGCCATCTGTTCATCGGCCGCGAGCTCTTCGTGATGCACAACAACCGTCTCTTCGTGGCCCACTTCCACGGGCTCGAGGAGAACCTGCCCCTCTTCGAGGGGATGATCGACTCCATCGTCTTTCCGGCGGGCGAATGCCGCCATTGAGGGCAGGCGCAGCCTCGGTTCTGCTCGCGGGGATGGTGATGGGCTGTGGGGGCGCCCCCGATCCGGTGACCGTCGATATCGGGGCCCACCGGGTCTCGTTCGTCGTCCCCGAGGGGTGGCAGCACTATGATCACGGTCGGGAGCAGCGCTTGGAGACGAGTGACGGGGACATCGTCCTCACCGATCTCGGCCCGGTGGCGGCGGAGGGCTACCGCACCGTGCTTGTCGCTGTCCGCGAGCTCATGCGCAAAGGGCAGCGCGAGGATGCTCAGGTAGCTCTGAGAGGTCTCAGTCGGGCGCCGATGATCGACGACGCCGGTCTCCGCTCAGCGCTCGACGGGGGCCTCGATGCGATCCGGGACGATCGCCCGTTCCGGGAGGTGGAAGCGGCCCTCGCCTCGGTCCTTGACCGACTCGACAGATTCCCGGAACACGATCTCGTCTCGCTGGCGACGGCGTCACTCGCTGGTTTCGATCACGGTCCGCGGCGCGACATCGAGCGTGAGGAGCGCTTGATCCTCGATGACAGGGACGCGCGCCGGATCCTCACCTGGCAGCGGCTGACCCACGACCATCGTCGACGGCACGTCTTTGTCGTCAATCGGGGTCACTTGCTGGTAATACGGACCGACATGGGACTCGACACCGTCCTCGGTCCGGCTTTCGATTCGGTTGTGGGATCGCTGGTCTTCGTCGAGCCCGATGCTCACTGAGCCTGATACCGGAGAAGCGCCTGAGCGCCGTGCTCCGGGCGCTCACCCGCCGCCCATCCGTGGCTGTCGCTGAAGAAAAAGAGGCTCTGAAGCAACTCGCCCTCGACTCTTCGGTCTTCACGCCATGTCGCCCCTCCGTCGGAGGTGCTCAGGATCACCGAACTGGAGGTGGACCGGTCGGCCGCGAGGGCCCAGCCCCGGTTGGGGTCGACGAAGGCAATGTCCGTGATCCTTCCCCGCGCCCCGGAGTGCTGGCGTCTCCATGTGTGACCGCCGTCATTGGTGTGCAGGATCGTGCCCTCGGACCCCGCCGCCCAACCACGCATGGGGCCGACAAAGGTCATGGCGAGCAGATCGTCCGTCCCCGTCCGGTCGGCCTCCGTGACCCGAGTCCAAATCTCACCGGCGTCGGTGGTCAGGTGAATCCGCCCGTGTTTGCCGGCGACCAGACCAAGCGAAGGATCGAAGAAGTGGATCGCATTGCCGCTGACCGCGCGGCGTTCGCCGAGCCGCAACCAACTCAGGCCGCCGTCCATGGTGTGAACCACCCCGTTGAACCCCACGGCCCACCCGTGTCGTTCGTCGAGGAAGAAGAGATCGAAGAAGTGGCTGGTGGCGCCCGAGTAGGGCAGTACCGGGTGCCAATTTCGGCCCCGATCGGTGGTCCGGAGAATGACCCCGTGGCTGCCGACGGCGATGCCGACAAAACGGTCGAGAAAGACGATGTCGTTCAGACAGAATCCGGCCTTGGCATTGACCAGTCCGCTCTGGAACGACCAGTTTCCGCCGCCATCCTCAGTGACCCCGATGATCCCGCCGTCGATGAAATAGCTGCCGCCGACGACGAATCCCCGAGCGGGATCGAGGAAGAAGATCCCTTTGAATTCGGCGCGGGTGGCGAGGCGTTCCTCGCTCCAACCGCCGCCCGAGCCGGCGCCGCAGCCGGAGGCGATGACACCCAGAATTGCAGCTGTCACGAGTTGGTGGAACATCAAGATTGATGATCGCACAGCGCGTCCGTGTCTGGGACGGGTGCCACTGTTCGGGCGCCCGTCAGCGCAGACACGACCCCGTGTCCCAGTTGAGATACCTGCGCTGTACCCACTGGAAGACCACCACGCCGATCACGATGCCGGCCGCGGTCACCAGAGCCGGCAGCGTGCCCTCGCCGAGTTGAACCAAGGGGATCGCCGGGCAGCCGCCGGAGAGGGCCCATCCGGCGCCGAAGAGCACGCCGCCAAGGATCGTGCCCTTGTGAATCGGACGGTGCACCTTGGGTCGTCGTCCGATCTTTGCCAGCAGGCAAAAGCCCATCGACCCGATGACCACCGCCCCGACGAATGCGAAGAGCATCCTCAGGTCCTGGAAGGTGAACATGAGGTGGAGCTGGTCGTAGTCGCTGAAACCGATCTGGGAGAGAGTGAAGCCGAGCCATGTCCCGACAACCATCATACGAACGATTGTGCCGGCCATCAGATCAATCTTCCGAGGACCATGGAGACGACCACCGCGGTACCCATGAAAGACGCGGTGGAGAGCAGGCTCCCGGGTTGGAGGTTGGAGGTGCCGGAGAGGCCGTGACCCATGGAACAGCCGCCTGCCATCTGGGTGCCGAAACCGACCAGCAGGCCCCCGAACGCGAGCGCGAGCAGAGCGCCGGATCCGAAGATCGCCTGAAATGTCGGGCTCATCGTGAGAGACAAGCTTGCTTCGCCGCGCCCCAGGGCGGCGATGAAGCCTCCGGCGGCCAGTCCGACCAGGAAGGTGAGAAAACCCCATGGGCCCGCCGTACGCGGCGGTGCGGCATGTGTCGGGGGCGCAGTGAGTTCGGGGTCGGCCGCGGCCATCGCCTCCAGCTCCGCTTGGATCTCCTCGGGAATCTCACCGCCGAGTTCCGCCATGGCCGCTTCGAGCATGGCTTCTTCGGCGGCCTGCGGATTGGCGGCCAGTTCGGCTTCCGCACGCGCGGCCTCCCGTTCTTGGCGCCAGTTGACGACGCCTCCCCAGAAGCCGGAGACGGTGCACGACCGACCGAGCAGCAGAGGGTAACCGAAACACGTGGCGCCGAGGGCCAGGGCTCCCAGCCACCACGGCCACAGGCCCTCAACAAACATCGTCGGCTCCCATCCGCATCGATCTCAGGAGCTGACCGTTGGGAAGCAGATTCACGGGCACCGTCCGGCCGTTGACCCCTGCCTCATAGCGGGCGCAGGTCTTGAACTTCTCGTCCTTGTCGCAGTACAGGAGGCGCCAGATGTTCGCCGAGCCCGAAACGATGAACCTCTCGAACAACGGACAATCACTTTGGCGAGTGCATCCAGCCATTGACGGTCTCCATTCTTGATGGGTGACATTCACCCGATCTGGTCTCGTGATTGGCACGTGTCCAATCGCCAGGACTCAAGCAATCCCCGTGCCCAAGATGGGGTAGTGATTTCTCCGATTGACGCGGCTCGGAACTCGATATTGGGACAGTTGTACCAATCTGGGCCGAGAGTGCAATATCAGATCAGCATGAGGGTGAAACGTTCACAACAAATGCGAAGGTGAGGCACCCAGATGTGTGTCCTCCCCACGGGGTGCTCAGCCCGGAAATGTTCGCCGATCCGCCGATCATCGGAATCGTCTGACCTCCTCGCGCTGTTCTGAACTCATGCAGTGTGTTCCCAGACCGATCATCGAGGAGGTTGTCGTGACTGCCCACAATGAGAATGAGAACGAAACACATCCGATTCCGCGGGAGGCGTTCGACTGGTACGACGAGTACGCGCATGGCCTGATCTCCAGGCGTGAGTTTTTTGAGCGTCTGTCCACCCTCGCCGTGCTGGGATTCAGTGTGAGCGCGGTGGCCGCCGCCCTGATCCCGAACTATGCTCTGGCCGAGCAGGTTTCGTTCAACGATTCCGAAATCAGGGCCGAGTACGAGACCTTCCCTTCACCCGACGGGCATGGAGAGGGTCGCGGCTATCTCGTCGTTCCCACATCGGCCACGGAATCAACCGGGACCGTTCTGGTCGTGCATGAGAACCGGGGACTGAACCCCTATGTCAAGGACGTGGCGCGCCGGGTCGCCAAGGCGGGCTTCGTCGCATTTGCTCCCGATGCGCTGCATCCCGTGGGCGGCTACCCCGGAAATGACGATGAGGGAAGGGCAATGCAGAGCTCGCTCGATCGGGCGAAAATCGAGCAGGACTTCGTCGCCGCCGCCAAATACCTGAGAGCTCATCCTCTGAGCAACGGCCGACTCGGTGTGGTGGGCTTCTGTTTCGGCGGCTACATCACCAACATGCTGGCGGCCACTCTTCCTGATCTGGTCAGTGCCGGAGCGCCCTTCTACGGCACGCCTCCCGCTGAAGAGGTCCGACAGAACATCAAGGCGCCGCTGCTGATCCATCTCGCGGAACTGGATCAGCGAGTCAACGCAACCTGGCCCGAGTATGAGAAGGACCTCAAGACCAACAAGAGCCCGTACACCATGCACATGTATCCCGGCGTCAATCATGGTTTCCATAATGACTCGACCGGGCGCTACAACGAGGCCGCAGCGGAGCTGGCGTGGAGCAGGACCATTGAATTTTTCAGACAGCACCTGACCGTGTCGACGGCGCCGAATGACCTGAGCGGGTAACCGCTCAGGTCTATCCGACACCCGTCGGCACTCAGTTCACGCGTTGAGCCGGGTTGCTGTGCGAGGTGACTGACTGCACCCGGCCGTCGGCATCGACCACGAAACGCCACGCCTCGCCGAGCGACTCGTCGTCGCTCCGCACCCGGCGAAAGGTGTGCCCCTCGACGTGCTTCAGGGTTGGCAGATCGTCGAACGGGTCCCGTTGGTCGAGGTCGACAACCGCCAGGCCGTCCTTCCAGCGGACGACTGCAAACCGGCCCCAGACGGTGTCATAGGTGCCGACATAGCGGTCGAACTCCGGATCGCGTTCGGCCGGCGGCTCTGACGCCTCGCGCGCTTTGTTGAGGGCAGGGGCGATAATCTCGATGGCTCTGGCAGCGTAGAGGCTGACTTCGGCGCCGATGGCGTTCGAGAGCACGATCACCGCGAGGTGTTCGCTCGGCACGATTCTGAAAGTCGTGTAGAAGCCCGGGCAGCCGCCGCCGTGGCCCGCCACGGTTCGCTCGCCGACCTTGAAGACGGCGAAACCCAGTCCCCACGTGGTCTCCCAGTCCGGGTCCACCCAGTGAACCCGTTGCATCTCGCGAAGGGTCGAGGCGCGAAGGACGCCCTCGCCACCCGCGAGCAGACGCAGCTGCCAAGATGCAAAGCGCGCCAGATCTTCGGCGCTGGACACCATCCCGGCGGCCGGCGCGATGCCCTCGACCTCGAATAGCGAGAGCCGCTCGCGCTCGGGGCTGCCGCGGCGCTGCGAATACCCGGCGGCCATGCGGCCGGTCTCTTGGGCAGCGGCTACCGAGGTGTAGGTGTCCTGCATCCCGATGGGGTCGAGGATCCGGCTTCTGGTGTAGTTCTCCCAGGTGGTTCCGCTGACCGACGCCACAACCTCACCGGCCAACGACAGCCCGAGGTTGGAATACTGGAAATAGCGGCCCGAGGGGTAGAGCGTGCTCTGCTCGGCGAGGGTGCGGCGCAACTCCTCGCGGGTCGGGAAGTCGAAATCCGGGCCCGACCAGTAGGGCGAGTCCGACTCCCGAGGCAGACCAGCGGAGTGGGTGAGGACCCGCCGCAGTGTCACCGGCTCGTCATCGGGGTGCGCGTCCTGGAGTTCGCCAACCCACGGCAGGTACTTCGCCAGGGGATCGTCGAGACCGAGGGCCCCCGCGTCTCGCTGCTGCATCACGCCGATGGCGGTGAAGAGCTTGGAGATCGAGCAGATCGAGTACAGGGTGTCCGGGGCAGCCTCCCGTCCGCTGTCGGGGTCGGCCTCGCCGAAGGCGTCGAGATAGATCGTCTCCTGATCGTGCACCACGGCCACCGACATCCCCGGCACGCCGTCGACGGCGGCTCGATTTTGCGCCCACACCGACCACGCGGCCACCGCATCAGCTACCTCGGGGTAGTCGGCGATCGCAGGTGCGGTTTCACCGGCGGTCACCGCCGGAGTACACAGCAAGGCGAGCAGGACAACGCAAATGCCTCGAAACGTCATGGCCTTCCTCCTGATGATCCATCGATCACAGCCGGCCAACTATACCCGGAGATCGTTGTTGGTTGGGGTTGCGACGGCTCCTTCGAGGCCGCCAGGGGTGCCTCTATCGAGAGTCAAGTTCACATGCGTGCCAGGAACGGAGTTACGCAGTTACGCCTCACAACTCCGTAACTCGGTGCCTGGCACCCACACGTAACTCGGTGCCTGGCACCCACACAGACTATGGATCTGACGCCCTATGGAAAGCCGGCCTTCGGCCGCCTTCCCACAGGGCTTGGAAAACCCGCGGTGGGTTTCCCACAGCTCCACAGCCTCGACGGCGGAGAGGTCCATATTCTCAGATTTGGGCTTGACAACCGATCGAGGCACCCATGAAAACGAATTCGCCGCGCGCTA
>Ga0316192_10002696_pt1 | contig 12989 bp, 19 predicted proteins | sample MerIslwburrow_MG_FD_204931 | JGI IMG/M metagenome (GOLD analysis project Ga0316192, IMG submission 204931) | Coastal sediment microbial communities from Maine, United States - Merrow Island worm burrow | ecosystem: Environmental > Aquatic > Marine > Coastal > Sediment | place: USA: Maine...
GTACTCGGCCGGTAGCGGCATCGCGAAGACGATCCCAGGGAAGTCTCTGGCCGCGGCGCCCGAGAGCATCGGGGACACAAGCGAGCTGGTGGCCTGCATGAGCAGCTGGGTGCGCCACGCGATCCAGGCCGCGTTTCTGTCCGCCGGCCAGCTCGACGACTCCCCGGGGATCAGGAACGCTGCGCGGCGCTGCAGCAGCTTGTCGGGGCTGCACGAGGCCCTCTTGGGTGGCGGCGCCTTGCCGGGGGCGGCCGGTAGAACGCCCTGGTGGATCCCGTCCGCGACAGCGGAAAATTCCGCCCAGTTTGTGGGCGGCCGGCCGATGTAGTTGGTGACCTGTTGCAGCCACCGGCGCCCTCGCGGCCGCGAGGCGTGCATCAGTTTCAGTAGGCCGTGGTACAGCTCGGTGCCCGGTTCGATGCCGAACGGGTCGATGGCTTCGGCGTAGTGCCGCAGCAGTGCGCCGCCCCAGCGAACCGAGGCCGTTTTGCTGGCCTTGATTTCGTCGATCGCTCGCTCGACATTCGCGGCGCCGACCATGTCCTCCAGCTCCAGCGGGTGCAGTTGGAAGTAGCCGACTTCGCCGAGCCCGGATTCGAGGGTGTGCCGGCCGTCGGACTCGTTTTCGATCCAGGCACCAAGAAACGCCAGATCGACGCCCGGCGGGAATGCGTCGAGGTTATCGAGCAGTAGTTCGCGAACTTCGCGCGCCCACCACGTCGGCTGTGGCCGGCCGACGTTCCGGGATGGCTCGCAAGTAGGCGATCGCACTGTCGGCCGAGCGCTCTGGAGCCCGATATCGGTGGTTATTAGCACGTTTTCACGGTACCGCGCGCCCCGCGCTCGTAGCAAGAATTGATCCTGTACAGGATCCGGGATACCGTAGGGAACATGGCGGCGGAAGCAAGCAAAAAGGCGCTGGGCGAGGCACCGGCTGGGTTCACATGTAACCAGCCAAGCGGGCACGTCTATGCGTGCCGAACGCAGAACCCGAAGAAGCGCGAGCAGGTCCGCAGGCTGCAGACAACGCTCAATGCAATCATCACCAACGCGCGGCAGAAAGGCACTGGGAATTTCCAGGCCTTGGCGTTGCAGGTCGATGGTGTAATCGGACCGGCGACGACTGCAACGGTCACCGCGATCGGCACGCTGGCGCTTCGAGAAGCGTCCAGCACAGCGATCGATAGCAAGGCCAAAGAGGCGATCAACACGCCGAGCCCAGAGGCAGTTGCTGGATCGGTCGGTGCACTGCTCGTCTTTTTCTCTGAGGTCGCGAAGCTGATGGGGGCCACGGTTGAGCAGCCAACTAGCTCGCCGGCGACCCCCGCGGACGTGCAGCCCCTTCCGCCCGCACAAGACGATCCCGAACAGGGCGGCATCAACAAACTCTGGTGGGTTGCCGGCGGTGCGCTCCTGCTCGGTGCCACCTACCTCGGCTATCGCATGTACAAAGGCGGCGACCTCGCGCTGGCCGGCGGTGGTGACGAGGATGATGACGACTACGGCTACTCCGAGGCAGCCGGCGACTTCATAGACGTGTAAAGGAACACCATGGATACCTTGAGAAGCGTAGTCAGTTTCGCCGCCGTTCCGGCCGGCGCCTCCCAGAGCCTCGCCCACGGGCTCAACGTGCGAGAGCGGGACGTGGTACCGGATGTGTTCGCGCGGCGCACCGCGGGATCGTTCTCGGTGTCGTTTTCCACGACGCAGGTCACGGTCCAGAACCTTGGCGCCGAAGCGGCGGACATCGACGTCCTGTGCTGGTTCTGGCATACCATCGAGCGCTGTTTCGGGAGCACTCCGCTGTTCACGCTTGCGGGCACCCCGTTCGAGATCGGCAATGATGGTGGCCTAACACAGCAGATCGGGCAAGCGATCACCTACCTGAGCCAGAACGGTACGCTCGACATCTACGTCGACGCGACCAACGGCAACGATGCCAATACTGGCCTGGTCGGTGACCCACTACAGACGATCCCGGCCGTCTACGAGAAATTTCCGTGGGAGGCGATCGGTGATGCGGTTATCCAGGTCAACCTGGCTGACAACGCTGGCGCGGTGGCGATCTACGAGACGCCGATGGTGCGCATCGGATCTAACCGCGCCGTGACGTCCAACTACCGGTTCATTGGGCCGGCCATGGTGCCGATCTCGCCCGCGACCGGCCCCGCTTCTGCGGTGCTTGACATAGTTACCCCGGCAACACAGGTCGACAACACCGGCGCCCCGTCCGGGACAGGGCACCGCACGCGCCTGGAATTTTCCGGCGCAGCACCTGGCTGGACCGTGGACGACTTCCAGGGCTACTACGCCCGCATCACACGCGGGGCCAATCAGGTCATCGCCGAGTGTCCGATCAGCAAAAACGGTGCTGATACCATTTTCCTCGACAATGAGGACGTGGTCGGGGATGTGCTGGATGGGGACCTGGTCACCATCGTGGAGCCGGGCGCGGCAATCACAGGGCCAGCCGGCGACTTTGGCATTTTCCTGATCACAGGTTCTGGTGGCGGCGATGTTGGGTTTACCGATCCAACCACGATGTCTCACCTCACCATGCTCACGCTCGACGGCCCGTACGTCGCCGGCATCACCGGGCTCACGATCGATCGCTGCACGATCACAGGGCTGGCTCCGTACACGCGCGGCGGTTCGCCCAAGCTGTGTAACTGTGCAATCACGGAACAGTTCACGATGGACGCCTGTGAGTTTGGGCTTGGCGATATTCAGCCTAGCGGAACGTTCTTGAACAACGGCGGTCTCGTCGCGTTTGTTCTGACGGGTGATCGGTTCCAGCTACGCAGCGGGTCTGTGCAGTGTGTCAACAACGTGTCGGTGTGGGATTCCAACGCCGCTTCAGGAATTCAGCTGCAGGCGGATGCATGGGCCGGCTTTATCGGTGCTGTGCAAGGTGTGGGCATCGGGGCATCTGTCGGCATCTACTGCTCCGGCAAACTGACCGGCTGCCTGGTTGCAGGTGGAGACGATACCGTCATCACAGGCCCCGGAGGGGATTTGCAAGTCGCATCAGGGGCGGCGATTAGCTACGGGGCTGGCGCTGGCCAGTTTGAGGAGGTCGCTGGATACAACGGCAACTTCACCCGCGCACTCGAAGGAGTGGCTGCCGCACCAACGGGTGACCCGAGCATCATCTACACGTAGACGAGGACACCATGAAACTTTCATTTATGATCGCAGAGCTGCTCGCTGATAACCCGTCCGTCGGTGGCTTTGATGCCGATGCGTACGAGGAGACGTACGACGAGCACTTCTACCTAGACAAGCTGCGCGAGCGACAGGGACAGATCGGCGACGACTGGGGCGATGACGCTACCTGCAAGGCGTGCGTTCACAAGCTCAAAGAACACGCGGCCACCATCGACCGCGCCGCTTCCAGACAGGACTGGATCGCGAGCAATCCAGAGGCCTACGCGGCCGAGCAGCAGCTGCTGTCGTCCGAAGGCAAGCCAGTCGAATAGGAGATCCTCATGGGTATGTCAATATTGAAAAACATGGTCCAGGTGGTGAACCTGGCCCCGGGTGTACCGACTACGTACGCCCACGGCTTGCAGGACACCGACGGGCGCGCACTGCTACCTGATCATGTCTACGCGCCGACCAACGGTGACTTGCAGGTCATCAATGCCGACGCGACCAACATCACGGTCATCAACAACGGTTTCGCGCAGGCCTCCGGCTCGATCTTGATCGAGTCGTGGCATACCGAAAACCGCTCTTTCCCAGGCACCGCGCTCACGCTCGCTGGCTTGCCATATATCTCCGGTGTCGTCGCCGGGGGTGGCACTGCCGAGCGGATCGACATCGGCGCTCAGACAGTACCCACGACCTTCACGCAGCGGATCATCTACGCCAACGCAGGCGGCAGCGACGTGGTTGGTGATGGCTCGGTGGGCAACCCCTATCGAACGTTCCTGCGAGCGATCCAGGACGTTCCACTGAACATCAAGCTCGGAGAAAGTTGGGTCCTGGACCTGACCGGGCTTGGTGTGGAGAACCTAGCCGGTGTCTACAGGTTACCTCACTTCATCGGGTCGCAGTCTACGACAGCGTTCGATTTCGGCGCCCCTTCCTACATCGAGACGATGTACTCAGACATCGTCATCCGGGCAACGCCGACGGACGTGCTCAACATCCCGGCCGGTAACATCACTGGGCAGGTCGCCGATCCCACCACAGGACATATCACGGTCCAGACCAACCTGGCTCTGGTACCGGGCGCGCACGTCGGCCAGATCATTCAGGGCGCCGGGGTGTTCGAGGCCCACATCGTGGTGAGTAATACCGCCACGGATCTAGAAACCACAGCCACGGCTGCGTTCACCCCGGACATCGTGTTGCAGACGCAATCGGCGACGCTGCGCAATTCAGACGGGGCATCCACATCCCCTGTCATGGACGTTTCTGGCCTTAACGCAAACCTCGGCCTCGGCGGTATTGCGTTCGATCACGCAAACGCCGGTTCTAACGTGTCGCTTGCTTTCGAGCGGAATACCGGGGAGGTATTCATGCTCTCCTGCTCCGTCGCAGGTTTGCGATCCAACGATGCATTTTTGCGCACCAACACCAACTACATCACTCGCGCTTTGAACGTGTCGTCAGTAGCGGTGTTGGCGTTTGCCGACTTCTACGACACGGTCAACAATGACAGCACGTACGCAATCGATGCGTACGGAGAAAACCAATTCATCAACTGCATCTGGGAGGCGCCGAGCACACCGATCCACCGACATACTGGGGATGGGGCAACAATGGCTCATCTGCAGATGGACAGCTGCATCGTCCGCAACGCGGCAGGGTTCGGTGTGGAGATCCACAAGTGCTATGCCGACATCATCGACTGCTTGATCGAGGGCAGCGGCGCCGCCGGAATTTTCGTCACGGAACAAGGGTTCTTGTATCTGGAGGCTTGCGACGGGCTACTCAATACCACTCTGGGCTGCCAAATCAACGATGGTGCGCAAGTCAACGTGTCTGGTGTTCTCGGCTTGACCGGCGCAGCTGGTGACTACCAGTGCGGCGACAACGCGGCCGCGGCCGGCGCTGGTGCTGGTTGGGCCGCACTCACCAATGAGACGGACATCGGCGCCGTCGCGCCGGAGCTGTGCCGGGCGTACCGGTAGGAGCAGATCATGACTCACGCACAGATCCACATTCAGTCGCGGTGCGCTGCCGAGCTTGAAAAAGCCGGGATCGGCGGCGACACTATCGAGGTCTACTGGGACGCTTACGGGCACGAGATCGTGGCTGGGATAGTTACGCTCGTGAGCGAAAAGAGGTTTTCGCCAGCGCGCGCTGTCGATCAGGGGGTGCGCGAATTCGTCAAAACCCACCCGGGCCTTCCCGCCGAAGATCCCGTCGAGGACGCAGAGCCACCGGCTGTTGAGCCCACGGAGCCCGACGAACCCTTCTCAGACATCGACTAAGCACAATCCCCACAGGAGCGCCCGATGGCGACGCAGCTCAAAAACATTCTCAGTTTCGTAGCCGTCCCACCGGGCGTTCCTACATCGCTCCCACATGGCCTGAACTGGAACACCCTTGCGGTAGTTCCAGACATTGCGACCCCGTCTGCAGCAGGGTTCACGATCACGGCCGATTTCACCAACGTCACGGTCACCAACACGCTGGCGGTTCCGCTCAACGTCGACGTGCTCGTGGAGTCGTGGCATACGCACGAACGGGATTTCGGTGCGGCGGCGACGACGGTGCTCGCCCCGCAACCGTTTGTCCCTGACTACACAGACGGAGGAGGGCAACAGTTTCCTCCTGAACGCACCATCGTAGTTGAGCAAGGCGGCCCGATCTCGACGATCACTGCCGGACTGGCTGCCGCGGCGGCATTAATCCCCGCACCGAGTGCCGTCGATCCGGCGATGGTGTGGGTCTTCCCGGGAGTCTACCAAGAGGCTCCGCTGGCGATGATCCCGTACGTGGCGATGACCGCTGCAGACGGCGCCCCCTCCACGATCATTGAAGCCACGACGACAACAGCGCCACTGATCACCATGGCCGTCGAGGCCGAGATCAGAGACTTCACGCTACGCGGGGCAGACGGCGTCGGCGGCATTGGCGTCCTGCACAACACAGCAGGCCTCTCGGTCGGCCGCAACATACGTGTTAACGACTGCGAGACCGCGTATCGCTCCACGGGCGTCGGCACGAACCTGACCCTCGTAGGCTGCCTAGCTTCCCGCGGCATTGGGCAAACCATGTCCACTGCTTTTGAGGCAGTTTCCGGTGGGACGCTGCGAGCAATAAACACGCAGGCGATTGGTGTGCCTGGTGTAGCACAAATCGTAAATGGGCTACGCGCCGACGGAGCTGGTAGCGGTATTAGTGTACAGGCGGTAACAACTGTTGGTTGTGACAACGGGGCACATGTATCGAATACAGCGATTATCGACATCGTTTCCGGTATTATGCAGGTCTGTACCAACGGATTGCGCATTGGTGCGACGTCTGGAACGTTGCGGTGCAACAATGTCCGTGTACAGTCGTCGACGGCCTGGGACCTGTTGATTGAGGCGGCAACAGGTACTTACTTGGGTACAGGGGGCACTCTACGCAACGATCAGCTAAGTATCGTCGTAGGTGCCACAGTGTTGTCATCTCACCTGTCAGAGATTCCCGGCGAGCAGCAGCACCAGATACTCGGGGAGTTTGCGGTAGGTAGTGAGACAGCGCCGGCCGAAGCTGCTTTCGGTGGTGGCGACAGCAACGTGCGGAACATGTCGGTTTTCCGCAACACCAATCTAGAAGTCGGTGCGTGGTCGGACATCACGGCCGAGATGGCGAGTCGAACCGGATCTACCGCCGACGCTTTCCCGGGAGTTGGTGTTGGTAACACGCTGTACGTGGGCGGCGCAGTACGGTTCAACGGGATCAAGACCGACACGACGGCGGCGATCGTTTTGGGCGCAGGCGCGCTCATCTGGGAGTATTGGAACGGCGCGGCGTGGGCGAACATGGCTGTGCTGGCATCAGACGGGAATGCTCCTTATGCCCAGTACTCCGAAGACACCTTCGGGCGCATCAACTCTGAGCAGGTCCGGTTCAACTTCCCAGCAATGGGAGCGTGGGCGACCAAGAGCCTGAACGGCACTACGAAGTATTGGGTGCGCTGTCGGATTTCTTCGGCGATTACGACGGTGCCCACGCTTGAGAATATCAAGCTCGGCCCAAGCCGTTTCGAGGTCAACGCCGACGGGCTCACCGAGGCATTCGGCGACGGTGAAAAGGTGCGTGAGTTGATCATGCACCAACGCCTCGTCGACGACTTGCAGGGATCTTCCCCCGGCAACGCGACGATTAATTTTTCGGCGAATGTGTCTATCACACCGGTGGACAACAGCTTTAACAATGGCGCGGTCGATGGCGTGGGCGCAATTGTGACCGTGCCAGAGGGCCTCGACACGACACGCCCGGTGGTGCTGGCCATGCGGTGGATCCCGTCGGCCAATGGCGGTGGTCCCGGCGCCGAAGATGTGGAGCTGGAGACGATTTTGGTGCCTGTACAGCTTGGAGATGCCCTTACAGGGGCCTTGCCCGAGACAGCGTTTCAGACCATCGAAATCGTTGGTGGTGCTGATCAGGACATCCTGAGAGAAAACGAATTCACGTTTGATCTGCGTGGATTGACACCAGGCAACCAGTTTGTGTTCTCGCTGTTTCGAGATGCATCGGCCGGCAATCCCGACGACGACTACGGCGGCAACGTCGAGGTTGTCTCGCTCCGTATGACCGGCACGTTCTGGCGATAAGCTAGTCCCGCACAGGACACGGCCTCGTGGTATCCTGGGGCTCATGCTGATGTCCCCGATCCACATCGCGGTGTCGCCACACGAGCGGCTCAGCGCTCCGACCTACGCGACCTCTCACCGCGCCCTGTCCGGGGACGCCTCGGCGCCCATGGAGCTGGCTGGCTGGACGGCGCTGCGCGCCATGCTGATCGCTCCTGGGCTCGCCCTCGCTGGTGTCCGTGGCCGCCAGCTCGTGCTCGGCTCGCTTGCGGCATCGTCGATGGTGAGCATCTTTGCGCTGTGGCGCTCGTACACTACCAAGACCACCTAACCAGGAAAATTCCATGAAAGACGCAATTTTGGGCCTGCTGTCGTCGAAGAAAGCGCTGATGGCGCTGCTGTCGGCCGCGACGTGGGTGGCCGGCAAGGCCGGGCTCGACCTCGACTCTGAAGTGCTGCTGCCGGCCGTGCTGCCGCTGTGGACCTACATTCTCGGCCAGGGCATCGCCGATCACGGCAAAGAGAAGGTGCTCGCCAGCGCGCCGCTGGCGGCCCGCGAAGCCGAAAAGCTCAAGGCACTGATCGCGGCCAGTGATGCGGCTGCCGACGAGGCCGCCTCGAAGCTGCCCACCGAGCGCCCGGTACCGCCCCAGGACTAGTGTGCGCCCCCGGGTCCCCAGGCACCCGCGGACGGGCGGCAGATTACCCGTCCGCTGGACGCCTGCGGAGCCGCTCCCAACGCCGCCAGGCGCCCCGCCGGGCACTGATCCCGACGAGGTGCCGACGGTTCGGATTCGGCCGCCTCTACGGCGCTAAGACGGGCACACGCCGCCGATGCACAGGCTGTAGCCGATCGCATCGAACAGGTTCGGCGGCGCCAGCGACTGACTCATCGTCGAGGTTCGCACACCTGTCGCCCCCGCAGCTGCCAGTGTCTCGACGAAAGCAGCCATCCCGATCGGGTTGACGACCGCCAGGGTCTGGATCAGCTGGATCGCTGGTGTCGCATTGGCCATCCCGGCCGGGACGGTCCAGGGAGTGCCTCCGGCCAGCGCGCCGTTGCGGCCGCCGTAGATGCAGAACAAGATCGTGTCGTCCTGCGTCGGTGAGACGCTCGGTGCGTCCACAGCGATCGGGTTCGGGCCGGCGCCGGGGCCAGTCGCAATGGCGGCGGCCGCGACGTTGACCGCGTTCGTCGCGTTCACCGCGGAAAAGACCTTCAGGAACGCGGCGACGCCGCAGTTGTCGGTCCAGGTCCAGGTAAAGTTTGCCGGCTCGCCGGCGCCCGCAACCTTGGTCCAGACCGTGAGCTGTTGGGCCTCGACCCCAGATCCGAGATCACCGAAGACCAGATCCGTGCCGCCGCCCTCGGGGACACGCAGTATCCAGCCAGCTGGAGGCACGAGTGGATCGGCACCCGTGTAGGCGAGGCCTCCCGCGGCGCCGCCCGGTGCCCAGTCGCGCAAGATCGCGACAACGAACAGGTCGCCAGCGGCATGCGCGGGCGTCACCATCGTGACGGAGGTAGTAAGCGGTGCGGCCATGGCTAGATGTTCCCGTTGGAGATGTCGGCGAAGGACTGACCCTCAACCGGGGGATCGCAGTCTTCGACCGAGCGGTAAGTGTCGGCGTTCAGCGGGCAGATGCGCGCGTGCGGATCCCAGAACAGGACGTTACATGTAACCTCTGCTCCCGGGTTCTCGAAGTCGACGAACACGCGGCCCGTCGCCGGGTCGACATAGGGCTCGTGGATCGAGATGCCCGCCCAGTTGTCGGTCGGCATCATGGGCACCACCATGATGCGGCTCGGTGTCCCGTCCGGGTCCGCGTAGCTTGGATCCAGGCCGCCGAGTTCGGGGTCTGGGAAGAAGTTCCACGCGGTCTGCTCCAGGCCCGTGTCGAACGTTGATTGCCCGTTCGGGATTGTGATGCGTTGCCGCGAAAATAGGAGATGCCCCGCAGTGAGTGCCACAGGGTTTTCCTAGATCGGAGGCTGCTCGACGACGTTGTAATCGTCGACGTCGATGGGGCCGATGCTGGTGTGCGGATCCCAGAACAGCACGTTGATCACGACCGGTTCGCCACCGGGGTTGTTGATCACGACATGCACGGTACCGGTGCCCGCGTCGTAGTACGGGTTTTCGTGCGTGACGCCGGCCCAGTTGTCCAGGGGTGCCATGGGCAGCACCATCGTCCGGTCGGCCATGTTCGGGTCTGGATCGAAGTTCAGGGCCGTCTGTTTCAGCCCCGTGTCGATGTCGTTATCTCCGGCAGCAAGCGTGATCCGCTGCCGGTTGATGAGTAGGTGTCCTGCTTGTTCTGCCATGGGCTTCAGTATCCGCTGGTTTACGTCCTTAGACAAGATCCTGTACAGGACCCACAAGGCCCCGATATCGCGAGCCAGCCCCCCTCACAGAGGACACCCTGATCCTGTCCGGGACTGTGATAGAGTGAGGCATGCAGCAGATCCGCCGGCAGTCTGTCAAGATCCTTGTCGTTTGGGCCCTTTTGCTCACCGCGTGCGGCAGTTCGTTCGTCGATCGCACCCAGAGCACCCTGAATACGAGCCTGGTCGCGACCAACGCAGCCCGGGACGAGTTCGTGGCCTGGGACAAGGCCCATCAACAGGAGCTGGTGGCGACCTCGGAGACGCAGCAGGAGGCGGCCGATAAGCTGGCCGAGTACCGGAAAAAGCGCGCCCCGATCCTGCGGTCGTTTACGGTGGCCTATGCGACCATCGGTGCTGCCGCTGCGATGCTGCCCTTGATTGACAAGGGCCTGAAGAAAGAGGCCGATTTGGTCCCGCTGCTCACCGACATCGTGCGGGCGACAATTGCAATCCGTGACGCCTACCAGGCAATCCGAGGAGATTCACAATGATCCAGGGCGCGACTATCACCGGCGGCATGGTGACGTTCCAGGCGGCTTCCCCCGCCGGACTTCCCAAGGGGCTGCACAAAACGACGGTCGACACGACCTTCGATGTCCCGCGGCACCCGCACAGCCAGGTCGCCCAGGTTTCGATGGCGAACACCGGGCTCGACACGGATGTATTGTTCGTGACGAAGCCGGCGATGCTCGAACCGATCGGCAAGTTGTCGATCGCGGCCGCCATCGGCGGGGTGCTCGGGATCCTCTTGGGCAAATACGCTCTGTAGAAAGGCGACAAGATGGCACGACGAAGTCGACGATCAACAGGGCTCGGGATGGCGATGACCCGGAAGCATTTCACGGAAATCGCCGATATCCTGTGCGAGACAGGTGCTTCGCAGCGCACAGGACAGGAGCTGGCTCGCTTTTTCAAGAGCGACAATCCCGCGTTCAAAATCGAAAAGTTCATGACCGCCACCAAGCGCTGCAGGCGCTAGGAGTTTCTCATGCTGATGATGCAAACGAGACCGATGGACCCGACGATGGGGCGCCCGCTGCGCGGCACCCTCGGCGCCGACGGCGAGGTCAACATCACCAACTTTCTGAAGTCGATGCTGTTGTTCGCGGCCGGCGCCTCGATCGGCTACGCCATTGGCGTGCGCCAGGGGAGCACCTACCGGGCGTAGCACATGGGCGTTTTGCCCGTGGCTGTCGGAACTAAGGCGGCGGAAGTGACCAATCTAGTAACCAAGATTCGCGCACTCGACGACGACACGGGCGCCGTGATCAGTGCTTCGCTGCAAGCGCTCGACACCATCGGTGCGATGGCCCTGGCCAGCAACGGGCACAACGCCAAAGACATGATCATGGTGATCCGCCGCATCTATGAATCGGTGCATCAAATGGCCGGCGGCGAGATCACCCCGGACGAGGTCGAGGGCGACTTGACCCGGTTTCTGTCCGGGATCGAGAACAACGACGTGGCCACAGGCGCCGCGATCCACCGCAAGTTCGACACGACCGAATAGGAGCCCTCGATGCCTCTTACGATTACCAAAGTCCACGACAAAAACACGCGCATGCCAGGCTCGCCGATGGGCGGCGATATGCAGATGTGTGTCTACGACATCACGCCGGTCGACAACTATCCCGGAGCTGCCGGCGAGCCCTACGATTTCTCGGCCGACTTCATCGACGTCTGGCACGTCTTCACAGCAGGAACTCACGGTGCCGCACTGTCGCTGGTGGCGACGTTCGAGCCACCGACAACGGACCCCGGCAATACGGGGCTCGTTCACTTCTATGGAGGGGGCGGTGGCGCTGGTGCTCCGCTCGCCGAGATCGGGGCCGGTCCGTACGGTGCCGTCGGTTCCCTCCGCGTCGCCGTGATTGGCCGTCCATCGACGGACCAAGGCTAATTCAGGAAGGATTTCACCATGGCTATTACCGCAACTCTCGGGCGCTCAACCCCCAACACGCTGCTGTACATCCTCTCGCACGACGGCCTCGCTGGTGATGCGCTCACCATCACCAACGCAACGCTGCTCGGCGATGCTGTCGCCGGGCCGCTGCGCGAGATGCTACAGCAGCCAGCGGCGAATGTGCTCACAGCCACGCGGTTCCTCGGCGGATCGGATCCGCTCAATGTCGCCGACTACCAGAACCCCGGGGTCGGCTACGCGGATGTGCTGGTTACCAAGACCAACGATGCCGGCGCAGCCGGGTTCGCCTGGACCGCCACTGCTGGTAGTGACGGCGCCAACATGGAGCTTGACGTTGGTCAGTTGGCGGAATCGACCGCCAAGCTGATGATCGAGTTCAAGCACTCCATCGAGCGGTAGTCAGAAAGAACTGAATCATGGCTATTACTGCGGTCCTCGGACGGGCCACCCCGAACACGCTGTTGTACAGCATCGCGCACGACGGCGCCGCCGGCGACGCGCTCACCATCACCAACGCAACATTGCTGGCCGATGCTGTCGCTGGCCCGCTGCGCGACATGTTGCAGCAGGCGGCACCCGACGCGGCCACCGCGGCGCGGTTCCTCGGCGGCATTGATGTGGGCAGCGTGGGCGACTACATCAATCCCAGTGTCGGGTTCGCCGACATGACCGTGGCGCCCGGAACTGGCACCACCACATTGTGGACCGTTGCCGCTGGTAGTGATGGTGCCGACATGGAGATCGACATTGGCAACACCGCAGTAGCGGCTGGATTGCTGCGCATCGAGTTCAAGCACACCGTCGACCGGTAACGATGTCCAAGGTCCTGTCCATACGCTTGTCGGATCGGCTGTATGCGCAGCTGCTCAAACACGCCCGGTATCGGGGCATGACCGGATCACAAGCCGCACGCGAT
>Ga0316192_10002703_pt1 | contig 12961 bp, 10 predicted proteins | sample MerIslwburrow_MG_FD_204931 | JGI IMG/M metagenome (GOLD analysis project Ga0316192, IMG submission 204931) | Coastal sediment microbial communities from Maine, United States - Merrow Island worm burrow | ecosystem: Environmental > Aquatic > Marine > Coastal > Sediment | place: USA: Maine...
TCTAACTATTTCGTTCATTGAGGAAAGAGCCAGAAGCAGAACGATGGTTTTGACCTTCTTTAAAGCCTTTATCTGCGTATGCTCTGTGTCTCTGTGGTGAATGATTATAAATCAAGAAGTTTAACCGAAATACCGCCCTGCGTCAGAGACCTTTACCCCCCGGACCGTACTCCTTGTTTCCCACAACCGCGACTGCGATCATTTCCGAATCCCTGAACGAAAAAACGACCCGAAGGTCGCCTGTTGATGAGTCGTTATAATGATCAGGTTTGCCAGTCAGTCCTTGCCCATTTTCGTGAGTATGACTTTCAGATCTTCAATGCCATGTTTTGACTTGCGTCGATCAGGCACCCGTCTGCGATCATGAATAACACAAAGCCCCTGGTTATCCGTTAACGGAAACTCAACAGGCAGCCCAAAGCGACGACTGCCCCTCTGTCTCACGACCAATCTCACGATAGACCCGCCTGTTTTATTGTTGCACTATATTTCTGTCCGGGCAGGGTAACCGCATAGATCAGGCAGCCTTGTTTCGGCATCATCCGACTTGATGAACTGATCCAGTGTGTCTCGCAGTTCCGATAAATCAATGAATGAGTGTTGCTGCCGTGTTTCGACTTTCTCGACAATCCCCGCCACTTCATTGTTGTTATCAGAATCTCTGCGATATACACGCACAACATAAGGTTTGCATGATTTTCTCCCCGCTTAACTCCCGTTTAATGACCAGACTTTCCTGCTTTCCTGGCTGGATTATTTTGAGGGTACACCTTAAGCAAATGCTGATAAATACGTAAATATACGTAGACAACACCTATTTACCCATTTTTATCAATCACTTAAATTCTAACCTCTATAAAAACACTCGGCTGAACTGTCTGCTTTACCGTGTCGGGGCATTCGCCGGGCGGGGTGACGACTTAAAAGCCGTAAATAAAAAACCGCCCTGTAGGGCGGTTCTATGTATTACATGCGCGTTAACTTCTCTTCAGGCTGTACTGCTGCAGTGCCGGCATGTCGCTTCCATATTACGGTACAGCCATGGCGTTGCTCGCCTGAATGCTAGCCTGCTATGCCACGTGTGGATTCAACGCGGGAAGTTCACGGCGTGCGCGCCGCTGAGCAGAGCGTCGACTGCGATACAGGCGAGGACGTAATTGCCGCCGCAGGTCATTCTTCCAGGCTGAAAAATCCAGGGGGGCGGCACCATAGAGTGCGTTATCCATTGACTGCACCAGGGCACGCAACCTGGCAGGTTGCGCCGTTGGTTGCACCTCGATAATTTTCTCCGCGATAGCGGAAATAGGTGCGTGACTGGATAGTCCGAGATGCTTGCAAACACGGGACCTGAACTCGGTACACCAGGCCTCCGGTTCTTCCTCACGCTCGATACAGCGAACACATAACCACAACTTGACGGGCCTTGGCATAATAGAGGCAAACCCCATGCGCACCTTATCCAGGTAGGGCATGGGAGAGAGCTTTCTGCCGGCCGCCACCGTGTGCTGCACCACGCTTTGTCCTGATGCTGACAGCCAGCTGCCTGCCCTGCTACCGGCCGACTTGAAGAATGGCCGGGTACGCGCCCAGGCGCCCAGCCAGTAGCCCACGATCAAGCCCAGAACGATTAACAACGGCGCCCAGAAATACGCCGCGAATAAGTCCTGTTCACCGGCTGCCATGGCTGCCTCGCGACTCGCCACAGCATTGGCTGCAGCTTCCTGGCCGGGTAACCCGGCAAGCATGGGTTTGTCCGTATCCACATCCCACCAGGCAACCTGAATGGTAGGCAGGTGTATCCAGCCATCCTGCAGTGGAATGATCGTATAGGTTTCCTTGCGAGTACCGATCAGCTTCGTGCCATCACTGGAAATACCATTACTGGTAGTGACCGAATCCCGGTAAGCCCGGAAGTGTTCACTCTTGATCTGCTGTTCCAGCGACGGCAACTGTGTACCCAGTGCTCCCCTGGCGCTCAGCTCAAGCGTCAGCGTGACGGGGACACCGGCCTTGGCGGGTGCTTTATCAGGCATTTGCATCCGCAGCCTCAGGTCATTCAGTGGCAACCAGGGGGTTACGAAGGGATCAGCCGGTAGCGCCTGTAAAACCAGCGGACTGTCGGCAGCAATGGTAAAACTCTTGCCGGCGCCGCTGGCGGGTCTTCCCGGCGCAGCATTCCATTGCCTGCTTGCAACATGGGTACCGGTGAACTCAATGGCAGGAACAACGATTTCACCGGAACGTAACGGCGTCAGTTTGAAGTGATACTCGTTGACAATTTCACGGGAACTGTCCTGCCAGGACTTGCGTGTCGTGGCGACAGGACCATCCACCTGTTCCAGTATCGCACCCTTGATGCGTGGAATGACGGGAGTGAGTGTCTTTAGGTTATCGCTGCTGACAACCCGCACCGTGTAAACGATATTCTGTTGCTCGTAAAATACCGCACCGCTGATCTCTGTCTCGACAACAGGCTGTTTGGTTGTTGATTGATTTTCGGATCCGTGCATCTGCGCCGGATACCATCCGGTACCAGGCGCAGCGCCAAGGTACTGCGGGCCGCCAACAGGCATTGCCGGTAGCGGCTCGCTCTTCAGGCCGGGCTTGAACGCCTCGATATTGCCCCAGGGCCGGTTGCTGGTGGTGCGCGTATTCTTTGTTTGGGAATTGCTGGAGCTGAAGGAAAAACCGCCGGCTTCCACGCTGACATTCGTCAGGAGTCCGGCAATCAAACAGCTGATAGAGATTCGTAGGTAGTTCTTGTAGTTCACTGTGCTCGCTCCTGCTATTTATTGTCTGGGTACAGCATCAGAACAACACCCCGGTACGACATCTAATTGCCTCGTTCCTGCCATTACCACGGCCGCGTTTCCATCAGTTCGCGACCGCGTTTATCAAGTTCCTGCCGCTCCTCGAGCATAAACTGGTTGCGTAACAGATAGGCAGGGTCACCTTCAATTTGTTCCAGCCATTGATCCATCATGATCACCGAGATACCGGTTCCGGGTATCGCGTCATCGTCTGGCAGACCGGTCGGTTTTGCATCAGGATCTTCTTCCTCACCAGGACGAGGCCCCATCTGATCAAACTGGTCCACAGCCTGACTGGCGGCAGCCTCCTCCTCGGAAATCTCTTCAGGGGTACCACCCGGACCGGCTGGCTGTTCAGTCGAGCTGCCGGCCTCTTGCCGGTCCCGTTCCTCTTCGCCTCCTCCGGCGTCACCCGTTTCCTCCGGCGCGCCCCCTTTATCAGTATTGTCTATAGGGAGATTATCATCATTTTCATCGCCTTGCTCGCCTAAATCGCCCTTTTCCTGCTGTTCCTCACCTTCTCCCGACCGTTTCTCCGCCTCATCCTCACCACCTGCGGCATCTTCCTGCTGCTCCTCCATACCGCCACTGGCTTCATCCGTTTCCTCTTCCTTACCGCCATCGGCCTCCTCGGCCTCCTTGTCTTCCTCCCCCGTGGTACCTTCAGACTCCTGCTCCTTGTCGCCTGAGGCGTCCTCTGATTCCTGTTCCTGATCACCCGATGAACCTTCGGTTTCCTGCTCCTGGTCACCGGATGCGTCCTCTGACTCCTGCTCCTGATCACCCGAAGAGCCTTCGGATTCCTGTTCCTGATCACCGGACGATTCCTCGGATTCCTGTTCCTGATCTCCGGATGAGCCCTCGGATTCCTGTTCCTGATCTCCGGATGAGCCCTCGGATTCCTGCTCCTGTTCTCCGGATGATTCCTCGGATTCCTGCTCCTGATCTCCGGATGATTCCTCGGATTCCTGCTCCTGATCTCCGGACGATTCCTCGGACTCCTGCTCCTGATCTCCGGACGATTCCTCGGATTCCTGCTCCTGATCACCGGACGATTCCTCGGACTCCTGCTCCTGATCACCGGAGGATTCCTCGGACTCCTGCTCCTGATCACCGGAGGATTCCTCGGACTCCTGCTCCTGCTCGCCGGAGGATTCCTCGGACTCCTGCTCCTGCTCGCCGGACGATTCCTCGGACTCCTGCTCCTGCTCGCCAGAGGATTCCTCGGACTCCTGTTCTTCCTCGCCGCTGGATTCCTCTGATTCCTCAGACTCTTCTGATTCCTCGGATTCCTTTTCTTCCTCTTGCTGCTGTTCTTCCTCCTGCTCTTCCTCCTGCTCCTGTTCCTGCTCCTCGGTTTGCTGTTCCTCGAGCTCTTCCGTCAGGCTCTGCTCAAGCATCTTCTTGGCCAGTGCCAGGTTATGCAGTGTATCTTCATCATCCGATCGCAGTTGCAGCGATGCCGTGTAGGCATCGACCGCACCGGCATAATCACTGCGCTTGTAGCGGGTATTACCCAGGTTATAAAGCGCATCTGCCTTGACTTCCTCACGCTCAACACTGGCGAAGGCCTCGGCGGCATCCGTATAGTGGCCCGCGCGGTACAATGCGACGCCACGACGGTAGTCATCGCTAAATTCACTGGCCGCATCGCTGTATTCACCCTGTTCGAATTTTTGCACCGCCTGCTGTTCAGGGTTCTTGAACCAGGCTGCGTCGACGAAGCTGGACCAAAGCAGGCAGCAAAGCAGCAGCGCTGTCCGGTTCAGGCAAAACCGCTGGGCGGTGCCACCTTTTACGATTGTGATCATGCACTTCACAAGCTGTTTCCCGGCTGGGTGCGACGAAACAGGGGTAGCAACAATAACAGGGCCAAGCCTGCCAGCCAGTAATAGCGCTCATTCCAGACCCGTGTCCGCTCATCCTGGTCCGTGCCGGGCAAGGCCTGCGCCTTTACCTCGGCGAGAATCTCGTCGGTATCCTGCTCACGGTAATCGGCACGCAGGTAGAGTCCATTGCCAGCCTTTGCCAATGATTTCAGCAAGGGTTCATTGAGCGACGAGTTCACCGGCTGGCCGGTCCTGTTCATAATCCAGGGACTGTCAGGCCCCTGGCCGGGAACCGCATCACCCTCCGGAGTACCGACACCGAGGACATGCACCCGTATTCCCGCAGCAGCCAGTTCCTTCAGGCCTTGCTCGAGACCCGGTTCCTCGAAATCGCCGTCGGTAATAATCAGTATTGAATTAACGCTTTCTGCCGGCTGCCCCGCAAGCAGTTGCTGCGCCCGCTCCAGTGCATATAGCAAACGGCTGCCCTGCAATCTGACCAGGCTGGTATCGAGGGCGGACAACACCCGGTGAATACCCTGCATATCCTCGGTGACCGGTGATACCACATGCGCGACCGATGCAAAACCGATCAAGCCAACCCGGACACCGCGGTTCTCGTTCAACAGGTCTTCAACCTCCTGACGCGCCCGCGCCAGTCGTGACGGACGCACATCCGCTACCTGCATTGACCGCGAGATATCCATTAAAATCAGCAGATTGGTCCCCGGGCGAAATAGCTGCACATCGGTGAAACCCCAGCGGGGTCCGGCCATGGCCAGTACCAGCAGTGTCCACAGGCCTGCCCAGCGGGCATAGCGCTGCCACTGGGTACTCGAGGAGGCCGTCGAGCGTCCCAGCAAGTGGGGTAACAAATGGGCATCGGCGTATTGCTGAATGCGGTCGTTGTTGCCGGTAAGGTGCCGGAACAACAGCAGCCAGCCGGCAACCGGCACGCACAACAGCAGTGCCCACAGCCACGCCGGTTCGCTGAAGTGAAAGGCTGCCAGCAGTTCAGCCATGCGCCCTCCGCGTCAACCACGCCCGTGGAATACCGTCCGGGAAAAGACCCAGCAGCAACAACGCCAGCAGCGCCAGGCCCAGCGGCCAGCGGTACAACGGCCGGGCTATCATGACGGTGCGTGATTCAGCCTGGGTTTTTTCCAGCGCATCGATGCGCTGGTAGATCTGCTCCAGTGCATCGGAGTCAGTCGCGCGAAAATACTCGCCGCCGGTAATGCTCGCCACCTCGGTCAACAAGTCCTCGTCGATCTCCATCTTCACCTGGGTCATGCGGCCGTTTTCCATAAACGGCACCAGCCCCTTGCTGCCAACACCAATGGTATAAATACGGATGCCTTCGTGTGCGGCCAGTTGCGCTGCCAGTCTCGGTGGCAGACTGCCCTCGGTATTTTCACCATCCGTCACCAGGATCAGGATCCTCGATCCCTCGGGGCGATCGCGTAACTTTTTCACGCCCAGCCCGATGGCATCACCGATGGCCGTACCGTCACCGGCCATACGTGAGACGATATTGTCGACCAGGCTGTAGACGGCGTCATTATCCAGCGTCATGGGAGACAGTACGAACGCCTGGCTGCCGAACGCCACCAGACCGATACGGTCTCCGTCGCGGGCCTTGACAAAGCGGCCGATGACACCCTTGACCACGGCCATGCGGGTTACCTGCCGGCCTTCGACGCTGAAGTCCAGTGCCTCCATGGAGCGCGAGGTATCGATGGCCAGCATCAGGTCATAACCCTCGGTACGGATTTCCGTGTACGGTTCCAGCCACTGCGGTCGCATCAGGCAGGCGATCAGCGCCACCCATAACAGTGCCAGCATGAAGATCTGCAGACGGCTGCCGGCATGGGTGAGTGAACGCGAGGTGACGAAGGTTGACGCCAGTCTTCCCAGTGCCGGGTGCAACAGTGTGGAGCGGTCCGCATGGGTATAGGCATCCGTGGCCCCGCGTGGCCGGTGCCAGAATTTCCAGATAAGCAACGGCAACGGCAGCAGCAGTGCAAACCAGGGCCAGTGGAAACTAAACACGGCTTGCCCCACTCTTACGGGGCATACTCGGCAGCAATCCCTTGAGCCGCTGTAAAAAACCCGGGTTCTGTTTTGCAGGCCGCGAGGCATCGATCCAGCGAGTAGCTGCGCGGATCAGGGTAGCCAGTTCATCACGCTCAACGGCCATTGCCGGTGGCATGTAGGGTGCCGTTAGAAGAATCCGTCCATGCTGTTCCCAGTCAAAACCGCTGTTGTCTTGCCTGGCCAGCCACAGCAACCAGCTGTCGCCCGTCAGGCCGGCTGCCTGCTGGCGGCCACTGCGCACCATGGCAATACGACGCAGCAGTTCCGACAAACGGCCAGCCACCGCGTGCGGGTCTTCAGTGGTGAGAGACTTTTTCAGCTCGCGCAATTGACGGCGCGCATCACCCCGCCAGCCAAGCCAGCCAGCGTGATAGAACAACCAGTAGCGAAGTCCGATGGACAACAACAGCAGGCAGAGAAGTCCTGCCAGGTACCACCAGCCGTGTGCCAGCGGCCACCAGGGGGCCGCGTCAAGACCGTGGATATCGCGTAATACTGTCGCCCCGGTATCCATGCTATGGCTAGCGCCTGCCCGCGTAGTGGCGCAATCCAGTGACCAGCGACTTGTGTACGTCCTCGTTGGTGCTGACCGGTATCAGGCCGAGTTTCAGTCGAAACGATAGCTGCTGCAGTTCCTCACGGCGTTGTTCCCAGTCGAGACGAAACGCCTCGCGGCCGGCCTCGCTATCCGTATCAACCTCCAGAAGCTCGCCGGCTGCGTTGGAGAAGATCACCGGCCCCATGGAAGGCAGGTCACGGTCAGCCGGGTCATCGACCGGCAACAGGACGACATCATGGCGCTGCTTCAAACTCCCCACGATACGCTCGAAACCGGCAGTGACATTATTGATGGGAGCGATGACAAAGATCAGCGAGCCAGTGCCGGTACCACTGTCCAGATGTTGTAATGCGGCCATCAACTGGGACTCATCGGTATCGCCCTGCTCAATGGGCTGCGTCAATGCCCGCAGTAACTGCCACAGGCCGCGGCGCCCCGGCGTGGCCCGGAAATAGCGGATACCGGTCACCGGGTTGCCAAACAGCACACCACCGACGCGGTCATGCTGCTTGCTGGCCGCCCAGCCAATCAGCGCCGCGACACGCGCGGCCTGGATCGACTTGAAGGTGCCGCGGGTACCGAAGTTCATATGCGGCCCCATGTCGATGCACAGGATGACACTGCGTTGCCGCTCTTCGCGGAAGATCTTCAGATGCGGGGTATTGGTGCGGGCGGTGACCAGCCAGTCCATGTTGCGAATGTCATCGCCTTCGCGGTATTCGCGAACCTCGTCGAAGTCGAGACCGGTACCCCGGAATACCGAGGCATACAGGCCGGTAAAGGTGGAATTAACAAGATGATGTGCCGCCACACCCAGGGTACGGGCCTGGTGGCGGAGTTCCAGCAGGTCATCGAGTTGTGGCTGGAGACTCATTGCGTGACAGCGGTTAACTGAATCTCGGGCCCGCAGCGGACAATCTTTCCGGCAATCACGGGATTGCCACGACCTCCAGCAAACGCCTGATATACTCATCACTCGTCACGCCTTCTGCCTCACCCTCGAAGGTCAGCAGGATGCGGTGCCGGAGTACGTCCGGTGCCACTGCCTGGATATGGTGAGGAGCAACGAACTCTTCACCGTCCATCCACGCACGAGCACGGGAGCAGCGTGCCAGCGCAATGGTGGCGCGCGGCGATGCACCAATGCGGCACCAGCGTTTCAGTCCCTCGTCATAGGCCTCCGGTTTGCGGCTGGCCTGCACAAGATCGACAATATAATGGTTCAGCTTTGGATCCAGATAGAGTTTTGCAGCATCTTCCCGCAGCCTAAACAGTTGCTGCTGGGAAAGCACCTCGGCGGGTGGTGGCGGCGCTGTCAGTTGCTGGTTGCTGTCGAGTTCCAGTATCGCCAGTTCCTCGTCGCGACTGGGGTAGTCGACACGCACATGCATCAGGAATCTGTCCAGCTGTGCTTCCGGAAGGTTGTAGGTGCCTTCCTGTTCGATCGGGTTCTGGGTAGCAAGCACCATGAACAGTTTCGGCATGGTATAGGTTTTCAGGCCGACCGTGACCTGACATTCTCCCATTGCCTCGAGCAGGGCAGACTGTACTTTTGCAGGCGCCCGGTTGACCTCGTCGGCCAGCAGAATATTGTGGAACAAAGGTCCGGCACGGAATTCGAACTCACCCTTCTCATGGCGATAGATATCGGTACCGACAAGATCGGAAGGCAGCAGGTCCGGGGTAAACTGGACGCGGTGGTAGTCACCCTCGATGGCTTCTGCCAGGGTCTTTACCGCGGTGGTCTTTGCCAGTCCGGGCATCCCTTCCACCAGCACATGGCCTTTACTCAACAGGCAGATGAGCATGCTGTCGACGAGGTCGTGTTGCCCGACGACCCGGGAGGCAAGATGTTTGCGGACGCCATCCAGCAGGGAGGAATTCAGGCGGCGATTGTTGGCGGAGCTGGTAGAATTTAACAAGGCATTACTCTCCTGCACTGTAGACTAGCAAGCATAACCTGCCTGTTTCCCAAGAATCCAGCTTAATACCGCGCTGGCCGGCATCTGGAGTGAGGCTGATTATCGTTCTGCAAGCGCTGCTTGAATCGTTTTTATATTTTTCCGTGATCCATCACCCTGCAACAATCGCAATATCTGCAGCCGAGGTGAAGGTCACGGACCTTTGTAATTAGTTTAAAACTACCTCTTTTCGAGTGACAGGCAGTTGATATAGATCAATAAAGATCGTGCTATCCGAGTGGCCCATCGTATCAGTCTAACTCGCATGCTCCCGTGGGCCAGGCAGTCAGAACCCTTCGGATACCTTTTCCAGCACCTCTGAAAGACGATTCACCGCCGTCACGTCAAGCCCTTTCAGTGCCGCTTTCGACTTGTTCGCCGCCGGGATGATGGCCTTGTGAAAACCATGCTTGACGGCCTCGCTGATACGCTGCTGGCCGTTGGGTACCGGCCGCAACTCCCCCGACAGGCCGACCTCGCCAAAGACAATCAGGTCAGCCGGTAACGGCCGGTTACGATAGCTCGACATGACCGCCAGTAACACGGCAAGATCTGCGGCAGTTTCAGTGACGCGCACACCACCGACGACATTGACAAACACATCCTGGTCACCCAGCGTCAGCCCGCCGTGGCGATGTAACACGGCCAGTAGCATGGATAGGCGATTCTGCTCCAGGCCCAGCGTCACCCTGCGCGGATTACCAAGCTGACTTTGATCAACCAGCGCCTGCACCTCTACCAGCATCGGCCGGGTGCCTTCCCAGGTCACCATGACGACACTGCCGGGTACCGCTTGTTCGTGCCGCGACAGAAAGATGGCCGACGGATTCGTGACTTCTTTCAGCCCGTGCTCCGTCATGGCAAACACGCCCAGTTCATTGACTGCACCGAAGCGGTTTTTAATGGCGCGCAGAATCCGGTAGCGGTCACCGGGATCGCCTTCAAAGTAGAGCACAGTATCAACCATGTGCTCCAGTACCCGGGGTCCCGCCAGTTGCCCTTCCTTGGTAACGTGTCCAACCAGGAACATGGCGATGCCTGACTGTTTTGCAAAGCGCACCAGTTGCGCGGCACTCTCGCGGACCTGTGCCACGGAACCGGGCGCGGACTGCAAGGCCTCCGTGTACAGTGTCTGGATGGAGTCCAGCACCATGACCTGTGGTCGTTCCTTGTCGGCCATGGCGATAATGCGCTCGACCGAGGTCTCGGAAAACAGGCGGATGTCATCACCGTAAATACCGAGACGCTGCGCGCGCAGTGAAATCTGTTGCGGCGATTCCTCACCGGTGACATAGAGGGAGTCGAGCCCACCGGACAGTGCGGACAGCACCTGCAACAGCAGGGTGGATTTACCGATACCGGGGTCACCCCCGATCAGCACCACCGAACCGGTAACAAGCCCTCCGCCCAGCACCCGGTCGAGTTCCTGCATCCCCACCGAAGTACGTAACTGCTGGTCCGTTTTAACTGCCGACAGGCGTTGCACCGACAGCGGTGCCTCACCGCTGTAGCCGGAAAAGCGCGAGGATAGCGCCTTCGGCATAACGACGACTTCAGAAAGCGTGTTCCAGCCACCACAGTCGCCACACTGCCCGGCCCACTGGGGTGACTCTGCGCCGCAGGCGCTGCAGGTGTAGAGGGTTCTGGTTTTTGCCATAGGCTGCGTAGGCTACCCGGCAGGCGGTCGCTTGTACACAGTAACCCTGATGCAAAGGCGACCGTCCTGGAACAATCGCGTTTGCGAAGCGCTCCTGCAGAAAATAGATGCATTGCAGGAGCGGACCGCGTCCACGAAAGCGACAACCAATTTAATTGCGGATGCGATCTCCTACGGTATTTTTAAAGATTTTGTGTGGTGCAAAAATAATCCCGGAGTGCGACTCCGGGAGCAATGGGTACCAATAGTTATTTGGCTATACAGGACCGATCAGTTGTGCATTGACCCGCTGCTCCTTTACACGGTTGAGCACATCCTGTGACCTGAGGTTGTCCCTGTCGTACTGCACCAGCATCAGGTGATAGCGCAATGGACAGAACTCCGCGGTGTGTATGCCATCCGTAGCTTGCAGTGCATCGACCAGGTCCTTGCGCCTGTGCTCTTCCAGGGTTTCATCGACATGTATAAGGATCTCTGTATTGTGTGCCGTTTGTTGTTTCAGATCGTAAGCCACTTCTCCCATGATCACCCCTCCATTCGTGGTTTCAACTCCGGGCCAATCCCCTGTATCAGGTCCAGCCAGTCATCATGCAGCGCACTCTGCTGGCCATGTGAACCAATGACCCGATACCCATCAGTCAAATCAATAAGACAAAGATTTGACCCGGCATTGGAATGCGCAATTCGGAAAATCCTGATAGGCTGCGTTAATGTAACTCCGCGCCTGCACTATCTTGCGCTGGACAAAGCCTAGTCGACAACCCGGGGTTGTCAAGCGGGGGACAGAGAAGGATCAGGCGCTGTAATCAAACTGCACGCGCGAACCGACACCGCAAAACAGTTCGTAAGAGATGGTAGCGGCCGAGGTGGCAACATCATCGACCGGCAACCCCTCCCCCCACAGGATAACCTCATCACCGACTTGCGCGTTGGGTACAGCGCCGAGGTCAACGCTGATCATATCCATGGAGACGCGACCGACCAGCGCAGCTTCGTGACCGTTTACCCGCAGCGGGGTACCACTGGGCGCATGACGTGGATAGCCGTCACCGTAACCGATAGCCGCCACACCGATCGACCTGTCAGACGGGCAACGCCAGTCCCCACCGTAACCGACGGCATCACCCTGTTTGCGCGCATTGACAGCGATCAGCCGGGTACTGAGCGTCATGACCGGCTGCAGGCCAAGCGACGCGGCCGTGCGTCCACCTAGCGGTGAACTGCCATAGAGCATGATACCGGGACGCACCCAGTCGGCACGCGCGTCCGGCCAACCCAGCAGAGCGGCTGAATTTGCCAGTGAATGCTCACCAGACACTGCCGCAACCGCACCATTGAACACCTCGATCTGCTCACGGGTGTCGGGATTATCGAGGTCATCGGCACAGGGAAAATGCGTCATGTAGCGCACGACGTCAACCTGCGGGATTTGCTGCAAGCGAGAGGTGATCTCGCTGACGCGCTGCGGCGCAAAACCCAGGCGGTGCATGCCGGTATCGATTTTCAGCCAGACATCCAGTGGTCGCAGCAGATGCCCCTGTGCGAGCCACTGCAACTGGCTGTCATGGTGCACCACCACGTCCAGCCGGTAGCCGCCGATGAGACCGATATCGTCCGGCCCAAACAGCCCTTCAAGCAGCACAATGCGCCGGTCGAAGCCGGCCTCGCGCAAGGCTATCGCCTCATCCAGGCAGGACACGCCAAACGCGGCCGTCGCGGGCAATGCCTGTGCAACCCGTACCAGGCCATGCCCATAGGCATTGGCCTTGATGATCGCCATGATATGGCTGTCGGGAGCTGCTTGCTGTACCAGGGAAAAATTGTGTTGCAGGGCCTTCAGGTTAATCCGTGCCCGGGCGGGACGGCTCATCCAAATTCACCACCTGAGTACTGGCTGTCTGCCGCGTAATTCTCAAAACGCGTGAACTGGCCACGGAAGGTGAGCAGGCGTGTGCCGATCGGGCCATTACGCTGTTTGCCAATGATAATCTCGGCCAGTCCCTTGTGTGGACTTTCCTCGTTATAGACTTCATCACGGTAGATGAACA
>Ga0316192_10002704_pt1 | contig 12960 bp, 12 predicted proteins | sample MerIslwburrow_MG_FD_204931 | JGI IMG/M metagenome (GOLD analysis project Ga0316192, IMG submission 204931) | Coastal sediment microbial communities from Maine, United States - Merrow Island worm burrow | ecosystem: Environmental > Aquatic > Marine > Coastal > Sediment | place: USA: Maine...
CAGAAAAAGAGCATCCCCTTGAATCGCCAGTAGGGGAAATATACAATATTCTTATTTTCGTCAGGTGGATGCGGTAGCAGATAGCGGAAAAAATCATCTGGCATCAAATACGAATTGACCCGGCAGTATTGGCAGGTAAACAGGCGGTCTGTTTCCTCTAAAATAGCAGGTGCCCCGCACTGGGGGCACTGATGTTCAATGAGAAAATTAATAATTGCCTCCTCACAGCTTTTCTCCGCATTCGTTGCAGTAGGTGGAATCAGAAATATTTTCATTGCCGCAATTGGGACAGGATTTGGATTGAGTCTTTTCTTCCACCGAATTCCCGCAGCGGGAGCAAAACTTGGCAGTTGGCGTGAGGTTTTTGCCGCAGACGGCACATTGATTGAACACAAGTTGCTGATGGCCGCACTGGGGACAGAATTTAGCGTCAACCGGGATTGAATGTTGGCAATCCGGGCAGGAAATTGCCTGCTGGCTTTCCTTTTGCTTGGACTGCGGCAGCGCACCGGCAAAATACTGAGCAAACATGGCCGGCATCATGAGCCCCATACCGGTTCCCATTCCAGTGCCGGACCCTCCCTCGGCCTCCGATGCCTTTTCCATGGCCATGGCACTTTTCATCTGCATGAGTTTGTTCATGTCATCGAAGACACCCATGCGGCTTCTGTCGTCAATTGCCTGTTGGACCTCGGGGGGCGGTGTGATGGCGTTGATGTAGAGATGGGTCAGGTTAATACCGAAATGGCTGAAATCTTCATGCAAACGCTTGGCCAGGCCCTCTGAAAGCTCATCGTATTTGGCGGGCAGATTGAGGATCGAATCTATGGTCTCTCCCATAAAATCGTTAAATCTGGATACGATCACCCGGTTTAAATATTCTTCAATTTCGGCCGTTGAATACATTCCCTGGGTTCCCACCAAGCGGTTGATAAACAATACCGGCTGCACCACTTGAAGATTAAAAACGCCAAAGGCTCTCAGACGGATGAGACCCAGCTCGGAATCCTTGAATGCTACCGGGTCCCGTGTGCCCCACTTCAGATTGGTGAAAACCTTCAGGTTTACGAAGTACACCTCTGCTCGAAGTGGACTTTTCATGCCCCAGGGTATACTGGCAATCTTCGTCAGCAACGGGATGTTTGCCGTTTTTAGCGTATGGCGGCCCGGACCAAATGCTCCAACAGCTTTGCCTTTATAATAAAAGATGCCGGCCTGGCTTTCCCGGATGGTCAACTGGGCGCCGTATTTGATTTCGCCCGATCCCTGTTCGGGGAGACGATGAACCAGTTCCTGGCCGGTTTCATCAAACCATTCCAGATTTTCCAAAAAAAGAATATTATTGGTGCTCATATCAGACTTCTCCTTCTGTCCCGATTTGTTTTCTGACCTTGTTTTACCATTGGCTTTGCATATACACTGTATATCGACCCACTTTTGTACAACTTAAGTCTAACCGAGTTTGAACCGCTAAACCCAGGTTATTTTTATTTGACAGAAACCTTTCTATAGACGATAATCGACTATATATAAAACGGTCCCTGAGCCGGAAGCAGTATATTTAGCTGTGAGCGGTTACTTTGCATTGCCGCGGGTTTCTTCTTATCGTCGGGGCACAAAGCGTAATTTTATTTTCAGATAATAACAACTCCTTGATCTATATCGACGTAAAATGGAAAACTGTTTTACTGAATCCCAGCGACAGGAGGCATAAATGACGCGTTATGACGAGAAAAGGGAGCATAAACGATATGATCTGAAGGCCCCGGTTATATATGCCTATCAGGATTCCGCCCAGTTTTCAAAAGCCCAAATGTATAACTATTGCGAGGGCGGCATGTGTTTTGAAGCCTGCAATGCGATTGAGCCGGGATCCGATATATACATTATGATGGAAGATTTTTCACCGGATGCTATTGATGCTGAATTCTATGACGGCTATCGGGCAGAAGTACGGTGGTGCCGGAAAATGTCCCTTGATAATAACGAGGAATTCATCGTCGGGGTAAAATACTATAAAACCATCATCAAGTAGGTCCTCAAAATGGCCAATCAATTTGTCCCGGTTCAGTGATGACTTTTTGAAGAAACTCCTTTTTTATACCTTAAGGCTTCCAGGTATCTATATTTTGATTACCCTGGGAATCATGCTTGATTTCATCCTCCATTTACCTTTTCTGGTCATCTGTTCGGTTGAAAATTTGTTTCGCAGTCGGATTCGTTAACTGCCGGCTCTGTGCTCGTGCTTAATCATCAATCAGCAAGAGAATGAGCGGCAGGCTCAGGGCAGCAAGTATGATTAAACCCGGCACGGAAACATAGGGTTTGTACCACGGTTCTTTATTTGTTTTTGCCTTCCTGGTTTCGGCCAAAAACCAGTTTCCAATAATTATTGCGGCAACCAGAACAGCGGCATATTTGATAAGATTGAGCAAGCTTAATCCATCCATGGGCATAATTCCCTAAAAGCCGGTTTGATCTCCTTGCAATCTGCCGCAGCCGATCCAAGGGGGGCAACTTGTCTGTTTCCGGAAATATACATTGAATTTTTTTAATTTTATTGTATAGTGGAGTCGTCGGTGCGGAGGATATTAAAGCCAAAATACGGTAAAGCGGTCGGTTACCGCAATATGATTCAGATCAAAGTCTCTGAAATCTCTGATTCCGCTTAGGCTCGGAGTCAGATCATCAGGTTAAGTCTGGTACGCCTGGCAGGATTCGAACCTGCGGCCTACGGATTAGAAGTCCGTTGCTCTATCCAGCTGAGCTACAGGCGCACGTAACCTGGTTGCATATCATATGTGCGGTATTCTGTCCATATATAAATTGTTGCCGGATCCGGCTTTTGATTTCATTTTACCGACCCTGGTTTCATGACAAAATTTAACAAAGACAAATTTTTCGATTCAATCGGGCAGTGTTTATGAAGAAAAAAACCGCCGTAAAAAAGAAAGCAAAAAAAGAGCCGGTTATAAAAAAAACGGCAGCTTCAACAAAGAGCAGGCGCTCATCGACGGAGCCTTCTGCTGATAAAGCCCTGGTAAAGTTTGATCCGCTTCAACGTTACCTAACGGAAATCAGCAATTATAAACTGCTGACCAGAGAGCAGGAAAAAGAACTGGGCATTCAAGTCAGGGAACATGGTGATAAAGAAGCTGCTTATCGGCTGGTTACCTCCAATCTGAGGCTTGTCGTAAAAATTGCCCTGGAGTTTCAGCGGGTTTGGATGCAAAACCTTCTGGATCTTATTCAAGAAGGCAATATCGGGTTGATGCAGGCCGTCAAAAAATTTGATCCCTACAAAAATGTCAAATTTTCCTACTATGCCTCCTTTTGGATTAAAGCATATATATTAAAGTTCATCATGGACAACTGGCGCCTGGTCAAAATCGGAACGACCCAGGGACAGCGCAAATTATTTTTTAAACTGAAAAAGGAAAAACAGAAATTAATTGATATGGGTTTTGAACCGAAGCCCAAACTCCTTTCAGAAAGGCTGGGTGTTTCCGAAAGAGAAATTGTCGATATGGACCAGCGCCTTGATGGCTGGGATGTTTCCCTGGATGCACCGTTAAAGGAAGATTCAGATACGGAACGAATCGAATTTTTAAGCACTGAAACTGAATCCATCGAGGACCAGGTCTCCAAAAAAGAGATCGAAGCCATGCTGCATAACAAAATTGCTGAATTCAGAAAAAAAATGACACCTCGTGAAATTGAGATATTTGACTTGCGGATTTTTTCCGACAATCCTGTAACATTACAGGAAATCGGTGATCGATACGGGATTTCTAGGGAGCGGGTTCGCCAGGTGGAAAAAAATATCATTAAAAAGATGCGAGAATTTTTTAAAAAGGAAATTCCAGATTTTGCTTCTTATACTGAATAAAAATGCAGCCGGTGGTTTAACAGGATTATTTAACTTATGAAGATCTTTCGTTTAATGCGAATCACATCAATATTTATTATTTTTTTTGCCGTCGGTTGCACGGTGAACCCAATCAAACCAACTCCGGCAAAGACAAAACCCCATGACTTTTATGGCCCGGAAAATCAGTATTACTACTTCACCGCGGCTCAGGTTCAACGTAAAAAAGGCAATTTAGACAAGGCTGTCGTGCTGCTCCAAAAAGCGATTGAACTTGATCCGGGCTCCTCCTATCTGCAGCGAGAGCTGGTTACGGTTTATTTGCAAAATAAGGAAAATGATAAAGCCATCGAGGTTTTGGAGGGGATGCTGCAAAAAAATCCCGAGGATTTAAAATCACTCATAATTTACGGTGGCATCAAACAAGTTCGCAAAGAAACCGATGACGCTATTGCCATATATGAAAAAATACTTGCCATAGATCCCAAACAACAAAGAATTTATTCGTTGCTGGGCGGACTATACATGGAAACCGGCGACCTTGAGGGTGCCGTGGAGGTTTTCAATCGGGAGCTTGAAAATTTTCCCGGATCTTATACCGGCCATTTTTATCTTGGTAGAATTTACGCCAAACAGGGTAAAATTAAAAAAGCGGAGACGGAATTTCGCAAAGCACTTGAAATAAGACCTGACCGCTCCGAGCCAAGATTTGAACTTATAGATATTTACAAAACCCGAGGGAAAACCAAGAAAGTCATTGGGCTATACGCAGAAATTCTCCAGAGCAACCCTGGCAATGTGCGGGCAGCCATGGAACTCGGGTATTATCATCATCAGCAGGGAAAAAAAGAAGACGCCGAAAAATACCTGATCAAGCTGGGGTTAAGAAGTCAGAATGAATTTGAGGTTATCATCAACGTCATTCAACTGTACATCGATCCCAAAAAATTTGACGAAGCCCTGGTTGTCATAAACACAATGCTGAAGGGCGCTCCGGATAACCCTGATATCCACCACCTGGCGGGTATCTCCTATTATGGAATCAAAAACAATGACAGGGCACTCTTTCATTTTGAAAAAGTTTCACAGGAATCCCGGTTTTTTCAGGATGCCGTGGTACATGTGGCCTTCATATATCAGGATCAGCAAAAAAATGAAAAAGCAATCAAATTTTTAAATTCAGCCATGGCAAAAGATCCGGACAACCCTGATTTTAAATATTACCTGGGTACGTTTTATGAGGAGACCGAAGATTACGAAAAGGCCGTGGATCACATCAAACAAGCCATTGAATTAGAGCCTGATAATCCCCGCTACTACTTTCGCCTGGGCGTCGTATATGACAAATGGAGCAAAAAAGATGCTTCCATTGAAACCATGCAAAAAGTCATCGCCCTCGATCCTAAACATGCCAATGCATTGAATTACCTCGGTTATACCTATGCTGATTTAGGACGGAATCTGGATGAAGCCGAGCGCCTGGTCAAAGAAGCCCTAAAATACAAGCCCAACGACGGCTACATTACCGATAGTTTGGGGTGGGTTTATTATAAAAAGGGACAGTTCGACAAGGCCCTGAAATATATAAAAAAAGCTGTTGAATTAGTGCCGGATGACCCTATCATGCTGGAACATATGGGCGATGTTTATCAGAAGCTGAACGATAAACCGAACGCTTTGAAATATTACCAAAAATCTTTGAAAATTAAAGAAAAAGATAAAGATAAAGAAGCGCTGGAAAAAAAGATCCGGCAACTGGAGCCAACCGGATCCTGATGGCGCTGATTTTTACGATGGAGGACTGTGGCGGTTTGCAGAAAAAAACTAACGTCGAACATCTTTCAAAACAACCTCGTCGGCATAAAGGCAACCCGTTAATATTTATAAAACAACAGAGCGCTTATGCAGACCCACCCCCTGCCCGGGAAGCCACAGACTGAATACCGGCCGTTTTTTTGGCCGGCGGCTGGGCTGAACGCTGACACCTGAAACCTTCATTTACCATTGCTCGGAGACAGCGAACCAATGAGAATCGCACGGTATGATCTGCGACCTGTAATAATCATAGTTTTGGTTACTGTTTTGCTGGCCGGGTGCAGCAGTTTCTCCCGTAAGACCCCTGAGCCCGAAGAATTAGCAGCGATGGCGGATGCCCGGATAGTGCTCCTTACCCTGAGCAATCAAAACCATACATTGAAAAATTTTAAAGGCATTGGGAAAATTCAGGCCTGGCAAAAGGGAGAAAAGAGGATCGATGAACGGATCGCATGGATCGGATCGGAAACGGTCAAAATGAGCATCGTGGTATTGATATCCGGGCATCCGGCAATTAAAATAGCCAGTGACGGAAAATGGTTGTATTACTATGAAGTCCGTCAAGGAGAACCGCTTTACAAAAAGATCCCAGCCACGGATGCCACCTTGCAGCGTATCGTCTCGGTACCTATTAAACCCATCGATATTATTACGTTGTTGGCGGGCCGGACACCACTTCGTGAGCATCATTCCGCACTATTACGCCGGCAGGATTCCGGACCCGGCTATGTTCTGATACTGAAAAAACGGTGGTATGGCATCGTCGAAAAAATATATCTGGCTGAAGACAAAACACAGGTCCGCCAAATCGAGTTTTTCAATCGGTCCGGCTCATTGATTTATCGTGCACGATTTGACAAGATGCAGGTTATCAACAAATATCAGGTCCCCTTGAGGTTGAGCATCTCAAGCGACGATGGCATGGGTTTTCAACTCGAAGTTCAAAAATACTGGGCGGATGTGCCCGTCACCCCCTCGATGTTTGTACTAGATCCGCCGAATTAAAATTCTAGAAAATCATAGGCATTCACGGGTTCAAAGTTCCATTCTTGTCTCTGAACTGCATTTGGGATGCGTATTTACGAAAAAAAAAAGCGTCAGGTTCGTCAGGACCAATCCAAAATTCGGACCCAAATTGACAATTATTTGGGTAAATTGGCATTTTAACGAGGGCTTCGGGCGAGTCTTGAATGCTTTCTTTGTTCTTAACCCTGAACGTTGAACCCTGAACCTGTGAACGGTTACATGAAATCTTTATCTCAATTTTGTTGTGCATAAAATTTTATATAAATCCAAATTGTTATAAGGTTATTCTTAAAGTATGATCGCAGAAATTTTAGCCACCGGGGACGAAATCCGATCCGGCGTACTGGTGGATAGCAACTCCGCTTACATCGCCCAAAAACTGGAAGAAACGGGTGTTGAGGTGGCCCGGCACAGTTGTATCGGGGATGATCCGGCAGAGACAGTCAACATTCTAACAGAAATGAGCCAACGATCTGATATTGCCGTGGTGACCGGTGGGCTCGGTCCTACCGGGGATGATCTTACTTCAGCTGCAGCCGCCAGGGCAGCAGATGTGGATTTGGTTTTGGATGCACAGGCGTTGGCATCGGTTGAAAATTTTTTTAGAGCCCGTAACCGGACGCTGACGAATTCAAATAAGAAACAGGCGATGCTGCCGGCCGGCGCGCAATGTCTCAACAATTCCGTCGGTACAGCTCCCGGCTTTCACATTAAAATTGGGCAATGCAATTTTTTCTTTTTACCCGGAGTTCCTTTTGAAATGCGGCGAATGCTAACGGACCAGGTCATTCCCCGGATCATGAAAATACAGGGGCCGGATGCCGGCGTTCGTCTGGTGAAAACCCTCACGACTTTTGGTTTGACAGAATCAGCCACCGGTGATCATCTGGACGGATTTGATCAACGGTTTCCTCAGATAAAACTTGGTTTCCGAGCAAAATTTCCTGAAATTCAAGTCAAGTTTTATGCCCACGGAGCTGATGAGGAGGGTCTGCGAGCAGAACTGGAAGAGGCTACCCAGTGGGTTTACCGGAAGCTGAAAGATAAGGTAATATCAGATACCGGTGAGTCCATGGAAAAAGTGGTGGGAACTCTGCTGAGGCAAAAAAATGCCCTACTGGCGGTTGCTGAAAGCTGCACGGGCGGGCTGATCGCCGATTTGTTGACCAATGTGCCGGGAAGTTCGGATTATTTTGTTTTTTCCGCGGTCACATATTCCAATCAGCTGAAGATGAAAATCCTCGATGTGACTGCCCGGACCTTAGATAGATACGGCGCTGTATCCGAGCAAACCGCCAAAGAAATGGCCCGGGGAGTTCAGCAGGTCTCCGGTGCAACTTACGGGCTTTCCGTCAGCGGGATTGCCGGACCGGGCGGTGCAACGGATAGCAAACCTGTGGGAACTGTCTGCATCGGTCTCGCTAATCCTAAATTTGTCCGCGGGCATCGGTTCAACTTTACCTTCGACAACCGCTGGATGAACAAACACCTCTTTGCTACGACCGCTCTCGATCTGTTGCGGCGGGAACTTCTGGGAATCCTGCGCTGATGCAGATGACTTTATAGATGGCATGCAGTATTCTGCTGCTTTATTTGCTTTTCACGTTGTTTTTAGCCCCTGTTTAAACCATAAAGACGCTTCCTTGATAAAGGTTTTCTGGTGGACTTCATTGCTCATCGGATGGTCACCCTGTTTTTGTTTAATCAATTTTTTAGGCGGTTTTACTAAACTATAAATTTCATCGGCGTGAGAAACCGGAACGACATCATCCGCCTCTCCATGGAAGACAAGGATATTGCAAATTACCGGGAGCCTGTCGCTGATGTCGAATCGGCGTTTTTGGGTGTCTAAAAAAATTCCTGGAGTATCTGAATTTTCGGACAGTGGGAGTCCATTTTCCAGGATTCGACTGCGAATGGGGGCGGCAAATGTAACCAGAGTATCGGCACCCAGTTCGCCTGCAACGCTCAGACAGACTGTACCGCCCATGCTGCTGCCGAAAAGCCCAAAGCGGTCACCGGTATCCGATGTGCCGGTGATGACGGCCACCGCCTCGGCAAGGTCCCTGCAGCGGGCCTCAAGTGAAGTTACCCCCTCAAATTTACCCTCGCTGTTGCCGCAACCGCGGTGATCGAAGCGGAAATAGGCGATCCCAAACCGATTGCATTGGTCGGCCAGGGCAATTTGTTTTGGGGAACTGCTGCTACTGTATAATCCGTGGGAGCCGATCACAACAGGTGGACGATTGGCTGAGGGCAGATGCAAATAACCCTTCAATTTAAAACCGTCGGAAAGGAAGCTGATATCTTTAATGATCGATTTTTCTATGGACATCCTTGTTTTCCTTGTTTGATTTTTTCCTGTTTTCGTATAAACAAAACTTGTAATTGATCACAGGTTCAGGGTTAAAAAAAAACAGAAAGCTCATATCAAAGGGATTGTGTCTTCATCTGGTTATAACTCGGTATCACTCAATGGGATATGACGGATATACCAGATTTTGATAAATAATGGGAGCAGTATCCATCGGTTGTAACCTTTGAACCCTGAACCTCGAACCGCTCAATTTAGGAAAAATATCCAGAAAGCAATACCTGGAGCAAAGGTGAGCTATGAAAATTAAAAAAGGTTTGCAAGCGCAGGTTGAAATCACGGATATTGCTTTCGGCGGCAGGGGGCTGGTTCGTTTGGATGGTATGGCCGTGTTCGTCGATCAAACAGTACCCGGAGACCGCGTCATAATCCGCATTTCCAGGAAGAAAAAAAATTACGCTGAAGCCCGGGTGATTGAATTGATTCAATCATCTCCCCTCAGAATTATCGCACCTTGTGAATACAGCGGTTTTTGCGGGGGCTGCAAGTGGCAATTTATAAAGTACGAACAACAGCTTCTTTACAAAAGGCAGCATGTTCTGGATTCCCTTGAGCATATTGGGAACATTAGAGACGTGATGGTCCATGATACGATCCCTTCCAAGCTTATTTTTGGCTATCGCAACAAAATGGAATTTTCCTGTTCCGATAGACGCTGGCTTTTACCCCAAGAACTGGATCGGGTAGATGTCGATATGGGGTTTGCCCTCGGGCTTCATGTGCCCGGGACGTTTCACAAAGTCATTGACACCCGGGAATGCCTGCTGCAGCCGGATCTGGGAAACCAATTGATGGATGAGGTCAGAACGTTTATTCGATCATCCGACAAGCCGGTTTATGGATTGCGCAGTCACATCGGCTTCTGGCGCTTTTTGGTATTAAGACATTCCGTGGCCCATGATCAATGGATGGTTAACATTGTGACGTCCGAAGACGGCCGCGAGACGGTTCAACCACTGGCTGATCGTTTAATAGACCGATATCCCAAAGTGGTGTCGATCATAAATAACATCACATCCCGCAAAGCCGGGGTGGCCGTTGGTGATGTTGAGTACACCCTGGCGGGATCAGATATCATCTCGGATAAAATTTCCGGGTTTGAGTTTGAAATATCGGCAAATTCTTTTTTCCAGACCAATACCCGGGGGGCTGCGCCACTTTTCAAAACCGTTGAGAAATATGCGGGGCTTACCGGTACTGAAACTGTTTTGGATCTCTACAGCGGCACGGGAACCATTCCAATTTTGCTGTCCGAACATAGCAAAGCTGTTACCGGCATTGAGATTATCGAAAGTGCAGTGGCGGATGCCGAAAAAAATTGCCGCAAAAATGGTATATCAAACTGTAGATTCATCATGGGTGATATTCGCAAATGTCTGTCACAAATTACGCAACCACCGGATGTGTTGATTATCGATCCGCCCAGGGCCGGTATGCACAAAGATGTCGTCAAGCAGGTGCTTGAACTGGGCGCCGGCCGCATGGTTTATGTTTCCTGCAACCCGGCCACCATGGCCAGGGACCTTCAGATGATGCAGGAAAGCTACCGTCTCGATGAGGTGCAGCCGGTGGATATGTTTCCCCATACATATCATGTGGAGGCGGTAGCAAAGTTAATCAAAATATAGCGAGGTTGAGATGAAGGTAATTTTTCACGATGATTTTTACCAGGTATATACCACGGATCCGGCTGCATCCGCCGGCCGCATGGAGTCTATCGTCGAAGTGATCACACCCCACGCAGAATTTATTAACGCGCAGTCTGCATCTGAAGATCAAGTTGCATTGGTTCATGAAAGCGTTCACATTGAGTACGTGCGGCAGAAAGGTCTTTATCCTATCGCCGCCCTTGCAGCCGGCGGCGCCGTTCAGGCGGCAACCTTAGGGCTGTCGGCACCCTGTTTCGGTCTTATTCGTCCGCCGGGCCATCATGCTTCTTCCGGATCGTGCTGGGGTTTTTGTTATTTTAACAACATGGCAATCGCTCTGGAGGTTATAAAGCGTAAAGGCAAAATCAAAACAGCATTCGTGCTGGATTTTGATCTTCATTTCGGTGACGGCACGGTCAATATCCTTCAAAACAGGGAATACGTCACCGTCCACAACCCGGAATCAACCAATCGCGATATATACCTGAATGAGATCTCAAGGCAACTGTCACTGAGCCGTGCGGATATTATCGGTATTTCAGCGGGCTTTGACAATCACAGGGATGACTGGGGCGGCTTGCTAAGAACCGAAGACTATCATGACATCGGCAAAATGGTGCGCAAAACGGCACTAAATAACGGCGCTGGATATTTCGCCATTCTGGAAGGCGGCTATAACCATCAAGTATTGGGGGATAACGTGTTGGCTTTGATTGAGGGGATGTCGGCGTAAGTTCCTCAGACAGCTTCACGATTTGCAACGAAACATCCATCGGCTTTTACAGACGACCTTTGTTTTGGTTATAGAACCGATCAAATATCAGTTGACTATGGTTGCTCACAAAAGGTATAGTTTCGGCAAATCAGCCTGTACCATTTTCGAGATGGAGGGATAAGACAACTCAAACTTGAATACAGAGTAGATGATAAAGTCCTCCGGATCATTTCAGAGGCCTTTGACTCCGATCAGAAGCCTCACAGCAGCCTTCAGTTTCGAGACCTTACCGTGCCGAGATAACTTCCTGCCGGGAACAATGCCTAACAAACAAAAATAGGGGGAGGAGCGAAATGTTTAAACGAATCCTTGTCGCATTGAAGTTCGGTCCCGCCAGCATGTTTGCACTTAAAAAAAGTTTGGAGTTGGCACGGCAAAACGACGCTGAACTCCACATCTTCCACGCCTTGGATTATTTGTTGCAAGACACCGACGAAAATGATCCGAAATTGGTTGAAATTAGGGAAGAAACAGGGCGCCGCTACAAAACTGAAGTTGAGCCGTTATTGGGAAACCTGAAAAATATATCGTTTAAGTGCCGGCCTGCCGATCCCGCGCTGGAAGCATGCAAGCTGGCTCGTGATATCCAGGCGGACCTCCTGGTTTTGGGGTGTCATTCGCACAAAGAAAAAATGTGTATGGGCCGGATCGATTATGTGGGGATGACCATTCTTGAAAAGGCACCTTGTCCGGTGATGCTGGTGCCGCTGTGCGATTGAATACGACCTCGGTTTAGACATGAAATTATCATAGGAAAGCAAGGTTTATTTTTTACATAGATGCCGCCGCATCTATTGATTGGATGGAACCAACTAAAACGGCCAAAAATTGTTATCATGCCAGACTTGTTCGGTCAGCTCTTTATCAATTTCGGCAAGAAAATTCAGATGCTGCATCTCCCATTCGGCCAGCCATTTGTAAAGCTGTATTGCGGTTTTCTCCATAGCCATCGCCGCTGAAATCGCGGCGGCCTCATAATCGGCGGCAGATATTTCTGTTTTTAACTCTTTTGTCAGGACTTTGGAAGAGATGCTGTTGCTGTGATCTTCCTGGTAGTCTCCTGGAATAAATTTTTTGTTTTGCCGGTAGGCTTTAAACTGTTCTGTCAGAATTTCGACATGTTTGACCTCCTCATCCGCCATCAATTCAAAAAACGCTTTAACGGCCTTGCCGGATGTTTGTCGCGCAATTTTTGAATAGAACGCTCGTCCCCTTTTTTCCAGCAAAATGGCACTTTTTAAAATTTCGATCGTTTTATCTTCGCTCATGATTTACCTCCATAGATCCATTACTTTTTAATTGTGAATTGTAACCATCAACTTTCCTCGAATTGGCTGTCGTTTCCGGTGAATCCTTCGACTGCCCGGTAGAACACCAATTCCCACTCCCATTTCACTGTATCGTGGCGAATGATGTAGGTGGCATCATCATCGCCAATAACCTTAAAATAGCG
>Ga0316192_10002707_pt1 | contig 12948 bp, 11 predicted proteins | sample MerIslwburrow_MG_FD_204931 | JGI IMG/M metagenome (GOLD analysis project Ga0316192, IMG submission 204931) | Coastal sediment microbial communities from Maine, United States - Merrow Island worm burrow | ecosystem: Environmental > Aquatic > Marine > Coastal > Sediment | place: USA: Maine...
TTTTAACAGCATTGTCCCGTCTACCCTGGAAGAGTGTTATGAGCTGGCGCAGGCTATCGAACATGAGGATTTCCCGCATGTGGCGGAGGAGTTGGGAGACGTGCTTTTCCAGGTGATTTTCTACGCCCAGTTAGGCGCCGAGCGGGAGTTGTTTTCCTTCGAGACAATCGTGGACACGCTTGTCAGCAAGCTGGTCAGGCGTCATCCCCACGTTTTTGCCGGCGGTGAAATAGAGGGTGTGGTCACTGACAGCAGCAGCGTCGAATCAGTAAAGGCCTCCTGGGAGGCTATCAAGCGGGATGAGCGCAGGGCGAAATCACAGGGCGGCGTGCTGGCGGATGTGCCAGTGGCGCTACCGGCTCTGCCGCGAGCGCAGAAGCTGCAGAAGCGTGCTGCCCAGGTTAATTTTGACTGGTCTGATACCAGTGCTGTGCTGACCAAGCTGGAAGAGGAGATAGCCGAACTGCGCGAGGCCATGGCCGCGGCCGAACAGGACGAAATTGCGGAGGAGATGGGCGATATCCTGTTTAGCTGCGTTAACCTTTCGCGCCACCTCGGACTGGACGCAGAGGCTACCCTGCGCCGCGCCAGCGGAAAATTCGAGCGTCGATTTCTTGCTATGGAGACCATTGCTGCGGCGGCGGATACCGACATGCAGGCGCTGTCGGCAGCGGAGCTGGATGCGCTCTGGGAGGCAGCCAAGGTGGACACTGGCTAGGGCCTGGGACTTGTACATTTCCCGGCCGCTGTGTATGGTTACGGCCCTTCATTATACCGGCTTGGCGCTAAGGCAATCAGTTTTCACCTTTAGCGACAGACGCCGATCCTGACGACATTATCCGTGCACAGTCCAGATGCACACAACTGAGGAATATCACACATGCGATTGATTCTGTTGGGCGCACCCGGCGCCGGTAAGGGTACCCAGGCCCAGTTTATTACCGAGAAGTATGGCATTCCCCAGATATCGACCGGCGATATGCTGCGTGCAGCGGTCAAAGCTAAAACAGAGTTAGGCTTGCAAGCCAAGACGGTTATGGACGCCGGTGGTCTTGTCTCGGACGACATTATCATAGGCCTGGTCAAGGAGCGTATTAAAGAGGCAGACTGCGCCAATGGCTTTCTGTTCGATGGGTTTCCTCGCACTATTCCCCAGGCAGAGGCCATGGTGGATGCCGGTGTTGATCTCGACCATGTTGTGGAAATTGCTGTCGAAGATAATGCGATCGTGGCCCGCCTCAGTGGCCGTCGTGTGCATCCTGGCTCCGGCCGTATCTACCACACTGAGCACAACCCGCCCAGGCGTGAGGGGCTGGATGACGAAACAGGTGAACCCCTGGTGCTACGTGACGATGATCATGAAGATACTGTGCGTAAACGCCTGGAAATTTATCACTCGCAAACCAGCCCGCTGATCAGCTTTTACCAGTCCATGTCCGGGCCGCGTGCACCCGCCTATCACCGTGTTGAAGGGGTTGGTAGTGTGGATGACATTCGCGATGCGGTATTCGCCGCACTGGAAAGTTAGATAAAGCGGGAAAGGAACATCCCCTTTTTCCATTACTGGCCTCCCTGTCGGGCTCATTAAAGCTGCTTCAAGTCAACAATGTTCTATTGTGTGCTTCGTTTTTTGTTGATAACGTCCCCCCGACGCTTTACGTCATTAATCCCAGGAGAGAAATACCATGGCTACAGCAAAGAAAAAGGCACCAGTTAAGCGAGCCAAGGCGGCTCCCAAGAAAAAGGCTACAGCAAAGAAATCACCGGCCAGGAAGAAAACGGCCGCAAAGAAAAAGCCGGTTAAGGTGAATGTTTTTCTCAATGCGTTTAACGAGGCTCGCGACCAGCTGGATGAGTGGGTGGACACTGCCAAGTTGAAGGCCAAACAGGTGGCTGCTGAAGAGAAGCTGATGGAGAAAAAGGCTGAATTGGCGGTTAAGGCTGAGCTCGATAAGGCCAAACACCTGGCGGACCAGGCCGAGAAATGGATGCGGGCACGTATTAAGTCAGACACGAAAAAGCTTAATGCCCTCGAGAAGAAACTGAAGAAGCAACTGCGCGACACGGAGAAGAAGCTTCGTTCCCAGGCCAAGGCCGCAGAGAAAAAGGCTAATAAGACAGGCAGGGAAATCAAGAAGAAAGTCGAGAGCGCCACTAAAAAGGCCAGCCGCAAGGCTCCTGCCCGCAAGAAGAAGGCAGCACCGCGGAAGGCGAAGGCCAAAGCGAAAAGATAGGCCTCATCCCGACCTCGACAAAAGCCCGGCTGACTAACCCAGCCGGGTTTTTTTATGCACAGGACGTGCGGTATGTCGCGGGAGGCAGGAAGCCGGGAGCGACGAATGCGTCACTGAGCGAATTCGTCAGTCTTTTTGGCCCCGCTCTGGATACCCGGCCATCGCCAAAACGAATAGACTTTCCCATTTGACACATATTGGCGTCTGAGAGAATGGCATGAATATCCAGTTCACCAGCAAACAGCTGGCCCTGCGAGATGAGTTGCGCGCCTACTTTGCACAGCTGATGACACCAGCATTGGTGGCGGAATGCGAGCGTGACATGGGGGAGGGCGGGGGTCCGCTGTGGCGTGATGCACTCAGACAGATGGGGGACGATGGCTGGATAGGCGTGGGCTGGCCCGAGGCCTGGGGCGGGCGCGGCATGACTCCGCTGGAACAGTTTATCTTTGTTGAGGAGATTATGCGGGTGGGATACCCCTTCCCGTTTCTTACCACCGAATCGGTCGGCCCCATGTTGGCCGAACACGGCAATGACTGGGTCAAGAGAGAACTGGTGCCGAAAATTCTCAAGGGCGAGCTGCTGATCGCCATTGGTTACTCCGAGCCTGATGCAGGTACGGATCTGGCCAGCCTCAAAACCAGCGCAGTGCGCGATGGGGATGACTGGGTGATCAACGGTCAGAAAATGTGGACCTCTCTGGCCCACTTCTGCGACTACACCTGGCTGGCGGTGCGCACGGATCCCGGTGCAAGCAAAAAGCACAAGGGTATCTCAATGTTCCTGGTACCCAACTCCGACCCGGGTTGGAGTTGTACCCCGGTCCATACCCTCGGTGGTGTCCGCACCAACGCCACATTTTACGACAATATCCGGGTTAGCAATGATCATCTGGTGGGTGAATTGCACGGGGGTTGGAAGCTCATCACCGGGCAGCTTAATCGCGAGCGCTTGAGCCTGATCAACTTCGGCCCCATATCCCAACTTTTCAACCAGGTCGTACGTTGGGCCACTGCAGCGCAAGTGCCAGCCGGGGGCAGGGTGATCGACCGGCCCTGGGTGCAGCAGAACCTTGGTCGCTGCCGTGCGCTGATCGAGTGCATGAAACTCATTGTTTACAAACAGTCGTGGGCAATGACGGAGGAAGTCCTGGCAATGGCAGATGCCTCGGCCGCGAAAGTCTATGGTTCTGAAGGTTTTATAGAGGTATACCGTATGCTGGGAGAAATTGTCGGGCAAGCCGGGCTGCTGCGACCGGGCTGCCCCCAGGCGACGGCAGAGGCAAGCAAAATCGAGCGGCTTTACCGCACCGCGTCAATAATCACTTTTGGCGGTGGCGCCAACGAAATTCAACGCGACATCATTTCAGCGGCGGGCTTGTGGATGCCGCGCGCCAGTCGCTGAACAGGGGCACTGTCATGGAATTTGGTTTCTCCCAGGAGCAACAGGAAGTACAGCAGCTGGCGCGTAAAATCCTGTCAGATCAGGTAACCCCGGTGGCCTTGTCCGAATTCGATGAATACCGTTTGCCCCGCTTTGACAGTGCACTGTGGCAGCAGCTCGCTACGGCCGGTTTGAGCGGCGCCTGTGTGCAGCAGCGCTACGGTGGCATGGGTTTCGGATTTATGGAGCTTGCGCTGTTTATTGAGGAAGTTGGTCGCAGCATCGCGCCGGTGCCGGCAATTTCCCATTGCGTTTCCGCTCTCCTCCCGGTTCAGCGCTTCGGCAGCGAGGAAATGAAGGAGGCGATACTTCCCGGGGCAGTTGCGGGGGAAATTTTGCTGACAGCCGCCCTGTCGGAACCACTTAACGAAGATCCTGTCGATCCACGCGTGATGACGGCGCTGGTGGATGGCGATAGCCTGGTTTTGTCCGGAACCAAAACCGCTGTACCCTTTGCCGCGCAGGCGCATTACATAATGCTCGCCGCACGCAGTGCGGAAGGTGTGGCGGTGGTGCTGCTCGACCCCCAGGCACCCGGTGTGACGCTGAATCCGCAGCGCGTATCCAGTTTTGAACCCCAGTGTGAGCTGGTGCTGGATTCTGTGCGGGTACCGCTGTCACATGCCATCACCCTCACTGAGGGTGTCGGGGTGATGCAATGGGTTGGCGAGCGCACCGCAGCGGCGATTTGTGCGCACCAGTTGGGTGCAAGTGACTGCGCTATGCGCATGGCCGCGAGCTATACCTCCCAGCGCCAGCAGTTCGATGTACCGGTGGCTACTTTTCAGGCAGTGGGGCACCGTATGGCAGACTGTTACGTGGATGTGGAATGCCTTCGACTCGCCACATACCAGGCCGTGTCCTTACTGGCGAGCGAGGTTGCGGCGACGACGGAAGTCCAGATCGCCAAGATCTGGGCGGGGGATACAGGCCACCGGGTTAGCTATGCGACCCAACACGTGCACGGGGGTACCGGCATCGACCGGGATTATCCGCTTTGGCGCTATTGCCTGTGGCTGCGCCACAATGAGATGACGATGGGTTGTAGCGCAGAACAACAGTCTGCGCTGGGTGCGCGCCTGGCCATGGGTGAAGCACTTTTCAACTGATTGCGCAAAGTCGACAATTTCATTAAAAGAATACCTCCAGGGAGATTTCCAAAGCCGCCTACTGGGGTACACTAGGGCCCGCTATGAATTCCTCTTCCCTTTCTCGTTGTACCCTGACTCTGGTCGGCTTGCTGTGCCTGTGCATTGCCGGCTGCAGCAGTGAGCCCAGGAAGAGCTCCACGGTACCCAACCGCGCCGACTACCAGGTCGACTTCAGTGGCTTCTGGGAGCTGGACTATGGCCAGAGTGACAATATCCAGGTAAACCTGAACGGCCTGGTACGGGACGTGCAAAAGCAGAATCGACAGCGCGCCCAGGCCAGCGGAATGTACCAGCAGTCCAGCGGTGGCATGCTGATCGGCGGCCCCGGTACCACCAACAGCGGTGCGTCCGTACTCGGCCTGGCACAGATGGCTGATTTAGTCACCCAGTCACCGCTAATGGAAATTGTGCAGGACGAGCACAACATCAAGGTCAAGCGCGAGGAAGATTTTGCCCTAACCTGTGAGTTCTACCTGGGACAGTATCACACGGTTGAAACACCCCTTGGCAAAGAGATCTGTGGCTGGAACCGGCACCAGTTGATCTTCAAGATGGTGCTGCCGGAGGGGCTTACTATTCAGCACATTATGAGCCTGGGTCCCGAAGGCAAGTGGCTTAATATCGCCACCACCGTCACTTCCGATCGCGTGACCTCGCCGTTTACTGTGAATCGCGTATATGCGCGTTACGAACCGACGGACGACGGCTACAGCTGCAAGCAGACGATTTCCCGGGGCAGGGTATGCACAACAGAATCAAAGTGAAGACGAATCTGTGGCGGGGGTGCTGCGCCCTGCTGAGCTGCCTGCTGGCACTGGCAGCAGCAATGGCCCGCGCACAGGCACCGATCGACCCGGCGCTGGTAGCGATTCCTGTGGGAAGTGTGAATCTGCGTGTGGAGCGCTCTACTCCCGAACAGGACATGCTCGACGTGGGCCTGGCGATTTTTAACCCGGGCATTCCCCTCGATGAAGCCAGCCACAGCATCCTGGGTATTTTTCCCGAGATCCGTAAAGCTGAGTCGCAATTCATGCCCGTACTACTGCGCCAGGTGTTATTGGCCTCGGGTGCCTGGGGTGTGGTGAGGGTGCTGCCGGATGAGCAGATTATCTCGGAGTTATTGGTGACCGGTAAAATTCGACAGTCCGACGGTAGCCGCCTGGAGTTGGCGATAGAGGCCAGGGATGCCACCGGCCGGCAGTGGCTGGATAAAACCTATGTCGATGTGGCGAGCGCACTGGATTACCCCGCTACCGAGGGCAGCGACCCCTATATCGATCTGTATAGACAAATTGCCAATGACCTTCTTGAGTACCGCCAGGGGCTGGATGAGCGTGAGCTGCGGACTATTCGGCAGGTGGCGTTCCTGCGTTATGCAGCGAGCTTGTCTGAAGACGCCTTTGGCGGCTATCTGCAGCAGGATGAACAGGGTATTTACAGTGTGGTAAGGCTGCCTGCAGAGGGCGACCCGATGATTGCCAGGGTCGAGCGCATTAGAGACCAGGAGCACCTGTTCGTCGATACGGTGGACGAACAGTACGTCGATCTCTTTGATGAGATGGCACCCACCTATAGCCTGTGGCGGCAGTACAGTCGCGACCAGGCGCTGTACAAAGAGGACTATGAGGCGCGGGCCCAGACCAAAGAGCGTATCGGCAGGCGCGGTACCTTTACGGCGATGGAGCAGACCTACAACACCTACAAGCAGACCAAGATCCAGGAGCAGGATCTGGACGAAATGGCCACGGGTTTCAATAACGAGGTGGCGCCAACGGTCATGGAGGCCAGCGGCCGGGTGTTTCGTCTCAGTGGTAACCTGAATGCGCAATACAACGAGTGGCGAGGAATTCTGCGGGAAATTTTTGCGCTGGAGACGGGATTGCCCGCCGGCAGCTGACATTCCCCAGCGCCTGGAAATCCACCCCTACGTTTTACTCTGTTAATGGGCTATGCTTCAGCCATGGCTGGAAAAAAAGATAAAGAACAGGATTCTGAATCGCTACTGGACTCCGTGCGCAGGCTGACCGGGCAGGTTGCCGGTGGCACATTGGGCCTGGCGCGTAATACTGCTGCCATGACGGCAATGTTTGGCGAAAACTGGTTGCGCTCAGCTGTGCTCAATCAGCTTGAACCGGAACGCCTCGAGGCGATGGCCGAAGCCGGCCATTTTCTGAAAGACGCGCGGGAAACCGCAGGACTGTCCATAAAGGATCTTTCCGAGAGCCTGGGGCTTGCTGACAAGTCCATGCTGGAGGACATAGAGAGCGGTGAGACCATCATGCCGCTGGAGGTTATGCTGCGCAGTGCATCGCTGCTTGCCAGGCATGACCCGATACCGTTTTTAATCAAGTTTATGCGCACCTACAACCCGGCGTTGGAAAAAACGCTGGAGCAGTGGGGTGTGCTCGCCCTGCCAAAACAGTACGAGCGGGAACGCCGCTTCGTTAACCTGTATCGCCAGCACGATGTGCTGCGTGGCTTCTCCGACGATGAATACGAGCGATTTATTCACTACATGCAGAGTTCCATCAGCCTGGTGCTGGACGTAATGCAGTCGGAGAAATCGGCTCGCGGGGGTAAAAGCACTGGCGCCGCAGGCGAAGATGGTAAGGCCGCCAGGCCTGCGGGCAAGGCCAGGTCCAAAGCCAGGGCGGGGCCCAAAAAGAAAGCGGCCCCACGCAAGCGAAAACGCGCTCCGGCAGCCTCCAGGCGCAGTTGATCCTGAGGCCTCGCCCCCGGCACTCCTTTACAATCCACTTAACATTTATATCATAACTATCTGAAAATATAGGTAAATATATTTTCTGATCTCCTCGGGTAATGCTTGTCATGGCGCTCAGTGAGTTTGCGAAAGACCAGTGGTTTGCGGCCTGTCCAAAGGGGCTAGAGGCCCTGCTGGCGACTGAACTGACAACCCTTGGTGCCTCTTCAACGCGGGAAACGGTGGCGGGCGTATACTTTACCGGCCCCGTCGCCCTGGGCTATCGCGCCTGTCTGTGGTCGCGCCTGGCCAATCGGGTGCTTTTGCCCGTCGCCCGGCTGGAGGCGGTGGATAGTGACACGCTTTATCAGCAGCTTCGTGGTGTTGACTGGGCAAGTTTGTTCGGCGTTGATAACAGTTTCGCCATTGATTTTTCCGGTGAAAACGACGCGATTCGCAACACTCAGTTCGGTGCCCAGCGCAGCAAGGATGCGGTTGTCGACTGGTTTACCGAGGCGCAGGGGAAGCGACCAGCGGTGGCACGCAAGGACCCGGACGTCCGTTTGAACATCCGGCTCAGCGGCGAGCAGGCGGTGTTGTCGCTGGACTTTTCCGGTGGCAGCCTGCATCAACGCGGTTATCGCCTGAAGGGTGGAGCCGCGCCCCTCAAGGAGAACCTGGCGGCGGCGATCCTGTTGCGCGCGGACTGGCCCGGCATCGCCGCCCGCGGCGGCGCCTTGATTGACCCCATGTGTGGCTCCGGAACTCTGCTGCTTGAAGGCGCGATGATGGCGGCGGATATCGCCCCGGGGCTGGACCGGCGTCGCTTTGGTTTCGAGCACTGGCAGGGTCACAACCAGGATCAATGGCGCGCCATCCTGGCCGATGCCAGGGGCAGGGCGCAGCGCGGCCTCGCCAGCACGCTTCCGGAAATCCGCGGCTATGACGCCGATCCACGGGTGATCCGCACAGCGCAGGAAAACATTGCGCGAATGGGTCTGGAAAAAGTGGTGCGGGTTGCTGCCCGGTCGCTCGATAAATTCGCCAGGCCCACCCATGTCTCCATGCCAATCGGGCTGCTGATCTGTAACCCGCCCTATGGCGAACGCCTGGGCGAAAAGGACAGTTTGCGCAATCTTTATCACGAACTGGGCGAGGTCATGGCGCGGGAGTTCAGCGGCTGGCATGCGGCTGTGTTTACCTCCGACCTGGAACTCGGCAAGGCGATAGGCCTGCGCAGTCACAAGCGCTACGCACTTTGGAACGGCGCAATCCCGGCGCATCTGCTGTTGTTTGAATTGGTCGACAATCAGCTGCGGCCGCTGCCGCAGGCAGAGAATGCCGAAACACCAGACGAGGTGGCCTCACTTCCCGCGGGAGAGCTTAGCGCCGGCGCGCGTATGTTTGCCAACCGCATACGTAAAAATCGCAAGCGCCTTGCAGCCTGGCGCAAGCGCGAGCAGGTCCAGTGCTATCGCGTATACGATGCGGATATGCCGGAATATGCGGTGGCAGTTGATGTGTATGGCGAGCGCGTATGTGTGGCGGAGTACCAGGCGCCCAAAGGTGTCGATCCCGATGCGGCCAGGCGCAGGCTGCAAGATGTGCAGGCCGCATTGCCGGATGCTCTGGGTGTGGCCGCCGCTGACATTGTCTACAAGCAGCGCCGCCGCCAGCGCGGCACCGGGCAATATGAGAAGCAGGACAGCAGTGGCGAGCTGATCAGTGTTATCGAGGGCCCGGCCCGGCTGCTGGTCAATTTACAGGACTACCTCGATACCGGCCTGTTCCTGGATCACCGCCCGCTGCGCAGGCGATTAGGCGTTGAGGCCGCAGCTAAGGATTTTCTCAACCTGTTCTGTTACACAGGTTCAGCCACTGTGCATGCAGCTCTTGGTGGGGCTCGCTCCACCACCAGCGTAGACATGTCGAATACCTACCTGGGCTGGGCGCGGAAAAACCTTGCACACAATGGCCTGGATGAGAGTGGCAATGTGCTGATACGGGAAAACTGTCTGGAGTGGTTAGCCAGGGCGGATTCGCACTACGACCTGATTCTGCTGGACCCACCGTCGTTTTCCAATTCCTCCGGTATGTCGGGAAGTTTTGATATTCAGCGCGACCATGTAGAACTGGTGCGTGCAACCATGGCCAGACTGCGCAGCGGGGGGCAATTGTATTTTTCCAATAACCGGCGGGGCTTCAAACTGGATTCAGCATTGGAGCAGGAGTTCCAGTGCGAAGATATCACCCGGGCAACTGTGGATCCGGATTTTCAGCGCAACGCAAAGATCCATTGCTGCTGGCTTATTCGCCATCGCGATTAGCTATTTCGACGCGCGGATTATGCGGCTTTTCCCCACCTGCCAGCCGGGTTCAACATTGAAACCCACGGCGCTTCGCGGTGTGGCCGGTAAGTGGCTGCCAACCGCGAGCCGGGAATAATATCCACACTGAAACAAAAGTCCCTGTTTTTACAGTGCCTCCGGGAGGCGGTGGCTGAAAAACGCTATAAAAATAATGTAAGTTATTGATTCTTTAAAATTAAAGCCGATGCCGGCGAGGCTGCAACCGAGGCTTGCAGCGCAGTATCCCCGCTCCGGGATTGGCCCGCGCTGCAGTTCATCCCCATAGTTATCCACAGAATTACCTGTGGATAACTATTCCGGCTCAGCCAGTTTCAGCAGTTGCTTGCCCGTGTTGCGCCCGTCGAACAGCCGCTGCAAGGTTGCGGGGATATTTTCAAAGCCCTCCTGGATGTCGTCGCGCCAGGCGATTTCCCCGGCACTGACCCATTCTGCCAGGGCGCTGTAGGCTTCTTCTGCCCTGGTGAGGTAATCGATGACAATAAAGCCCTGCATCCTGATTCGCCTGGTGATCAGGATCATGAGATTGCGGGGACCGGGCGCTGGTGTCTCATCGTTGTAACCCGCGATGGCGCCACACAATACTATGCGGCCGAAATCTGCCATGTGGCTGATGCCGGCTTCCAGGGTGTCACCGCCAACGTTGTCAAAAAATACATCGACACCGTCAGGGCACAGCTCGCCGATCTGCGCAGTGAGATCCTCATTCTTGTAGTCGATGACAGCATCGACCTTGCATGCGTCCAGCAGCCACTGACACTTCTCCGCGCCGCCGGCGATACCCACCACACGACAACCTTTGAGCCTGGCGATCTGCGCCACGACTGATCCGGTGGCGCCAGCCGCCCCCGAAACAAGGACGGTCTCGCCGCTGCGTGGCTGGCCCACATCCAGCAAGCCGAAATAGGCTGTCAGGCTGGTGGAGCCGAAAACTCCCAGGGCCAGGGTGGGTGTTACTCCGGGGGGTAACGGTCTTGGAGGTATTGGCGCTGCCGGGTCTCCTACGCTGTATTCCTGCCAGTTGAGCAGGCCTTGAAGCAGCGCGCCCTTCGGCAGTGCGGGGTTGGATGATTCCACTACCTGGCCGACACCTGTCGCGCGCATGGGTGCGCCGATTGCCACTGGCGGAAGATAACTGCGCTCATCCATCACCCAGCCGCGCATTGCCGGATCGAAACCCAGCATCAGGGTTTTAACGAGCACCTGACCCGCATCGAGGTCAACCTGCGGCAGCGGTGAATCCACCAGCTCGAAATGCTCCGGGCCAACCATTCCTACCGGGCGCTGTTTTAACAGCCATTGCCTGTTTATTTTTGCCACCATTACTCTCCAGATGTTTTGTCGTAGTCGAATCGTCGCGTATTAGAGCAGTATTCAGCACGGTAGGAAAGCGCCTGGCGCTGAAGGGCGTTATCAAACTCACGTGGCAGGCCACATGACAGGCCGGGTAGGCTGTGTTCCAATCTGCAGCGAATCAATCAACACCACAATCGCATGAAGTCACTGTTAATTGTCTATCACAGCCAGAGCGGTGCCAGTGCGCAACTGGCGCGGTCAGTCTGGCGAGGAGCGCTTACCCAGGAGGGGGTTGAAACCTGTGTGCTGCGCGCATGGGATGCAGGGGTGGAAGACCTGCAGCGGGCAGACGGCCTGTTGCTGGTGGCGGCGGAAAATTCCGGGGCGCTCAGTGGAGGTATGAAGGATTTTCTGGATCGGACGTTCTACCCCGCTATCTCACGAGGGTTGGTATTGCCTTACACATTCCTGGCAAGCGCAGGCAACGATGGCCGTGGTGCGGTGCAGCAGCTGCAACGTATAATGTCAGGCTACCCCTTTCCCGCCGCAGCTGAACCGCTGATCCTGCGTGGCGAAGTGACCACAGGCCACCAGCGAGCCTCGGAGGAACTGGGCGCCGCATTTGCAGCGGGCCTGGCAATGGGTATTTTCTAGTGTGTGCGCTAACAGGGAAGGCGAGCAAAAATGAGTGAAGCAACAGTAGAGCAGCCAGCGGAGGGCTTTGTTGCCATACCCGAAGGGCTGGGCTTCAGCGATTGCCTGCAGCCTCTATATCGTCGCATTGAAGGCGAGTCCGTCAGCATAGGCCTGGTGATCGACAGTCAACATAGCAACAGCATGGGAATCTGCCACGGCGGTGCGCTGTCAACCCTGGCAGATATTGCCGCGGCCACAGGTGTTAATGTGGCCAGTGAGCGACGTGGTGGCACCCCTACAATCAACCTCGCGATGGACTTCATTTCTGCAGCGCGCATGGGCCAGTGGATACAGGCGGACGTTCACCTGGTGACAGTGAAGCGAAGGTTCGGTTTCAGCAGTGGCGCCATCGTCAGTGCCGACGGGGTGGTGGCCCGCTTCAACGGTACCTTTTATCTGCCAGAGCACAAGGGCATGGTGAAGCCGGAGGCCATTGGCGACGGCGCGCCAGCCTGGCTTAAGCGCTAGGCACAGGGGTGCGTTCTGCGGATGCCTGAACGATGTCGATAAACGCCCTGGCTGCACGCGACAGGCTGCGGCCACGGTGGTAGACAATTCCCAGTGTGCGTTCGATGCTGGTGTTGCCCACTTGCAGGGTGGCCAGTGTGTCGTCACGCATACTGCGTGGCAGCACGGTCCAGCCCAGCCCCACTGATGCCATCATGCGAATAGTTTCCAGGTAGTTGGTAGCCATGGATATCCGCAGCGTCAGGTTGTGCTGGTTGAACAGTCGCGCGACGATCTGGCCGGTGTAGGTGTTGAGTCCGGGCATGATGGCCGGATGCTCGCTAAGCGCTGCCAGGTCCAGGCCCGGAGTCTGCGCCAGAGGGTGTTGGATGCCGACCATAAAATCCAGCGGGTCAGGCCACACGGGAAGTGTCACCACATTGGCTTCCTCAGCGGGCGCAAGAGTGACGATCGCAAGTTCCACCTCGCCCTGCATAATCAGTTCATAGGCCTGTTCCGAATCCATAAAGTCGATGTCGATGTGCACTGCAGGAAAAGCCTTGCTGAATTCGCTGAGCACCGGCGGCAGGCGATGCAGGCCGATATGGTGGCT
>Ga0316192_10002708_pt1 | contig 12942 bp, 12 predicted proteins | sample MerIslwburrow_MG_FD_204931 | JGI IMG/M metagenome (GOLD analysis project Ga0316192, IMG submission 204931) | Coastal sediment microbial communities from Maine, United States - Merrow Island worm burrow | ecosystem: Environmental > Aquatic > Marine > Coastal > Sediment | place: USA: Maine...
CACCATAGCCTCCAGCCACAATTATAGGTGCTTCCTTAAGATTTACCCCTGATTCTTCAATATGACGCTCAATAATTTTTACAACAAAATCTTCTTCTTTTACGATTTTATTTACGTTGACATTTACTACTTCTGTTGCGTAATTATCATCAAAGACCTCCTTTTTCATAACGCCTTCCCTCACTGTAGCCATTTGAGGGTGCATATCCCAGTTAATAATGTTGGCCATTATACTTCCTCCAAATGCTGGTCTAATAGCATACAATAAATCTTTATATTCTTTTTTTTCTTTTTTTACAAAATGATCACCGATATCCAAAATAGTACAATCAGCCGTTAATCCACAATTTAAAACGGATGCAATTCTTGGTGCTAAATCTCTTCCTACTGAAGTTGCTCCAAACAATACAATTTGGGGATCCTCTTTTTTTAAAATTTCAGTTGCTAAGGCAGCATGTGGCAACGTTCTAAAAGGTTCTAATCTTTCATCATCAGCAACAAATAACCTATCAACGCCATAAGGAGCTATTTGACTTTTGATATTTTTTAGATCTATACCGAAAATCATTGCTTCTAGTGGGCAGCCTAATTTTTGAGCCAATCGTTTTCCAGCTGATAATAACTCCTGGCTTATTTCTGCTACTTTTTGATTTTCTACTTCACAATAGACAAATACACTTTTCATCTTTTATCATTTTAAATTTATACCGATTATCCTATGGTATGTTGTTCTATTAATTCTTTGATCATCATTTCTATATCAGCATCTGCACCACTTAATATTTTAGCTTCTTTCGCTGTTAAAACAATACTCTCAACACTTTTTACTTTTGTAGGAGAACCTGACAATCCAATTTTATCCAAATCTGCATCTATATCTTCAACATTCCATTCTGGGATAGTCAAATAAGGTCTTTTTTCATGTAAAGACAGTAAAACCTCATCAGTATTTTTTGATTTCAATTCGGTTTTAGTCCTTGCATATTTATATTTCATAATTTTTTTAGCATGTCTAGATCTACAGGCCGGAGATGATCCATGTACTGTCATTAAACAGGGAAATGGAGAGGAGACAGTTTCTACACCTTTTTCTAACCTTCTTCTTGCTATGATCTCATCTTCTTTAATCTCAATGATTTCTTCTACATAAGTTATTTGTGGGATTTTTAATTTATCTGCACATTGTGGGCCTACCTGTGCCGTATCGCCATCAATGGCCTGCCTTCCTCCAAGAATTAAATCAAACGGAGCCAATTTTTGAATCCCTTTTACAAGGGTATAACTTGTAGCTAAAGTATCTGCCCCCCCAAAACGCATATCGGAAATCATAATTCCATTATCAGCACCGCGATAGTAACCTTCTCTTATGATATCAGCGGCCCTCTTTGGGCCCATAGTTAACACAATTACTTGTGTTCCCTCAACACGGTCCTTTATATTCAATGCAAGTTCTAAGGCGTGTAAATCATCAGGGTTAAATATTGTTGATAGCTTGCTTCTGTTAACAGTTCCATCAGGCTTCATTGCATCTGCACCGACATGCCTGGTGTCTGGAACTTGCTTTGCTAACACGACAATTTTAAGTGGTCTCATAGTATTACTTTAATGAATTGATTTTAACTTCTCAAAAGTAAAGCAATAAAATAATGTAAAGGATGACAAAACTCATGCTTCTATAGATTTTGAATTTTAATCTTATTGATTATTGATTATTGATAAAATATTTAATTATTGAGCAAAAAAAAAGGTGATTTTAAAAAATCACCTTTTATAATTTGAACTTAAGGAAACCTATTTTTTTAATTTCTTTTCTGGATCCTCAGTAATTTCTTCATTTGATTCTATTCCTTTCATGAATGCATCCATTACTGCTGTACTTACACCCATATTTGAAAACCCTCCATCGTGGAATAAGTTTTGAAGTGTAACTTTCCTGGTAAGATCGGAGAATAAGGTAATGGTATAATCAGCACATTCTAAGGCCGTGGCATTTCCAAGAGGTGACATTTTTTCTGCATAGGCAATAAAACCATCAAATCCCTTTACACCACTTCCTGCAGTAGTAGGTGTTGGCGATTGAGAAATTGTATTCACACGAACATTTTTATCTCGTCCAAAGAAATAACCAAAACTTCGAGCAACAGATTCCAAATATGCCTTATTGTCTGCCATATCATTATAATCAGGAAATACTCGTTGTGCTGCCATATACGTTAGCCCTACAATACTTCCCCATTCGTTCATCACGTCTTTATTGTATAACACACTCATCATTCTATGAAAGGATAAAGCTGACACATCCCATCCTGTCTTTGTGAAGTTATAATCTTGATGTGTATATGGATTGCCTCTACGTACATTAACAGACATACCAATTGAATGTAATACAAAATCAATTTTTCCACCTAAAATTTTGATGGTTTCATCCACCAAGTGTTCAAGATCCATAATTGAAGTGGCATCTGCCGGAATAACTTGAGATCCTGTTTTTTCAGCTAATTCTGAAATGGTACCTAATCTCAAAGCAACGGGAGCATTGGTTAATACAAATTTTGCTCCTTCTTCATGAGCTCTCTCCGCTACTTTCCAAGCAATAGACTTTGAATCTAATGCTCCAAAAATAATTCCTCTTTTCCCTTTTAATAAATTATACATAATTATATTTTTTCATTATTAGTTTTCGTGATATCAAAAGCAAAAATATATCAATATTTTATAATTGATACTGTAATTATTGAATTTATTGATTTAACAACTGCCTTGCATGTACTACAGCTGAATCTGCTATCTCTTTACCACTCAACATTTCTGCTAACTCCTCGACTCGCTCGTTCTCTGTTAGAACTTTTATATTTGTTACAGTTTTATTATTTATTTCCGTTTTATAAACTTTAAAATGATGGTTCCCTTTCGCCGCAATTTGAGGTAAGTGTGTAATAGCAATAACTTGCATGTTGTCACTCATAGATGACATTACCGAAGCTATTCTATTAGAAACTTCTCCAGAAACTCCTGTATCTATCTCGTCCAAAATTATAGTAGGTAAATTAGAATAATTACTTAAAATAGATTTAACAGCTAGCATTATTCTCGACATTTCACCACCTGAAGCTATTTTTTTTAAATTCTCATAATTACTTCCTTTATTGGTTGCTATTAAAAATGCTAATTCATCTTTGCCATTAGATAAAAAACTTTCTGTTTCAATTAAGTTTATTTTAAAGGATGTAGTTGGCATCTCCATTTCCTTCAATAATACTTCCAGTTGCTTTATTAAATCAGGAATGGCTTTCCTTCTATTATTTCTAATGACTTCAGCCAATTTGTTAAGCTGATTTTCGATTTGAGTAATTTCAGTTTTCCTTGCTTCTAAAATAGCTGAGGCATTTTCTACCGAACTTACTTTAATAGTTAATATTTTTTGTTTCTCTATTAATTCATCTATAGTTGCAACTTGATGCTTTTTATACAAATCATATAATAATTGTATTCGATTATTATATTTCTCAATTTCTTGAGGGCTATATTCTAACGTTTCATTACTATTTTCAAGTTCTTTAGCAATATCATCAAACTCAATCTTTAAACTATTAATCCGCTCTGATAACTCGCTAAAATCTTTACTAAACCGACTTAGTTTTGTTATAATACCTTGATATTTATTAAGTAGATCAGCAATCCCCACTTCCTCAACATCTCCTAATTGTTGTGCCTCATTCAAAAGGATCTTAATATCCTCAGCATGATTGAGTTTCTCTAATGTATCTTCTAAAGTCTCCTGTTCATTCGGTTTAAACTCAGCGTCAACCAATTCATTCAGTAAAAAGGCATTGTAATCATGCTGATTAGTAGCCTCCTGCTGATTTTTAATTAATATTTGAAGTTCGTTGTTTAACTTTTTAAATAGATCTAATCCTTTTTTATAAGAGTTCAAATATTGTGAATTTCCGGCTAATGCATCAATAATTAAAAATTGAAAATTAGTATCTGCGAGTTGTAGTGTTTGATGTTGCGAATGAATATCAATTAATTTATCACTTAACTCAGACAGAACGTTTAAAGTAGTAGGTGTATCATTAATAAAAGCTCGCGATTTACCACTAGGCAATATTTCTCGCCTTATAATAGTACGTTCTTCAAAATCAATATCATTCTCGTCAAAAAAGGACTCTAAGCCGTATTTATCAATTAAAAATTCACCTTCAATGACACATTTCTTATTGTTATCCTTTAAACTTGACAGGTCTGCTCTTTTCCCTAAAATTAAGGCTAACCCTCCTAAAAGGATAGATTTCCCAGCCCCTGTTTCGCCAGTAATCGTAGAAAACCCATCGAAAAATTTTACTGATAAATTATCAATGAGAGCATAATTTTTTATGGCAAGGGATGTTAACATTAATTAATTGGTTATAAAAAAATGAGTGCAATAACACTCATCAAACTTAATTAAATTGTTGTAAATATAGAATGATTAAATTTTAATTTTTTCCCACTTAGTGTTAAATGTAGGATATATTTTCAATAGTAGTTCTTTAAGATTTGTTGTGCCAGTCCGAGGTCCGTCAGAAAAAACATCAACTATTTCATCTGATTTAGTATCCATAAAAACCCTTAATAAAAACGCATTTGCCTGTCTATTATATATATTCTGTAATTTCATCAAAGCATCAGACATATTCTTTTTTCCTTCTTTTGGATTATTGCTCATAATATCTAAACCCTTTAAATGATAAGAATAGAGCACATCTCTGAAATCTTTATAAACCGGTGAAAGTATATTTTCATTTAATTGATACCGTGTATTATTGCCATCAATTCTATTCCAACCAGAATAACCACCTTGTTGTGCTTGATTTACTACATTTTCTGCCTGCTTATGAAATTGTTCTCCTCCCAAAGGTGTAAATGTATCTGCATCAATACCTAAAATGGTATAAGCGTAAAAAGTGAGCATTGATATAAGATTGGAGTCAAAACTATTTTCATTATAAATTAAGGATTCATATTCATTATAGGTAAAAGATAACTGATCATCTTTAAAATTAAGTATCGGTGTTTGATAAGTAGAATTAAAAACAGGACGTGAAGCTTGAACTGAAATATTACCCTTAAACTCATTTGAAGATGGTTGTTCAATAATATTTAAAGTGATCGCACAATTTATCTTTTCTTGAGGTTTATAATTGTTAGAAGTCCATTTTGTATTATTCATGTATTCTACAATAGAATTTTGCAAAGTATTATAAACTTGAGTATTCGAATTTTGAATTTGATCATAATTTATATTAACTAAACAATTTAATTCTTGTGCATTTAAATTAAAAATACCACTTAAAACAAGTATGAATAAAATTTTACGCATGAAGTTTTTTTACTATTTCATTAAAAATATCTTGTGCAACTTCAATTTTAGATTTTAATCCAAATTCTGTTACATTTTCTTGTTGATCAATAAGAGTAACCTTATTAGTAGACTTTTTAAACCCGGCTCCTTTATCTTGTAATGAGTTCAAAACTATTAAATCTAAATTTTTACGTTTTAATTTACTTATAGCATTTTCTAACTCATTATTCGTTTCTAGCGCGAAACCAACTAAAAATTGATTCGTTTTCTGTTTTCCTAATGACGCTAATATATCTTTTGTTTGAGTCAACTCAATCACCAGGTTCGCTTCTTTTTTCTTAATTTTTTGAGTTGCAACAGTAATTGGTTTATAATCTGCCACGGCAGCAGCCAAAATTGCTATTTCAACATTTTTATAATGATTGTGGGTTGCTTGATACATCTCTTCGGCACTTACAACATCTATTCTTTGGATTAAGGATTGATTCACTTTTTCGTTAGATGGACCAGAAATAAGTAATACCTCAGCACCCAAATTAGCAGCTTCATTCGCCAATTCAAAACCCATTTTTCCCGAAGAATGATTTCCAATATATCGAACCGGGTCAATGGCCTCATAAGTTGGGCCGGCGGTGATCAGTACTTTTTTACCTTTTAATGGTAATCTTGATAAAATATCATTTTCAATGAAGGATAGTATGGATTCTGGTTCAGCCATTCTTCCCTCGCCAAGTAAACCACTTGCTAACTCCCCACTTTCGGCGGGTATTATAGTATTACTAAAACTCTCTAATTTATTAAGATTTTCTTTAGTCGATGTATGTTTATACATATCTAGATCCATTGCTGGAGCAACATAAACCGGACATTTTGCAGACAAATAGGTGGCTAACAATAAATTATCACAAGTACCACTTGCCATTTTTGACAAGGTATTTGCAGTGGCGGGGGCAATAACTAAATAGTCTGCCCAAAGACCTAAATCTACATGGCTATTCCATAATTCATTATCATCATTTTTTTCATAAAATGTTGAATGAACCGGGTTTTTGGAAAGTGTAGAGAGCGTAAGAGGGGTTACAAATTCTTTAGAGGCAGGAGTCATAATAACTTGTACGTTAGCACCTGCCTTAATAAAAAGTCTGACCAAATAGGCTGTTTTATAAGCAGCAATTCCAGCGGTAACGCCAAGAAGAATATTTTTACTGCTTAAAACTGACATTATTCCTTTTTATCAGTTTCTTCTGGATTTCTATAGTATATTTTACCTTTTAACCATTCCTCGATTGCTATAGCGGTTGCTTTTGGTAATTTTTCATAAAAACGAGAAACTTCAATTTGTTCCTTGTTTTCAAATATTTCTTCTAAACTGTCATTATGAGTAGCAAATTCCTCCAATTTATCAACTAATTCTCTTTTTAGATCTTCATTGATTTGAATTGCTCTTTTTGACATAATTGAAATTGACTCATATATATTTTGAGTTGGCTCTTCAATTTTAGTCTTGTCGTAAGTAACCGTTGTTAATGGTGCTTCAGAATTTTTATAATCCATTAGTGTCTAATTTTTCTTGTAGTTCCTTTGTTATTATTAACTCCTTATTCAAGTTCTCTAATAAATTATCAAACTCTTTTAATTTATCTGATTTAGAATAACTTTTTTTAAATCTGTTATAGGCTATAATTGCCTCATTTAATCGTTTTTCCTTTTTACTAAATACGCTTCTCATTCCCAATTCATAAGAAGACAAAAATCTATAACCCATAGCTTCTTCTTTAAGCTCAGTCCCAAAATTATCTTCTACAAATGTGTCAAAGGCAACAATTGCTGCATTATAATTTTCTGTATGGTAATAAAGCTTTGCAATGTCAAAATATTTTTTTTCTAATCTTTTAGTCAATTCATCGTAATATTTATTGGCTTCTTCAATTTTATCAGAATTTGGATATTTATCAATAAAAGTTTGAAAAGCGCTTAAAGCTTTTTGAGTATCAGCCTGATCACGGCTTGATTTAGGTGAAGATAAATAATTACTATATGCAACCAAAAAAGAAGCTTCTTCTATTTTTGAACTGTTTGGATAGTTTCCAATAAATCTATTAAAATAATACGATGCAAGGTCATAATTTTTTGTATTATAATTCGCTTGTGCTATCATATATTGAATACGTTCCATCTGCGGCTTACGCTGATATTGAGGTATTATTTTTTCGAACAATTCGATAGATTTATTAAACTTACCTTCTTCATACAATTTAGTTGCCATTTTATATTGATCTTCAGCAGTCCCTTTATTCAAAACTTTTTGATACTCACTACATGCTGAAAATAAAATGGTTATTATCAATAAAACACTAAATTTCTTCATTTTATACATTTTGCAAAATTACTTATTTAAAACGAATTAATAAAACTATTTTTTTCGGTTCAATTAAAACGGTAAAAATAATTCTCCTGAGTGCATTATTAATAGAAATGTTGCTAAAAATATGTTAATACTGCTTATTAAGGTTGGGCAGGGGCTGCAGAGGAAACCACGGTAAGTTGTTTAATATCATTATCAAATAAATAAAAGCCGCCTTTATCATCACCAATAAGATTTATTTTATCAAGAATAGTTCTTGCCAATGCTTCTTCTTCTATCTGTTCAGCAACATACCATTGTAAAAAATTATGTGTTGCATAATCTTTACTCTGCAAACTTATATGTACTAGCTCATTTATACTCTCAGAAACCATTACTTCATGATCAAACAGCGTTTGGAACATATCTTTAAAAGATCCAAAAGATAAAGGAGGTGCCTTTAAAGATGAAATTTTAGCATGCCCACCTCTTTCATTGACATATTTAACTAATTTCAACATATGCATGCGTTCTTCATCAGAATGCATATACATAAACTCGGCAACGCCTTCCATACCTTGAGTCTCGGCCCATGAAGCCATAGCTAAATATACCTGTGAAGACTCTGCTTCAATAGTTATTTGCCCATTTAAAGCTTTTTCCATTTCCTTAGTTAACATATACTTATTTTTAGTGTTAATAATAATTGATAAAGGTACTAATTTTTTCTTGTAATTCAGGTGTAGCTTCAACCAATGGTAATCGCACATAAGGCTCGCAAATACCAAGTTTTTTTAGCAGTGCTTTGATACCTGCAGGATTTCCCTCTTTAAAAATATAATCAATGCTATTCATTAATTTAAAATGTAAAAAAGCAGCTTCTTTAGATTCACCTTTTAAGGCTAGCCGTATCATATCAGAGAAATCTCTTGGCAATCCCTGGCCAATAACAGAAATAACACCGGAGCCACCAGTTAAAGTCATGGGCAAAGCCATCATATCATCTCCAGAAATTATCAAAAAATCATCCGGTTTATTTTGTAAAAGACGTAATGCCTGATCCATATCACCGGCCGCTTCTTTAACGCCAATTATATTCGCAAAATCTGTTGCTAAACGTACAATTGTACTGGGATCCATATTTTTAGCTGTTCTACCAGGAACATTATATAAAATTATTGGTTTTGGGCTAACTTCAGCAATTGCCTTAAAATGCTGATATAGTCCTTCTTGTGTTGGCTTATTATAGTAAGGTGAAACCGAAAGAACAGCATCAAATGATGATAAATCTAATTGTTGTAGCTCTTTGACTACAGAAGCCGTATTGTTACCTCCTACCCCTAATACCAAAGGTAACTTACCGTTATTTACTTTAATTATTTTTTCTTTTACTTTTTCTTTTTCTTCGTTAGTTAATGTTGCAGGTTCACCTGTTGTGCCCAACACTATTAAATAATCAATACCATTTTCTATTTGATATTTTACCAACCCTTCTAAGGCCTCAAAATCAACACTTTTATCTTTTTTAAAAGGAGTAATTAACGCAACGCCGGTTCCAAAAAATTGTGCCATTATAGTAAATCTAATATTTGTAAATATTTAGCCAATTCGTCATTAAATACGTCGATTTTATTACCCTCAACGGAAATCATAAAATCGTATAAATCTTGTAAAGTTTCATTTGCAAAACCAACTTTAAATTTTGCTTTAGAACGAACAGCAACAAGACTTACATAAATACTATCACTACTACAATAGTTGATAAGTAGATCATAACTAGAATCAACAAAACCCATTACATTTTGAGCTTTTATTTTCCCGTACATTCCAAAGTCTTTTTCAGTAAAAGTATTGTAATGCTGTGTAACAAAATCGTCCTTTAAATTTTCAAATATGATAATTTCTAAATTCTTGTGAGGTAAATTTAGTTTTTGGCTTAAATTTCTTGAAATATCATAACTACCAAACAACCTAGAGTCGGCCAACACCCCTACAGTTTGAATTTTTTCAGGCGTTTTTTTACCTGCTTTTTTTTGTTTTTTTAATTGCTTTTCACAATACTGAAAAGATGTCTTTTTCTTTAATGAGGTAAAATTCATTTATTTTTATAATTGACGGGTAAAATTAATCAAAATGGTTCTAAACTTGTGGTCAACAATTAAATTAAACGGAAAAAAGTTACATGTTATTATTTTAACAACTATTAAAGATAATTGATTTTTTGGGATAAAAATTAGAATGAGATCAAAAAGGTACTAAGATTGAATTCTAACAACCCACTATCCTTTTTTAATAATATGGGGCAAGTCTGTAATGTGTTTTTTTAAATTAAAAGTTGACCCTTTATAAAACCTCGCCTAATTCTTTTAATTTTTCTGAATTTTCCGCAAGTTTCAGCTCCTCAACAATTTTATGAATATCACCGTTTATGATATTGCTCAGATCATACAGTGTTAAGCCAATTCTGTGTTCAGTTACACGGCCTTGAGGATAATTATAGGTTCTAATTTTAGCAGATCTGTCACCACTAGACACCAGTGAATTTCTTTTCGCCGAATCTTCCGCCATCTTTTTCTCCAATTCTTGCTCATACAATCGCGAACGTAATACTTTCATTGCTTTATCTTTGTTCTTATGTTGTGATTTTTGATCCTGGCATTGAGCAACAATTCCAGATGGTATATGGGTTAAACGAACTGCCGAATATGTAGTATTTACTGACTGGCCTCCAGGACCTGAAGAGCAAAAATAATCAACCCGAATATCACTCGGCTTTAATTCAACGTCAAATTCTTCAGCTTCAGGCAATACCATAACTGTGGCTGCTGACGTATGCACTCTCCCTTGAGTTTCGGTTTGTGGAACCCGCTGTACTCTATGTACCCCTGATTCAAATTTCATGTCACCATAAACATCATTACCAGAAACACTAAAAATAATTTCTTTGAATCCTCCTGAAGTTCCTTCACTTATATCTTCAATTTCTGTTTTCCAACCTTTATCAGCACAATATTTGGTATACATCCGATACAGATCTCCTGCAAAAATACTTGCTTCATCACCACCAGTACCTGCTCTAATTTCAACAATAACATTTTTAGAGTCTTCAGGGTCTCTCGGGATCAATAAAAATTTTATCTGTTCTTCTAGCCCAGGTATTTTTTCAGAAGCCTCCTCCAGCTCTAATTGTGCCATTTCAACCATTTCGGGATCAGAACCGTCAGCGATAATTGCTTTAGCCTCTGCTAAATTATCAAGTAAAGATTTGTATTCTTCCCGAACGTCAACAACTTTCTTTAATTCTTTATATTCTTTGTTCAATTTTATATAACGCTTTTGATCAGACATAATATCAGGCTGAATTATCAGATCAGAAACTTCATCAAAACGTTGTTTAAATATATTTAATCTATCTAGCATCTGCTTTTTTTTAGAATTGCAAATTTAATGATTTTTTATGGTTAAAATAATACAACCTAAATTATAAGAAACTATTTATTTAGAATTTTTCTAAATTTAATTTATTAATAATAAATATGTTATAAAAGTTACGGTCAATCAGATTTAATCTTATTACTTTTGTCATTTAATATAAAATAATAACCAATATGAAGAAAATACTATTAATTTTTGGAGTTTTAGCTTTTACTTTTGCCAGTTGCGGTGATAAAAAGAAAGAAGAAGTTAAAAAGGAAGTTGAGCCTATAAAAGTTGAAGAAACAGTAAAAGCTGTTGAAGAAACTACATCTGATGCTAAAAATGAACAAGTTGCTTTAGGTGAGAAGCTGTTTACTGAAAAAACCTGTGTGGCATGCCACCAATTAGATACGAAATTAATTGGTCCTTCAATCAAAGATATTGTAAATATTTACAATGAAAAAGGTGCCAATATGGTCCAATTTTTAAAAGGAAACACAGATGCGATTGTTGATACTGACCCTGGACAAGTTGCTATAATGAAAGCTAATTTAGATGGTTTCGTTAGAGATTTAACTCCTGAAGAATTACAAGCTTTAACCGCTTATATGCGTAATGCTGCCAAGTAAATTTTTTTACATAATTTAAAAAAAGCATTCTAAAAATTTAGAATGCTTTTTTATTTCCCCTTTGACATTCTAAGACTTACACTCAATCAAATATTTAATCCGGTTTATCCATTCTTTCATTACTTTATGGAGGTAGAAAATTCATAACGGTTCAATTATTAGTTTATTTTACCTCTTTTTTAAAGATAACCCCAAAAAATGGCCGGTATATTAATGGCTATTTTTATTTTTGCGCTATGGCAAGAAACAAAAAACAACCCATTTTTGAAAATATAGAAGTTATAGATGCCGGGGCAAAAGGAAAAGCTGTTGCCAAAGCACCAGACGGGAGAGTGATATTTTTATCGAATGCTATTCCTGGTGACGTGATAGATGTACAAGCTTTTAAAAAGAGAAAGGCTTATTATGAAGGCAAAGCCATCAAATTTAGAAAATTTTCTGATAAGCGTACAACTCCGGTTTGTGAACATTTTGAAGTTTGTGGCGGTTGTAAATGGCAACACATGAAATATGAAGAACAATTGTTCTACAAACAAAAAGAAGTAATTAATAACATAACCCGAATAGGTCATTTAGAATTACCTGAAATTATTCCAATTTTAGGATCAACAAAGCAGTATTTTTATCGAAATAAAATGGAGTTTTCATTTTCGAGTAGTCGCTGGTTAACAATAGAAGAAATTAATTCTAAAAAAGAAATTGACAACAAGAATGCCCTGGGATTTCATATTGCCGGTATGTGGGATAAAATATTAGACATTAATAAATGTCACTTACAAGAAGATCCATCAAATGCAATTAGAAATTCTATTAAAGAATTTGCTATTAAAAACAAACTGTCTTTTTTTAATCCTCGAGAACAAAAAGGATTATTGCGTACCATGTTGTTGCGTGTTTCCTCTACGGGTGAGATCATGTTGGTTATTCAGTTTTTTGAAGATAACACTACAAAAAGAGAATTGTTATTAGATCATATAATCGAAATATTTCCAGAGATCACTTCATTGCAATATTTGATCAATCAGAAGGCGAATGACACCATTTATGATCAAAAAATTGTGCTCTATAAAGGCCGTGATCACATTTTTGAAGAAATGGAAGGATTACGGTTTAAAATAAATGCAAAATCCTTTTATCAGACTAATTCTAATCAGGCCTATGAGCTATATAAAATAACGCGTGATTTCGCGGGTCTTACAGGTAATGAA
>Ga0316192_10002709_pt1 | contig 12936 bp, 7 predicted proteins | sample MerIslwburrow_MG_FD_204931 | JGI IMG/M metagenome (GOLD analysis project Ga0316192, IMG submission 204931) | Coastal sediment microbial communities from Maine, United States - Merrow Island worm burrow | ecosystem: Environmental > Aquatic > Marine > Coastal > Sediment | place: USA: Maine...
CGCGCAGGTAACGTTCCAGGATAATGTTGCCAAGCAGGGTGCCTTTCTTGTGGCCTTTGACGAATTGATTCACCAGCGCCTTGAGTTTGGGGCTATCCTTGCGGAAACACCAGGCAATTTCACCGCCGTTTCTGACGGCGATGGCGGGATGCACCTTGATATTATCAAAGATTTGCTCCCAGAAATGTGCTTTGTGGCTGTCCATGACGATCATGGGGATCAGGCCGGCATTGACCATTTCCAGCAAATCCTCATCTTCAAAGTTCTCATCGGCTGCAACCAGCTTCATCTGTGGTTTGCCGCTCTGATGGAAGGATTCGTTCAGTTGCGTCAGGCTTTCGTAGTAGCTGCTCGAGCGGCGTACGTGGATTTCTTTGCCGGCCAAATCGGCGATGCTCTTTACGGGCGGGGCCGCCGATCCGGTGACAAGCAGCTCTTTGACGCCCGAGATCAGTGGATCGGAGAAATCGACCTGGCGCTGCCGCTGGGGTGTAATGGTCAGGTTGGCGACGGCAATATCGCCGAGGCCGTCAACCAGCCAGGGAATAAGCTGGTCACGACCGACGGGAATAAATAAAATCCTGAACTTCAGGGTTTTGGTCTTGAGCTTCTTGTTGATAAATTTTTCAAACTGTTTGAGCAGTTCGTAGCTCGCCCCGCGCTGACGGCCCTGATCCAGAAAATAAAATGTTTTGCTATAGACCACCAGCGCGCGAATCTCACGCCGTTCAGCCATCCCGTCGAAATCGCCGACCCACGGCTTAATCTCCAGCAGAGATTCTTCCGGAGCCGAGTCCGTTTCGGCAGCTGCCGGAATCGAAAGCAGCGTAGACCAGGCCGCTATCACTGCAGTCAGCACACTTGACCACGCCCACCGTTTTAAAACTTTCCCCCGCAGGCTTTGCTTATAGGGGAGCATGGTTTCTCCTTTAAATTTTTAGTGACCTCCGAGACAGGGCCGGCAGGGCGCCGGCCCTAAACAAACATTAACATTACTGGACGAGAGGGATTCTTTTTGCCATTTCGTATTCCAAAACGGCATTGATTTTGCTCTCCAGCTGGTAATACCGTGCCACTTTTTTCTCCGGCAAAGTCCCGCGGATCTTTGATAAATAAGATTGGTGCAGCTTCTGGTGGTCTGAATCGATGGACAGGGAATCATCCAGCAAATTCTTGGCCACGTCATCGGACATCGTTTCGAAATTGGTGGCAAATTCCTCGATCAGCTTGATTTCTCGATCCCTTAGTTTACCGAGTTCCGCCTGGTAGGCTTCATAGACCGGCCAGAAGGCTTTTGCCTCAGATTCGGTCAGCTGCATGTTGGTTGCAATGAAGAGTTTTTTGTCGGTACGGATCTTTTCTTTGACAAGTTCCATGTTGTCAGCCGGTTTTTCTTGCGCCAGCACGGAACCGACAAAACCGATCAGCGTGATTGCAAGTACCATTCCAATAAGACCCATTCCTACTTTTTTGCTCATATTTTACCTCCTTTAATTGTACGCATAAACATTGAATTAGAATTCATGTTGTAAGAATGCAGTGTGAAGTTATACGTGATCTAAAGCTGATGTACCGCTTCACTCTGTCGTTTATAGATAAGATAGAATTCCTTAAGTTTAGGCACTTTAGCTCATTTTATTTCACTTTAGGAACTTAAATACAACACAACAAACACTCCCTTTCAGGGGAAGAAACGATGTCTGGTCCTTTTGATCCGGGTGTTTACTCGCTCTTATCGAGTTTATTAAATTTTGCACCCTTAAGGGACATGTCTGCCATGAGTCCCTTGACGTCAAAAACGAAGGCCGAGATGGGCTGGTCGGCCATGGCGCTAACTGCGCTTTCACCGGCGCCCACCGTGATCAGCGCAACGTTGCCGTCAACGCCGGCTTCCCATCCTTTACTCTCGCGGAATTTTTTTAATGCATCGCTCGAATTGAAGGCGATGATGATATCTTTGGCCTGCCCTCCTATCTGCAAGCCAAATGAGCCGGACATCATGCTGTAATACTCAACTGTTTTACCGCCGATTCTCAAAGCACCCTGCCCGTATTCACCGCCAACGATTAGGGCCCCCTTTTTAACGTTCGGCAGAATCAGCAGACCTTTAGCTTTTGTGACTACCTCATTGGCATCCTTAACTTGCTTGTGAAAGCGCTCCATCGCCGAATCGACGCTGGCATCGACTTCCTTGGCTGTCATCTTGGCAAAAGATTGACCGGCAAATAAAAGTGCGACCAGAAGCATTACGCACATAACGATGGAAGATTTACGGTTTAATGAGAATATACCTGGTTTCATACAATTTACCCCTTTCGGTTTGAATATTTGTTTCCGATAATGCAGTGTCCTTAGACAAACATTTGAATAAGTTAACCACAAAATCTAATTATTCAACACCAAATATCGTTGATTGGTTGATTAGTTGAGTGGTTGTAAATATGGATTTATCCTATATTTGCAATTTAATTGGACACTTCCTGTTGCAAAAGAAAGAACAATTAGGACACGGATTAAAAAGGAAGGTTGTTTCGGCGAGAAATGACGCTTAACAAGCAGGCAGTTACATATGTCTGGACATGGTTCCGCCGCCAGGCGTTTTGTATTAATCTGTGGCTATCTGTGCAAATCTGTGTCCCCAAAATCTTTAAGCAACAATCGTAACTTAGAAATATTTACTGGGAAACAGCTTGAAAAACCAATCCTGAACCCGCTGCCAGAAGCTTTGGGCCGGTTGTCTGGTTCGGATATCGTCACCTGACTGCCATATAACCTTGCCCTCACTATCGAGCTTAACCTGCCAAGTGTTTTCCGGCTGCATCAATTCTTCCGCCACGCGAGCCAGTTCTTCTCCCAGATCAGGGCTTTCGATAAGCATCCCCATCTCCGTGTTAAAATCTCTGGCGCGAGGATCTAAATTGAACGATCCGATGTAAACACGCGTACGATCGACCACCGAAGCTTTTGAATGCAAGCCGATAAACCCCGACACTATCGGCGGTGTATCCGTTTGCGCCTTAATGGCCGCATCGGGTCGAAGTTCATAAAGCTCGACGCCAGTATCTAAAATCTGCTTGCGCCAGGGGCCGTAATGGCTGTTGACGGCCGGCACATCCTGGGAGGCCAGCGAATTGGTGATAACTTTGATCTTTACGCCCTTTTGAACAAGATCACGAGCCCGATTCAACATATCTTCATTCGGAATCAAATAAGCATTGACGATCAGCAACTCGTTTTTTGCGGTTTTGCTAAACTCCGGAATAATGGTTGCCATCTTCCGTGAAATCGCATCCTCTTCAAGTGTATCGTAAACCACCTTACTGGCGCCGGGGTGAAGGCGTTTGACATAAAGCTGGAGGATTTTATCCCAGTTTTGCCTTTCAATTGGCACATTTTCTAAACGCTCGGACTTTTTTAATCGCTCAAGATTTTCAGATGCTATTTCTTGCGGTGATTCCTCCTCAGGCTGATCGTGTTCAAAAGCAGAAGCCGATACCACCATGGGGTTATTCCAGAAATGATCGAAAAGCTCAGAAGATTCGCGTGCTACCGGACCGACCCCCACTACATCGATATCCAAAAAGTTAAAGCTGCTGTTTAACCCAAAATATTCATCGCCGAGATTGCGGCCCCCCAGGATGGCTATGCGATTATCGGCAACAATGAGTTTATTGTGCATGCGATAGTTAAACCGCTCGATGGTCTGGGAGACTTTCACTTTTTGTCGTGATGTATGCTGTCTCCAGGGATTGAATATACGGACTTTTACATTCGGGTGGGCATCAATCACAGCTATAGTATTATCCTCGGATGCCAGAAGGATATCATCGGTAATTACCCGCACCCGCACACCACGTTTAGCTGCATCCATCGCACGTTTAAAAATCAATTCGCCGCTGTCATCTGCGTACCAGAGGTAATATTTGATATCCAAAGAATAACGGGCCTCATCGATTAGCATTAGCCGCTGTTGCAGAGACTCGGCATTTTTGTCCAACAACAAAAAACCAGATTTTTGGGACCCATGCTCTTCAATAAATGCCGCCTCGAGATCGGCAAAGGCGCCATCTTTTCCCGGTTCCAAGGCATAGCTCGGTTGGGGCGCCGCAACTTCCTTCGGCGCGGTGGTAGTGGTACAGGAACTAACCAATGCCATGAGGATCAATACGAAAATATATCTTGATAATTTCATTTATATTCAAAGCCTCCTTGTAAGGTTTCAGGTTTCAGGTTTCAGTGTTCAGCCCAGCCGCCGGCCAAAAAAACGGCTGGTCAAATCGAAAAAGAAACTTTGGCAATGCAGTTTCATATGAGCGGAGCCTCTGGCCAAAAAAACGGCCAGTTTGATCGGGAAAGAAACTTTTACAATGTTTCATAAAAGATATTTTCTCAAGTCAGGTAACGCCTGCGGCGCAACCTAACCTACGAGGTTTTTGAGATATGGTATCCGACGATGGCTCACGGCGGTGATGAACACCGGCTGCCCGGTATTTATTAACGCCCAATGTTGGTCACCGATTGTCTCCGACTCATCATTGTGTAGGTCAGGGTGCGAGCGAAGCGAGTTCCCTGACATATCTAAATGCAGTTTCATTTATGGGTTCAGGATTTAGCGACTCGCCTTCCTGACACCCCTGGCCCAGACCTAACCTTGTATGAACCTGGCTGATAGGGCAATGTTGGGATCTCCTGCAGCGAACAGTGAGAACCCGTCATATCGCGCCAGGGCGGGCCGAAACCTGACACCTGAAACCAACAATTTGTGGTATTAAACAACCCGTGTCTTGCTGCCCTCCAAACCCCAATTTTGCCGAGCGTCGTCTCGAAAAAAACTCAGATCTTAGTTCTGCTTTTCGATGATATTATTCCAGAGGTGGACGACATAAAGCAGTGGTACATGATCTCTAAACGCTGCCGGAACAAACCCTGCAAAAGAACTTTTCTTTCGTGAGCTCTTACCTTTCGGACCATATGCATCATTCGGCCGCTTTGCATCCGGATAGTCCTTTTCAATCATATGATCCCATAGAGTCCCCTCACTATCAAAAAACTTTAATTCACCGACATGACGATATGCGCCAGCGGGCGGAACCCGGGCAACGATGTCATCATTGTTGACGATACGGTAGAGGTTGATATCATATTGGTCCCTGAAGTCATCATTGCCCACCCTGGGAGACCCAAAGGTGTAGACTCCCTGAACATTTCCGTAGCGGTCGGCACAAAGCGTCGCAAGGGCCGCTCCCAGGCTGTGTCCGGTCATCCAGATTTTACACCCTTTGCTTTCGAGTTGTCTGAGATAGGCAAAAAGTTCGAACCATACTTCTTCCAAGGCTGCCTTGAACCCGCGATGAACTTTGCCTCCCTGGGGCCAGACCGTTAAGCGGATGTCCACATCGGCCTTTAAATCAGCCATCACTTTGTTCAAATCAAATTTCTCTTTTTTTTTCCAAATCTCACTGCCCCTGAATGCTACAATAGCGAAGTGATCATTATTGGCCACATAGCACTGGGTGCTCAGTTTATCGAAAAATTTAACTTCCGGCAGGTCGGCTTGACTGAATCGGGGCTTGACAAAATCTTCATCCGCATAGACCAAAGTGGAAGCCTCCGCCAACCACCAGGCATTGATCGGATCAAATGTTGCCGCCTGGACCTGAAAAGGATAGTCCTGATGACCCTGGAAATAGTCATAATCCTTAAAGGGTGGCGAAAGGTTTTTGAATGTAATCCTGGGTATATCCTTTTTGGCGGGCTGCGGCATCGTTTGTGGCAAATCCTGAGCCAAACCAGCGAGAATGCTACTGCTTAAAAGCACTATGATGAATAAAATATTGAGGATTATTTTACCTGTTGCTTTCACTATTAGGCCCTTGGTGGCATTTTTCTGACAAGATGTTGTCAAAAACTGAAGGTGTCAGTGTTCGGGTTTCAGTAATAATAAAGTTCAAATAACAAATCACAAATACCAAATACCAAACAAATCACAATGACCGAAATTCAAAATCCCAAACAATTAGCATGCATCTAATGCTTCAGCTAATTTTTGAATACCATCCAGGTCAAAGTCATCGGCCATTTGAATAATCTGTTTGCTGAGCGGTATGCAGGAATCTGAGTGTGTCTTTATTTCCTCTGCGATGGCATTTAACGTCAGGACATCCCCCATCTCTGCTGCATCACGAATGCGTTTGGCAATATTCTTAGCGAATTCAGCAGGGATAGCTGCAATCTCTTTATCGGATAGTTTGCAAACATTTTCTTCAGTGGATACACCAAGGCTCTGGGCTGATTCCAGGGCTTGATTGAGCGCGTTTTCAAGCTCTGAGAATTTTGAATTTAGCTCCTTTGCTGATGGGATTTTCTTTTCAACTCCTTTGACGAGTTTCTCTAAATTCAGCGCGGCTGCCTGAAGATCCGTGGCCGCCAGATTGCCAGCCAGTCCTTTGAGATTGTGCACCAGGCTGTGGGTTTGATCAAAATCTTCGGCATCAAGCGTCTGGCGGATTTCATTTGCTACCGTTTTGTAGTCTGTTGCAAAACTTAAAAGCAACTTTTGATAAAGTTTTTTGTTTCCTTGCAGTCGCTTTAATCCATCTGTCAGATCAAATCCCGACAAAGATTCCGGAAGTTCATCTTCTACCGGGGCTGTCTTATCCGACTTAACTTGCTCAACAGGAACATCCGCTTGTTGGACTTGGGCTCGTCTCTCACCCGGTTTTATCCATTTCTGCAGAGTTGAAAACAGCTGGTCTGGATCTATAGGTTTCGCGACATGGCCATTCATGCCTGCTTCCAAACTTTTATCCTCATCACCGGCCATTGCATGTGCCGTCATGGCGATAATTGGCAAAATCTTAAAGTTCTTGTCTTTTCGGATCTCACGGGTGGCCGTATATCCGTCCATCACTGGCATCTGTATGTCCATGAGCACCACATCAAAATTGTTTTCCTTTACAGCATTGACACCCTCTTGGCCATCGGCGGCCAGGGCAACATTCAGACCGGCACCCTCAAGGATTTCCCTGGCCACCTGCTGGTTAATTTCATTATCTTCCACCAATAGTACATTTGCCCCTCGAATATGTTCTAACGCTCTTGCTTCTTGTTCATGTCTTTGCACAACCCGCGAGATTTCAGGCACTTCCTCGCCAAACGCCTGTATGATTGTGTCAAAAAGCATCGACGGATTGACCGGTTTAAGGAGAAACCCCTCAAGTCCCACCTCCTCTGCTTGCTGCATAATCTCTTCACGGCCATAAGCCGTCACCAAAATGATGGCTGGGATTTTGCTCAAACCATCATGATCTTTAATCCGCCTGGATGCCTCGATACCATCCATACCCGGCATTTTCCAATCCATAACAACCAACTCGAAAGGTCTATCTTCCTTCGCACTCTCAAGTTCTGTGATTCCCTCTTGTCCGGAGGCTGCCACGGTGACCTCAAAAGAAAAAGATTCCAGCATCTCCTGTAAAATGTCCCTTGAGGTAGCGTTGTCGTCCACCACCAAAACTTTCATGCCGCGCAGTTCGGATGCGGGCTTATATTGTTTTTTGGCCTTCTCTTTTCCCAAGCCGAAGTTGGCGGTAAAACTGAAGGTACTGCCCCGGCCATGCTCGCTTTCCACCCAGATTTTACCGCCCATCATCTCGGCCAGCCTCTTGCTGATCGTCAGTCCCAGGCCAGTGCCGCCATATTTGCGGGTGGTAGAAGAATCTGCCTGCATAAACGGTTGAAACAGTTTAGCCGCTTGCTCGGCCGTCATACCGATGCCGGTATCTTGAACCGAAAATTTCAGTGTGACCTGCGTGTCCTCCTTTTTGATCAATTCGATAGAGATGACAATTTCTCCCGAATCTGTAAATTTGACGGCGTTGTTTGACAGATTAATCAGAATTTGCCCCAGGCGCAGGGGATCGCCGACAAGCGCTCTCGGCACGGATCGATCGGTCTTAAAAAGCAGCTCCAGCCCTTTTTCCTGGGTCTTAATGCCCACCAGGGTCGAAATGTTATCCAATGTCTCCTCCAGCTGGAAGTCCACTGCCTCCATGTCCAATTTGCCGGCTTCAATCTTGGAAAAATCCAGGATGTCGTTGATGATACCCAAAAGGGACTTGGCGGAAATATCGACCTTTTTCAGATAGTCATACTGCTTGGGTGTAAGGTCGGTCTTCAAGGCCAAATGCGCCATCCCCATGATGGCATTCATCGGCGTGCGGATTTCGTGGCTCATATTGGCCAAAAAATCGCTCTTGGCTTTAGTGGCCTCAACAGCGGTTTTTTTTGCGGCTTGTGTTTCTTCTAGCAGCGTAATCGTTTCTTCTTCGGCACGGTTACGTTCAATGGCTACGGCAATTGAGTCAGCAATGGATAATAAGGTTTTTACAGTATCCTTTTCGATGGGCTCGGTACTGAATGCAACCAAGGCGCCCACCGAGCGCCCCTCAACAACCATGGGGATGCCGGCAAAGGCCGTGAGGCCCTTTTCTGCGGCCCATTCTTTTTCCGCCACGTAGGGGCTATCTTGGATGTTGTTAGATGTGACGGGAGTTTGTTCGAATACGATGCGACTCATTTTTGAATCCCCGCCAATCGGCAAAATCTGATGATCGCCCTCGATATGGGTGTACAGTCCAGAGCTCGCCCGCAAGAAAAGCTTGTTTTCGGTTTTGTCGACAATCCAGATGCGAGTAAAGACAACACTTAGCTCATCTAAAAGGATATCACAAATAGACTGTAACATTACTTTGAGTGTATCACCCTTGGTCAAAAACTGATTGATCCTCGCTGTTAATGCGATCAGCTTTTCCTTTTTCTTTCGTTCAGAGACCTCAATTGAAAGCCGCCGGTTCCAAGTAACAACGAACAGCACAACTAATAACAGACTGATGCTAATAGGAATAGCCCAGGTGAGTATCGTTCTCAAGTCAACACCGAGATTTACCCTTAAAGCGACCCAGCGGTTTTTTATTGCTGTCATCTCGTCTTCGGTGATGGCATTTAAAGATTTCTGTAAAATATTTCGCAGCACCGTTTCCCCTTTTTTAACTCCGAAAGCAAGGTCGACCGTGTAATCTGTGGGGGCAGCTATCTTAATATTTCCAAGATTCAACTTGCTGATGAAATACGTTGCCACAGCCAAGTTCATAACCGCAGCTTCGGTTTTCGCTTTAGAGAGATCCTTAAGCACCATTTCGGCGTCTATTCCGGGAACCAGTTCGACTGTCGGATAATTTTTTTGTATATATTCCTCAACAGAATATCCTTTTCCAACTCCTGTTCGAACACCATCCAGACCTTTCAAATCGGCTATGAAAGGCGCATCATCCCGGGTGAGGATGACACTGGGATAAGATACATATGGCTCAGTAAACTCAAAGTATTTGGCCCGTTCAGGGGTTGGCTGTATCAAGGCAATCAAGTTTATCCTGCCACTCTTGACGCCTTCCATCACTTTGTGCCAAGGCAGACTCTTTTCCGGTTTCAGGTTTATGCCAGATATTTTTGCCACCAGATTAGTTACATCAGAAGAAATGCCGCTATGGATTCCGTCCTCATCTTCAAATTCAAATGGTGGATACGCAATATCTACACCAAAACTCAATTCCGGATGCGCTTTGATATAGTCTAATTCTTCATCCGTGAAAGCAACTTTCGGGAAAACATCCTGAGTATCACCTCCAATGGAGGGAATCCATCGGTCTATGATAGCTCGTCGCTCACTGTCTGTAATGCTATCCAACCCCTTTTGAATAAGGTTGCGCAACATAACGGAGTCTTTTCGGAACATGGCCGCATCTACCACCGGCTCTCCAACGATACTAGCCACACGTAATCCTGGCAGGGCCTGGTCGCGAATCAGATAGGAAGCGGTGGGAAAATAGGCAAATAAATAATCATACTCCTTGAAGGCTACTTTGGTGACGCCATCTAAAGTACTTTCAACCGTCACCACATTAATATCCGGGTATTTGTTCCGGAGGATGTGCTCTTCCGGCCAATCCTTGGCTACGAGGACATCTTTTCCACCCAGATCCTCTAGGCGGACTGACCCCTTTATGTCTTCATGAGTGATAATGGCGTCGTAGAATTCATAATAGCCATCGGAAAATATGAACTCTTCTTTATATTCTTCAATAGGTGTGTTGGCTGCAATAAAATCAGCTTCACCATTTCGAAGGGCATTGATTACCGCGGTCCAATTTTCTTTTTCCAGCGCTTCAAGACGCACGCCTATCCTTTCGGCAACAAGTCGCATAAAATCAGCCGCTACGCCCTGATATCGCCCCTCTTTGTCGAAAAACTCTATGGGGGGGTAATCCGGGTCAGGCACGACACGCAGAACCTGGTGGTCCTTGAGCCATTTTTTTTCCTCATCGGTCAAATCGATCGTTATCGTTGCAGTTTGGCCTTCTACAGGTGCGATGGAAGTCCGCACATAGCGATTAATGATAGTCCGCTTTTCTTTTTCCGAGATTGAACCCAGAGCCTTGTCCATGATGTCGCATAAAATCTTGCGATCCTTTGGGACGGCTATGTGCAGGAACTGGGGGGCATCACCCATATAGGCGACTGCTTTGACGCCATGCAGTAAATTTTTATCAATCAAGTACGAAGCGACATATTGCGACCCGATGTAGGCATCTGCTTTGCCGATGGAGACCAGTCTCAAGGCTTCCAGGGTCGAGTTGACCACAACGCTGTTAATATCGGGATGGGTGGATTTCAGAAACCCTTCCATGGCATATCCCTTTTCAACAGCCACGGCCCTGCCTGTCAAATCATCTATTTCATTAATATTCTCTTCGTCATCAGCGGCGAATATAGCGTCGTGAAGAGGGAGAAAAGGACGTGAATACGCTAAAACTTCTGCCCGTTCTTCAGTATGGTATATCTCCGGGGCCAGATCGATTTGGCCCTGTTGCAATTTTAAGAGCATCTCCGACCATGGACCAAACTGCGGATCCACTTTCAGCCCAACACGGTCAGCCGCCAATGCAAGAATGTCGGCAGCGATGCCGGTGTGCTCTCCTTGACCACCCTGAAAATCAATGGGGGGCCAGTTCTTCAGGGCAATTGTGCGGATGACAGGGTTTGCCGCTATCCATGCCTTCTCCTGAGTCGTCAGTTCGACAGCCTTGATTCCATCTCTGCCGAAGTGGCGTTTTGTTGGGTCTTTGACCCAGCGAGCTTCAATCTCGGCCCATTCCTGCGGGCTGATTTGTTCGAATCCGGCATTGATTTCTTCGATCAGGTCAGTTCGGCCTTTGAGAACACTGGCATAAACCTCGTTGGTTTGCAGGGGAGCGCCGATGCTGCCGATCTGCCCCACCATTCCCGTCTGGGCAAGTAGACTCTCGATGGTGGGATCTTCGCTCAGAAACAAATCTATCTCGCCCGCTACAAGCGCCTTGATTAATTCAAGGTTATCGACAAGTGCAACTACAATAGCTTTTGGATAAGCCTCCTTGAGAAAGGTCTCTTGAAGGGAGCCCCTGACCACGCCTGTCTTCATCCCTTTCAGATCGGAACTGGAGGCAGGGGAAGGTCGGTCAATGCGGTGATAGAAACTGTTTCCGTTGACATAAAAGGCCCGACTGTAATCCATCCACTTATCTCGTGCCTCACTGTAATATAGACCGGAATGGATATCCGCCACACCATTTTTCAAAGCAGTTAGCGTGCCAGCCCAATCGCTCATCCTGAAAGTAACTTCCCGCCCCGCCTTCTTCGACCACAGCTTCCAAATATCGACAAACATCCCGGCGGGATGCCCGTTGATGTCATTTTGGGTCAACGGCGGATAGTTGGATGATACCGCAATAACCAAGGTGTCTTTGGAATAAGATTTGGACTCCTGCGCTGCTATTGTCGCTGTCGCGGGGACAAGTCCGGTCGCCCAAAACACCAGAATGATAAGTGTGTAACGAAAGATCATTTTAATACCTTTACGTGATCAGAGTGATCCGCCGGTCTTATAGTTCATTGTGACTGGTGTATCGTCTCGGTTTTTTTAGGAACTGACCATTTGTGCCCCGGCTCCAGTATCTCAGCCAATATCAGGTAAAAGAGGACCAGCGGCAACAGGACAAATAGACCGCCAATCAGGGTTGATTTCATAAATTCTGCAATATTTTTCATTTCATTACCTTCACAATCCGGTGGCCAATCAGTCCAGGCTTGAAGGCTCTGGCTCAAGACTTTAACTGTAACAACTTGATAATCCGATCTGTTTTTCCCTTTTAAAAGGAAATATGGAGCTTGAATTCTTACCCGAACATCACCTTTGAACCGCGGCTGTAAGCGCTGATGTTGGTAATACCGACATCATCGGACATGATCACCCGGATGTTGGGTTTGTCCGCAGCAAATAATGCTGAGCTGCCAAGGCAGATCCCCAGCAACGTTAAAACAGCGATAGTAAATGGTTGCCATGAGTTACTATGTCTCATTTCGCCTTCTCCTTTCTGTATCGAGAGGTTTGTGATTTCTGTCATTATCCTATTTTAAATCGTTTTCCCATATCGCCGCCAAGCGGTACCGTCCACCGCTCATCAGAACTCTTAATGTCATACGGTTCGGTTCTCCTTTATACCGTCTTCTTTTGTTCCGCTGCAGCCTGCTCTGCTGCGGCAGCCGCGGCAGCACCGGCTTCGATAACTTTCTTATCATGTTCATCGGCTTCTTCACCCGGCGGCAGGTAAACCGTAACGTTGCGATGAGCAAATTCGATGCCGTTTTCCCTGAAAGACTCCTGTATCATCCGGAACACCTCCCGCCGGATGACAAATTGCTCGCCCGGTATTGTCTTAAACTTCACCCGCATGATCATGGCGGAGTCGTCCAATTCTTTGACCCCCTGGGACTTAATTTTGTCCAGCAGGTTGGGCCCCATTTCCGGGTCATTTTCTATCTCCATGTTAATTTTTTTGA
>Ga0316192_10002712_pt1 | contig 12926 bp, 14 predicted proteins | sample MerIslwburrow_MG_FD_204931 | JGI IMG/M metagenome (GOLD analysis project Ga0316192, IMG submission 204931) | Coastal sediment microbial communities from Maine, United States - Merrow Island worm burrow | ecosystem: Environmental > Aquatic > Marine > Coastal > Sediment | place: USA: Maine...
AGTTTTATACACGTGCAGAGGCAGCCAAAGCCTGCGCGCACTAAATCGTAAAAATAAGTATTTTAAAAAGGGCCTGTTAGGCCCTTTTTTATTTTCCAGCTTGGAAAAATTCTCGTGTAAGAGAGAATATGACTGGGCTTAATAGCAGTAAAGCCAATAGGTTAGGTAGTGCCATCAGGCCGTTAAGCGTATCGGCCACTAGCCAGATAAAACTCAGGTTAGCTGTGGCTCCGATAGGAATGGCAATGATCCAAAGTATCCTGAAAGGGGTGATGGATCGGATACCAAAAAGATATTCAACGCATTTTTCGCCGTAAAAACTCCAGCCCAGCAGCGTGGTAAAGGCAAAGATGCTCAACCCCAAAGTAACAACATAACCACCAAAGCCAGGCAGCGCTTGCTCGAAAGCTGCTGATGAGAGTGCAGCACCGGTCTCGCCACTGGTCCATGCGCCAGAAATAACAATCACCAGCCCGGTAATGCTGCATACGATAATGGTGTCGATAAAGGTGCCCAGCATGGCTACGGTGCCTTGCTTGACTGGGCTGTCTGTTGCAGCGGCGGCATGTGCAATGGGAGCGCTACCCAGGCCGGCCTCATTGGAAAAGATGCCGCGCGCAACGCCCATTTGAATCGCCAGCATGATAGAGGCACCGGCAAAGCCTCCGGTGGCCGCTGTTGGGGTAAAAGCATCCGTGACAATCAGAATTATTGCGGCGGGAATTTCAGACACATTCATTATCAGGATGATTAAGCCTGCAAAGAGGTAAGCGATTGCCATGAACGGCACCAGTTTGCCTGCTACTTCAGCAATACGCTGGATGCCGCCGATAAGCACTGAAGCGGCCAGTACAGCCATTACTAACCCGGTAATCCAATGCGGAATGCCAAAACCGGCAGCGCCTGAATTTAAGGCGGCGGCTACTGAGTTGGCTTGCACTGTGTTGCCGATACCAAATCCTGCCAATGCACCGAAGATGGCAAAGGCGGTACCCAGCCACGCCCACCGTTTACCAAGGCCGTTCTTTATATAGTACATGGGGCCGCCGACATGGTTGCCTTGCTCATCAATCTCTCGGAAGTGAACGGCGCAAACAGCCTCTGCATACTTGGTGGCCATGCCAACCAGTGCCGTGCACCACATCCAAAAGAGTGCTCCAGGGCCGCCGATGAAGATGGCTGTGGCCACGCCGGCGATATTGCCAGTGCCGATAGTGGCTGAAAGTGAAGTCATCAAAGCGTTAAAGGGGGAGACATCGCCTTCTCCCTCTTCTTTACGCCCCTTCCAGAGCATGCGAAAGCCGTATCTGAGCTGTCGCAGAGGTATCGCCCTTAAGCCAATCATCAAAAACAGGCCGGTGCCAAGGATAAGCACCAGCATATATTTGCCCCATACCAGGCCATTCAGCGTTTCTATCAGAGTGGTAATTGTGTCCACATTCAGTCTCTCCAATGATCGATGCCTAACTATACACTTTGAGAAACAATCAGCCTATGTGCTTGTTACAGGTTGGAAAACAAGCTAACTTTAGAGTTGATGCAGAATAAAATAATGAGTCCTGTGACGCGGCCTAACTCCTTCAAATTACTCTTTTTGATATTAATGCTGGTGATTTTGGCTGGCTGTACCTCGTTTGCCTCTAAAACAGAAAAAATGGCGGACAATATCTCGCGTGCGATGCTTAATCAGGATGACCCTGAAGTCGTGCGTACAGGGGCTCCGGCCTATCTTTTGCTATTGGATGGGATGATTGAAGGGAACCCTGACGACCGAGCGTTATTGATGGCAGGTGCACGGCTTTATAGTGCCTACGCTATGGGCTTGGTTAAGGATGCTGTTCGCAGTGAGCGACTGAGCACCAAAGCTAGAAGCTATGCACGCCGGGCGCTCTGTAGCACCCAACCAGCGGTATGTGAGTACGAAACCAAGCCGTTTCGGGATTTTGCTCCCCATATTGATGAGATTGGCCAAGCTGATCTCAAAGCTCTTTACACCTATGGTACAAGCTGGGTAGGTTGGATTCAGGCGCACAGCAGTGATTGGGGTGCTTTGGCAGATCTACCGAAGGTTGAGCATATTCTACAACGGGTTATTAATCTGGAGCAGGAGCATGACCGAGGGCGCGCCCAATTGTACCTTGGCGTTATGCATACGCAGTTGCCGCCTGCTATGGGTGGTAAACCCGAGGTGGGGAGGGCGCATTTTGAGCAGGCGATTAAATACTCCAATGGTAGAGATTTAATGGCCAAGGTTGAGTTTGCCCGCCGCTATGCACGGTTAGTTTTTGATCAGCCTTTACATGATCGGTTATTACGAGAGGTGTTGGAGGCCCAGCCGGTCGAACCGGAGCTGACCCTGAGTAATATTCTGGCCCAACAACAGGCGCAAATCCTCTTGGCTGATGACTACTTTTAATCCTGGAATTCCAATGCGTTCTCTTTTGATATTGCTGTTCTTTGTTTTGCTGTCACCTATTCAAACACAGGCGGTTAGTCTGAAAATTGCCACTTTGGCTCCGGATGGAACCCGTTGGATGAAAATTATGCGGGAAGGGGCAAAAGAGGCAGAAAAAGCCACCAATGGGCGGGTGAAAATAAAGTTTTACCCGGGCGGGGTGATGGGCAATGACAAGAGTGTGTTGCGCAAGATCAGGGTGCGCCAACTGCATGGAGGAGCGCTCACAGGTGGTGGATTGATCCCCATCTGCGCAGAGTGTCAGCTTTACAGTCTTCCCTTTATGTTTCGCTCATATGCTGAGGTTGATTATGTGCGTGAGCGCCTGGATCCGATCCTTCATGATGCTTTAGAGAAAAAAGGCTTTGTCAGTTTTGGCATCAGTGAAGGCGGCTTTGCTTATCTGATGTCGAATCAACCGCTTACTCGAGTTGAGCATCTAAGGGCACAGCGGGTCTGGGTTCCTGAAGGTGACCGAATTGCCCGTACTGCCTTTGAGTCGCTCGCTGTCTCCCCAATTCCTTTGCCGCTTACAGATGTACTGACAGGGTTGCAGACGGGGCTTATTGATACAGTAGGCACTTCGCCAACGGCGGCTATCGCTTTGCAGTGGCACACTCAGATTAAGCACCTTACTGATATGCCGTTGCTTTATCTTTACGGCATGTTGGTCATTCAGAAAAAAGCCTTTCAACGACTCTCAAAACAGGATCAAGTTACGGTGAGAGGTGTTATGGAGAAAGCCTTCCGTAAAATCAACCAGCAGAGCCGGCAAGATAATATCAGTGCGCAGAAAGCGCTGCAGGGTCAGGGCATCCAATTCACTCATCCATCACCCGCAGATATCACTCAGTGGAGAACAATTATTGGTCAGGCAGTGAACCAAATGGGGAAAGAGGGAGTCTATTCGTCAGAGATGCTGGGAAGATTGCGCCAGCATCTTGAAAATTTTAGAGGCGCTATAGGTCAGTAACCCTGTTTTTTACACTGATTGGCAAAAACCTGAGTAACTTGATCAGAAATAAAATTTGACCAATGTCAAAAGCGCTGGTATAAATCGCAGTTCTTTTTATTTGACCTTGATACTTTAGTTGTACAGTCAAGTATTATTAATGCCCCACAGATGTTCAATTAGGACTATAAAATGGGGCCTTCGCGGAGATAGATAGCATGAAAAAAACCATTATCGCAATGGCTGCTGCCGGTATGGTGGTATTCGGAATTAACGCCCAGGCCCGTTCTGGTGAAGATGTATTCAATGCAACTTGCAAAAACTGCCACGCTGCCCCAATGGCCGCTGCTGTTATGGCACCAGAGATTGGCAACAAAGAGCAATGGGCTCCACGTATTGCTAAAGGCAACGACGCTCTGTATGAAGTAGCTATCAATGGCTCTAAAGTTAATCCAGCTATGGTTCCTCGTGGTACCTGCCCAGATTGTTCTGATGATGATCTGAAAGCCGCTGTTGATTACATCGTCAACAAAAGCAAGTAAGTTGTACATTTAAGGCTATCGTCTGATAGCCTTATCAAAAGGCCGGGGATCGATGATCCCCGGCCTTTTTTGTGCCTGTCTAAAAATTATTGTTTCTGTCTGCTCTACAATCCTCTATAAATGGAGGGTATGTCTTCCAAAAATCTTTTTTCTGCTGCTCCTAGCTTATCCGAAGGTGAAAGTTTCGAAGAGCTGTTGCGTCATCGAAATATTGTTATTGAGCGTATTGTCAGCACGGATAAGCTTAAAGCCAAACTCTATAACCAACCGCAGGATGAATGGGTGGCGCTACTGCAAGGTGAGGCGCGATTGGAGCTGAATGGCAAAGAAATTACCCTCTGCTGTGGGGATAGCTGTTTTATTCCGGCTCATACGCCGCATCGTGTCATGACTACCTCTGCGGAACCTCGTTGTATCTGGTTAGCTATTCATATTTTTGCGGATGACCAGTAATGGGTGAGCCTCTCTCACAGGTTCTGTTGCGTAGCAAACGGCATATTTTGACGATTGAAAATGGTCTGTTGGTGCTGCTACTGACAGGCATCATTCTGCTGGCGACGCTTCAAATTGCATTGCGTAATGTATGGGATATGGGATTGAGCTGGGCTGATCCCACCCTGCGAGTGGCTGTCCTCTGGGTGACTCTTTTGGGTGCTATGGCAGCCACGCGGGATGATAACCATATCCAAATTGATCTTTTGACTCGATTCCTGTCAGAAAGCCTAAAAAAATATGTGCGGCTGGTGACGGATCTTTTCAGTGCCTTTATCTGTGGGCTGTTGAGCTGGCATGGCGGGCGCTTTGTCTACTTTGAGTGGGAGGATGGTTCTATCCTGTTCGCCTCTGTTCCAGCCTGGGTCTGTGAGCTGATTATCCCGCTGGGATTCGGTGTAATGGCGTTGCGTTTCTTGGTTACCGGACTCCTGCGAATCAGACCCCAGAGGGCAACATGATTCTAACGGGGCTGTTGCTTATCTTTCTGGCTCTGTTGGGTGCACCTCTGTTTGTTATTATTGCTGCCAGTGCTTTGCTCGGTTTTTATCGCTCAGAGGTGGATCTCTCTGTCGTGACGATAGAGTTCTACCGTATTGCAGAGATGCCGATATTGCTGGCTATTCCACTGTTTGCCTTTGCCGGTTACCTGTTAAGTGAGAGTCAGGCGCCGCAACGCTTGGTGCGTGTAACGCGGGCTTTGCTGGGGTGGCTGCCCGGTGGGTTGGCGATTGTCTCGCTGGTAGCCTGTGCGATGTTTACAGCGTTTACCGGTGCCTCCGGGGTGACGATTGTGGCTTTGGGTGCCTTGCTCTATCCAGCACTGACACAGGCAGGTTATCGCCAGAACTTTGGCCTTGGGCTTGTTACTACCTCTGGCAGTCTGGGACTGCTCTTTGCACCGGCATTGCCTCTGATCCTCTATGCAGTTATTGCTCAGCAGCTGGGCATCGCCAATGGCATCACAGTGGATGACATGTTTCTGGCAGGTGTTTTGCCTGGGTTGCTGATGTTGGCCATGCTCTCAGGTTGGAGCATCTGGTCTAGCCGAAACCAGCCGCTATCGACTTTTTCCTGGCAGGAAGTGAGAGCTGCATTACGTGAAGCAGCGTGGGAGCTGCCGTTGCCTGTCGTGGTGCTGGGAGGGGTTTACAGTGGTTTCTTTGCTATTTCAGAAGCGGCAGCGGTTACTGCCTTTTATGTGCTTGTTGTAGAGGTGCTGCTTCATCGTGAGATTGCTCTGAAGGATCTGCCGAAAATTATGCGTGAGGCGATGGTGCTGGTGGGTGGCATTCTGGTTATTCTGGGTATGTCTTTGGCCTCCACCAGTTACCTTATTGATGCTGAAGTGCCTGCTTATCTGTTTGAAAAAGTGCGTTCGTTGGTGACAGACAAAATCACCTTTCTTATCCTGCTCAACCTGTTTTTGCTTATTTTGGGAACCATGCTGGATATCTTTTCGGCACTGGTGTTAATGGTGCCGTTGCTGCTGCCAATTGCGCTTGGCTATGGCATTGATCCCGTGCATCTGGGCATTATCTTTCTGGCCAACATGCAGATTGGTTACTTTACACCACCGGTGGGCATGAATCTGTTCATTGCCAGTTACCGCTTTAATAAACCTATTCTTCAGCTCTACCGCGCCACGCTGCCCTGGTTTCTGATTCTTTTATTGGCGGTGATTATCATTACCTACTGGCCAGCGTTATCCCTGACTTTGGTGGGTAGATGAGGATGACTTTCCTCTATCGTGCAGTCGTTTAATAAATCTCGGTAGATAGGCTGTGATTGCCAATAATCCCAGTGCGATGAGTGATTTTTGTATGAGCCCGTCGCCTCCTCCCAGCGCCTCTTTTCCCATATAACCCAGATAGGTGATGGCGGCGACACCGGGCAGGGTGCAGATGAAGGTTGCTGCAATGTAAGGGTAGAACTTAATGCGCGTCAGGCCCAAGGCGTAGTTGAGAAGAAAGAAAGGGAAGATAGGCACTAGTCGGACAAAAGCAACAAAGTACCACCCTTCGGCTTCTACTCCATCAATCAGCTGCTTGAAGCGCCCATGACTCTTGCGCGCAATCCAGTCTGAAGCAATATAGCGAGCGATTAAAAAAGAGATTGCGGCACCTAAAGTCGCACCTATTAATGAATAGAGGGTTCCAAGTAGCGGGCCAAATAGAATGCCGCCCGCCAGCACAAAGATGGAGGCAGGCAGTAGAATGGTGGTGACTGTAGTAATCAGTATGTATACCAGAGGGCCATAGGAGCCAGTAGCGCTCACCCAGGATTCAAGAGCCGCCATGTCAAACTGGCCTTGATAAGTGAAGAGCCAGGCGGTTGAACCCAGCAGGAGTATCAACAGTGTGATGCGCCTGATTTTGTTGTTGCTTAATTGCATTGCAAGTTCAACATGCTACAGTGAATTTAATTTAGTTAATCAAGCCGGATGAATGACCACAACGCCACTGCTTAATAGACTGCTTCCTGCTGCACTTATCTGGGTGGTTGCCGCTTTTTTGGTACATGAACTCAGCTCATTGGATGTTTGGTGGCACCTGGTGATTGGCAGAGATATTCTGCAAAATTTTCAGGTTCCAGAGGTTAATATCTATTCTGCTGGTGCACTCAACCAACCCTATCATGATTCGCATTGGTTGTTTCAGGTTGTATTGGCTGTTTTTCATTCTGTAGCTGGTCTCAATGGCCCCATATTTCTCATGGTGCTTGTCTGGGGGTTAACGCTCTTCATTGTCTACCGTGAGGCTCACACTTATAGCGGCACGTCAGGGGCAGTTTTTATAACTTTTTTGGTGATGGGTGCATCGGCGGAACGGTTTCTGCCCCGGCCCGAGATTATTACCTTTCTGATGATCGCGCTCTTTTATGCGTTATTACGACAAGCTAAATATCAGACAGCAGCTCAGGTGTCTCTTTTGGTGGTGCTGCAAATTATTTGGGTTAATTGTCATGGCCTGTTTGTTATTGGCCCCTTCATGGTGGGGTGTTACTGGCTTTTTCATGCCATCAGTTTTGCTCGTGGTGAAGAGAATCACTTTCATCAGCTATCTGTAGTTCTACTGGTGATTTGCCTTAGCTTGTTGTTGTCGCCCTACGGTACAGGCGCGCTGGAATATAGCTTTCTGCTGTTTAGCGAAGTGGGCAAAGATGCGCCGAACTATATGCAGGCGGTAAATGAGTTGAGCCCCACCTTTGGTGAGGCTGCGATGGGTGCTTCAGCCTTCTGGTTTTTTGTGGTGCTTATGGGGCTTATGTTGGCTTCGGTTGCTGTTGGTATAAGAAAGCTTTCCATTTCACGGGTACTGATTGTCGGGGCGCTCTGTCTGGCCGCATTTACTGGGCGGCGTAATATTGTGCTTTTTGCACTGGCTTCTGCGCCTTTTGTAGCCGAGCATCTATTCTGTAAATTTTCCCAGCTCAAGCTTAAACCAATCATGGATAAGGCTCTAAAAGGCGTGCTGCTGGCGGTGCTTTTAGGGTGGAGCGCTTATCCGCTCTCGGGTGCCTATTATCTCGATATGGAAATACCTGCCCGTAGCAGATTAGGGGTTACGCCAGATTTCTTTCCACACGGCTTGCCGGACTTTATTCGCGAGCACAATATCCAAGGGCAGGTCTATAACACCAATCGATTGGGTGGATTTTATCTTTACCATCTCTATCCCGATCGAGTTCCTTTTCTTGATGGCCGCTGGGAAATCTACGGTGAGCCATTTTTTATGGCGAAGCAAACAGCTCTCAGTAGTTATCCCGCATGGCAGCAATGGGTAGCAAAGTATGATGTTCGCTCAGCATTGCTGCACCACACCTCATCTGAATCAAGGCTGTTAGCGCCAGCGCTTTATCAAGATCCAAATTGGTCTCTGGTTTACTATGATTTTGCAGCTTCGTATTTTGTAAAAAACAGTGCGCTGGGCAGTGCCCAGCCGATTGTTTTTTCTTCAATCTCTGGCATACCAAATGAAGATGTTCGACCTGATAGCCGTTTTATGCTGAATGCATTTTATCGCAATATGGGATTAAAGCCTCTGTTGTTAGCTAACCTCAAACAGCTACTCACTACTGGGCTGCATAAAAAGAATGTACTCTTTGAAATGGCCAAGATTAATTTGGATCTTAACCGTTTGGAGCAGGCCAGTACCTATTATCTACAGCTGCTTGACTTAGATGTATTACATACTGAGGCACTTTCTGATCTATCATTTATCTACTATCAGAAACAGCAGTTTGCACAGGCGCTGATATATTCTAAAAAAGCAGTAGATAGCGCACCAAACAACCTGGATGTGCGATTCAATCATTGCCTTGTACTTGCAGCGTTAAATCGTAAACAGGATGCAATAAATGAACTTAATGCCATACTTGCTATTAAACCTGATTATGCAAAGGCAAAATATCTTCAACAACAGCTAGAATAGATATTAATTATGATTCACGGTAAAAAAATTGCAGTGGTAATGCCTGCCTATAATGCAGAAGCAACACTAAGAAAGACCTTTGGTGAGGTTGATTTAACTTTTGTTGATGATGTCATATTGGTTGATGATGCAAGTTCAGACCGCACTGCAGATCTGGCTAAACAGTTAGGGATAAAAACCATCGTTCATCTTAAGAATAAAGGTTATGGAGCAAATCAAAAAACCTGTTACCAGGTGGCACTGCATCGCGAAGCAGATGTCGTAATTATGTTGCATCCAGATTATCAGTACACACCAAAACTGTTGGTGGCTATGGCTTCAATGGTGGCGGTAGGTGAGTATGATTCTGTTCTTGCTTCTAGAATATTGACTGAGGGTGCTTTAAAGGGCGGTATGCCATTTTACAAGTATGTCGCTAATCGAGTGCTCACTCTTTTTCAAAATACCTTGATGTCAAAAAAGCTCTCTGAATATCACTCAGGTTACCGCGCATTCTCCCGAGAGGTTTTAGAGACATTGCCATTGAATGAAAACTCTAACGATTTTGTATTTGACAATCAGATGCTGGCGCAGATTGCTTACTTTGGGTTTTCTATTGGTGAGATATCCTGTCCAACAAAATATTTTAAAGAGGCTTCGTCTATTAATTTTCAACGCAGTGTTGTTTATGGGGTGGGTGTTGTTTATACATCAATACTCTATCGGTTGAATAAATGGAATATTGTTCAGAGCAGTCTTTTTGATAAAACAGGCCGTAAGTTGAACGGTTAGATTTTGATTGTTTATGTAATGTGCAATTAATAGAAACGAGGAGGTAATATGAAGGGTGTAATATTAGTGTTATCTATTTTATCTGTGCTGCTGTTAGCAGGATGCCACACAGTACCCCGAGCAACTAGTGGCAGTGTTGAAGTTGCGACAGATAATGCACGACTTAAATTATATTTCACCGATCGTGAAAAAGCGTTGATTCACAGGCATTATAAATATACTAAAAAACATAAGAAGAAGCATAAATCCATGCCGCCAGGTCTAGCTAAGAAAAAGCATTTGCCACCTGGATTGCAAAAGCAGTTGGTGAAAAGAGGTACACTACCACCAGGTTTACAGGGAAGAAGTTTGCCTATGGATCTGGAAAGGCAAATGCATCGCTTGCATAATGACTACATGAGGGTAATTGTAGGATCAGACATTGTTTTGATGCATAAGAAAACACGCGTCATATTCGATGTTATGCTAGAGGCTGTGCTTGATTGATGATTTTATCTTTATGAATAGCAGTAGTCTTTTGCCTCTTCATGAATTGCTATGTTGTGCCTCTTCATGAATTGCTATGTTGTGCTTCTTCATGTGTGAGCGCAGGCGTGCGGCATGGTTTTTATCATCTTGGTTTAGTTTTTGAAATGTCTTATTTATAACGGAATTTTGATCCTTTCCCATAAAATCTTGGTAATGGATCTCGCCTGCTGTTAACTCAAGCTTAAGTGCAGTATTAAACGCCTCTTCTGCCGAAGGTGGTATCGCTGTGTATTTTTCTATGAGAGAAGCTATTGTGGCATTTGAATCCTGAAGTTTTTGTAAACTTGAAGATAAAAGATTGTCGGGTATTTTGCCTACTGGTTCAAAATGCTCTTTTATAGATTTGATTAAAGCGGCATGATTTTCTTCTTCAAGGGATAGCTTCCACCAGAATGCTTCATGCTCAGGAAAGAGTGTATGGAATAGCTGATAGAGCTTCCCAACATTTAATTCAAGCAGAATAGAGTTGTGTAGCATGTTGGATAGTTTCTCTTTCATTATGTGCATCCAGTTATTATGGGCTACGAAAGTTTAACTGCTGATATCTTATGGTTTATGTGGTTTGCTAAGAACCTCTATTTTGCTTAAGACCTCTTTTTTATAGATGCAATAAGCGCATTTATTGTCTCCTGTTTTGCTAAGCATGTTTTGCATGACCTCTATTTCAGGTGATTTGCATAGGGTATTTTCTACCTCCCAGCAATTAAGACTGCTGCGGTTATTATGCATGCTGCAATCAACCTTTGTGCAGCCGAAATACTCATAACATTTTTCCACTATATGTCTCTATGGTTGGGTATTAGGGGGTTAAAAAATAGATGCCGTGGGGTGGAGCATGGTGTAGCGCCAAAAATAGGTATTCCCTGTTGGTATAGGCTATAGATAAAAGCCATACAAAAGAATGTTTTTGAATAAAGATATAGCATGGGCGCTCTTGTGTTGTGAGCCATATCCAGTTGGCTGTGATCTGAATTATATAGACCAGTGTGTTAAATCAAGTTTCGGTTGGTGAGAATGCATGGTTTTTTATGTAAACGGTCATCTGAAACATTAGTACATGCTAATGTATATTTCAAGGTAGGTATTTCTGTGCTACAGAGAGGTATGTATGGGTTTAGTATTTAAAGTTATTTTTATTAGTTGTAGCAATTTTTGCTATTGATGCTAATACAATATTATAAGTTTTTAAGGAATTTAAAGGATCCATAATGAAGGCACAAAATGATGTGCAGCACTATGGTTGGGCTTCAATTTTACTGCACTGGGTCGTGGCGGTACTGGTGCTTGTAATGTTTTGCTTGGGTTTATGGATGACGAACCTTGACTATTATCACTCCTGGTATCATCAAGCGCCTTCTTTGCACAAGAGTATTGGCGTGATACTTATTCTTATGGTGTTAGTGCGTATTGGTTGGCATCGGTTTTCTCCAGTGCCAGAAGCACTTGACAGCCACGCTGTCTGGATGTCTAAAGTGGCAAAACTGGTGCACTATTTACTCTATCTATTATTGCTAATAGTTATGATTAGTGGGTATTTAATATCAACAGCTGACGGGCGCCCGGTGTCATGTTTTGGGCTATTTGAGTTGCCAGCACTATTTTCAGAGGGCGAGCAACAGGCAGAGATTGCAGGTAGAGTGCATTTTGTATTGGCCAACTCTCTGTTGGGAGTGGCAGCATTACATATGTTAGCAGCATTAAAACACCATTTTGTTGACAAGGATCGAACCTTGCTGCGCATGCTGGGGCATTGATTGTTTAAAAATCACATAAGGAGAGACTGTATGAATAGAACGCCACGTTACCTGCTGGTTATGGTATGGCTGTTTGGAATAGTAGTTAGTGCATCGCTTCAAAGTGCTGAGTATCTGATTGATACGAAAGGTGCGCATGCCGCTATTAATTTTAAAATTAAACATTTGGGATACAGCTGGTTAACCGGGCGCTTTAACCGGTTTTCTGGGCACTTTAAGTATGATGAAAAGATGCCCTCCGCAACGCAGGTAAAGGTTGAGATAGATGCGGCGAGTGTTGATAGTAATCATGCTGAGCGTGATAAACACTTGCGCAGCAAAGATTTTCTTGATGTAGGGAGCTACCCAAAAGCTGCTTTTGTTTCTGCCTCTTTTCAAGAATTGAGTGGCGAAAAGGCTCTGCTGAAAGGAGATCTAACACTGCATGGTGTGACGAAGGCAATAGAGATTGATGTTGTTCATATTGGGCACGGAACAGACCCATGAGGTGGCTATCGGCGAGGTTTTGCAGGTACAGCGCGCCTAATGCTGGCTGATTTTGGAATTAATTATAATTTGGGACCAGCTTCGCGCGAGGTATACCTCGAGTTGCTAATAGAGGGTGTTCGGCAGTAGAAAATTGCCGATAGATTCATTTCAATACTCTGCTGGGCGGCGCTTATTGCGGAGTGGTAGAGAGAGGCATCATGTACTCGTGATGTTAAAGGGGCTAAGGTGGGCGTATGTGAAATAGCTTGGTTCTGATTTTTGATGTGGTGGGAATAGCATTAACCTTGTCTGAGTGTGGTAATATGCGGCCCTTGTTAATGGTCTGACCACATCAAAGCTGCGGTTAATGCGGCAGGAAAGGCACGCCCCATGTCGGAAAGAATAACAACACTCAGCAAGCTCCTGCTTGCACTGCCACTGATGCTGCTCAGCATAATGGTTAATGGCCTGGATTTCCCCCATGAGCCTGCCAGCCCCATCATCCCGGATCTCTACTGCCTCAACTGCCAC
>Ga0316192_10002716_pt1 | contig 12916 bp, 10 predicted proteins | sample MerIslwburrow_MG_FD_204931 | JGI IMG/M metagenome (GOLD analysis project Ga0316192, IMG submission 204931) | Coastal sediment microbial communities from Maine, United States - Merrow Island worm burrow | ecosystem: Environmental > Aquatic > Marine > Coastal > Sediment | place: USA: Maine...
CTCGTTGGGGATAAAGTACGTAAAGGGCAACGCTTAATTACTCTTCAGAATACTGAATTCATTGATATACAACAGCAATATGCTGAAGTTACAGAACAGCTCAATTATTTAAAATCAGAGTTTGAAAGACAACAAATTCTTTATACTGAAAAAATAACTTCTCAAAAAAACTTTTTGAGGGCAGAAAGTACTTATAAAAGTACTTTGGCATTGCATCAAGGATTACGCAAAAAGTTAGAAATGATGAATATTAGTCCTGGGTCAGTAGAAAAAGGCAACATAACTTCAGTTATCAACATATATGCGCCAATAAAAGGATCTGTTACTAAGGTGAATTTTAGTAATGGGGCTTATATTTCCCCTTCAGATGAAATATTAGAAATTGTGAATACTGACCATATACATTTGGAATTATCAGTTTTTGAGAAAGACATCCTAAAAATAAAAAAGGAACAGTCTATTAATTTTAAAATACCTGAAGTTTCGAGTGATATTTTTCAGGCAGAAGTACATTTAGTTGGAACTTCAGTTAATGAAACAGATAGAACCATAAAAGTTCACGGGCATATAAATAATGATGAGCAAACTAATTTCGTAACAGGTATGTTTGTTGAGGCAGAAATAATAATTTCTTCTAAAAAAAGTCTGGCACTTCCAACAGATGCTATTGTTGAAATTGAAGATAATTATTTTGCGTTAGTTTTAAATTATCAAAAAGAGGATGTTTATTCTTTTGACAAAATTAAAATTAAGGTCGGTAAACAAAATGAAAAGTATACTGAAGTGATAAATATTGATGAATTTAAGGGTAAAGAGGTGTTAACTAAAGGTGTTTTTATGTTGATATCAGAGTGACAAAAAGCTTCAAGGTAGATGACTTGAAACTTTTATTATTGGAGGAGACTGAAACTAGATCAGCATGACTTCGTCACATTTTCATTAACCAGGATCGCATATCTACCTCCTGCAGAATTATACTTCTAACCTCAGTTATTTTGACTCTTTTTTGCTCCATAGAATCTCTATAGCGAATGGTTACAGTGTTATCTTCTATGGTTTGATGGTCAACGGTTATACAGAATGGCGTACCAGCTGCATCCTGACGCCTATATCTGCGACCAACTGCATCTTTTTCATCATATATTACATTAAAATCCCATTTTAGATCGTTAATAATATTTTGAGCAATTTCAGGTAAACCATCTTTTTTAACTAAGGGTAACACGGCGGCTTTAGTCGGAGCTAGAACAACCGGTAATTTTAAAACTGTTCGGGTAGTACCATTCTCTAATTCTTCTTCTTGTAAAGAATGCGAAAAAACGGCTAGAAACATTCTATCTAAGCCAATTGAAGTTTCAACTACATATGGCACATAACTTTTGTTTTCTTCAGGATCAAAATACTGTAATTTTTTTCCTGAGAATTTTTCATGCTGGCTTAAATCAAAATCCGTACGGCTATGAATACCTTCCAATTCTTTAAATCCAAATGGGAATTTAAACTCTATATCAGCCGCTGCATCAGCATAATGGGCTAATTTGTCATGGTCATGAAATCGATAATTATCAGCTCCCATTCCTAAGGAAAGATGCCATTTTAGTCTTGTTTGCTTCCACTGCTCATACCATTCTTTTTGGGTACCCGGTTTGACAAAGAATTGCATTTCCATTTGTTCAAACTCTCGCATTCTAAATATAAATTGCCTTGCTACAATTTCATTTCTAAAAGCTTTTCCAGTTTGAGCAATTCCAAACGGAATTTTCATTCTACTTGTTTTTTGTACATTTAAAAAATTTACGAAAATACCCTGTGCTGTTTCGGGCCGTAAATATAGATCCATAGCACTTTCAGCAGAGGCGCCTAGCTTGGTACCAAACATTAAATTGAACTGTTTAACATCTGTCCAGTTTTTACTTCCTGTTTCTGGATCAGCAATTTCCAATTCCTCTATAAGCGCTTTCAAATCTTTAAGATCTTCATTCTCTAAAGATTTTGCCATACGAGATAAAACCGCCTCTTTTTTTTGTAAATACCCAACAACCCTTGGATTGGTAGTTTTAAATTGCTCTTCATCAAAAGTGTCACCAAAACGTTTAGCCGCTTTGTTTATTTCTTTTTGAGCTTTTTGTAAGAGTTTTTCAGCATAATCTTCAATGAGTACATCTGCTCTATAGCGTTTTTTAGAATCCTTGTTGTCAATTAACGGGTCGTTAAACGCATCGACATGCCCCGAAGCTTTCCAGGTAGTAGGATGCATAAATATCGCAGTGTCGAGGCCTACAATATTTTCATGCATTTGAACCATTGCTTTCCACCAATATAGGCGAATATTATTTTTAAGTTCAACCCCGTTTTGTGCATAATCATATACTGCACTTAAACCGTCATATATTTCGCTCGAAGGGAATACATAGCCGTATTCTTTTGCATGAGAAATTACTTTCTTAAATTTATCATCTTGATTTGCCATGCTGCAAAAATAGGTAAATTAGCAGTATACAAAAACAAAAAAAGGTGTAAATACGTATTTGCATTTACACCTTTTAAAATGGTTAATTTTTGTTTATTATTATAGACCTAGGAAGGCATCTTTAAGTTCTAATTTTGATACACCAACTAATTTTCCTTCAACATAAACTTTAACTGAGTAGTTACCTTTTACAAATTTTTGAGTTATGTTTTCAACAAACATTACAACATCTAAATCTGCATTATTATAAGTAGCTACTGTTTGATCTGTATACGGAACTTCGTCACCGTTTTTAAGTGTGAACGTACCTTTTTCACTAATAACCGTACCACTTGGATTTTGAATTACAATATATGCTTCTTTATCACCAGGTGTTGCTATTTCATTTTGCTCTAACCTAAAATTAACACGAATTGCCTGCGTTTTTTGTGCTTTATTCGTTGCTTCATATTTATTATTAGATTTTAGTCTCATAGCAGTAGCGTTAACGGTACTAACATTTAAAGCGCCACCAATTTCAACTTTTTTAGATAGATCCAGGTTTTGAGCGATCAAAGTATCATTAAAACTTGTTTGAGCAACAAGTTCTCCTGTTATACTGTCTTTCTCTACGACTAACAAATTGTTAACAATTGTTAAAGAGTCGTTCATAAAGAATAGACGTTCGTTAGATTCTTCTAATTCTTTAACCTTTTTTCTATAGCGTCTCACTAAAGACCAGTTTGTGTTTTTTAAATTTTTAACTGAATCTTTGAAAGCTACAATTTTATCTCTTTCAGTGGTCAATTCATCTGACAAAGAGCTATTTTTAGCAATAGCAACGTCATATTTTTCTTCCATTGAAGTTAGATTGCCTAATATCTGCTCTTTTTCTTGTTTAAGAAATTCTTCAGAAGCCTTAAAATCCGAATTTTGTTTAAAAGTGTAAACACTTAATGCTACTAGCAATGCTATTAAAACACCAGTAATAATTTTTTTGTTTGAAGATGATTTTTGTTCTTCCATAGTTAAAGTTTTTGTTTAGAGTTTATTATATACTACCAGACTAACGTAAAATTAGAAATTTATTGCATACATAAACCATAATTGTGGGTATTTGTTAATAAAATATAAAAATTTTTAATATTTTTTTAAAATATTACTCATAATGTAAAAAAAGTTAAGTTTCATTGTTCTGTCACTAAACTCTTAAAACCTTCGAAATTAGAAATAGAATCTAAAGGAATTCTTAAGTTTTGATACATGGCAGAATCTACTTATTCATTTTATTAATAATTAAAAATAATAGTTTGGTGAAATTTAGGTCAAAAAACAATTTCTAAAAATTTTATTTACGACATATTAATAATATACATATTTTTAGATTTTATTCTTTTATTAATTTTTATTGATGTATTTACTTAGAGATCTTTTTTATCTATTTTATCCGAAAACATGTGTTTGTTGTGATGAGCAATTAGTAAAAAATGAATTTGAAATCTGTTTAAAATGTAGATTTGAATTACCTATAACAAATTTCACGGATGAAATAAATAATAAAATTGAACAGACCTTTTATGGCCGATTTAAGCTGGAATTTGCCACAGCTTTAATATATTATAGTACAAAGGGAATATCACAGAAATTAATTTATCAATTAAAGTATAAAAACAAACAAAATGTTGGTAAATTGTTGGGAAAATGGCTGGGTGATGAGTTATTAAATTGCACTAGGCTTCAATCAGTTGATTATATTGTACCTGTGCCGTTGCATCCAAAAAAGTTTAGGTCAAGAGGTTATAATCAGTTGACAACTTTTGGTAAAAGCATTTCAGAAATTTTAGGAGTACCTTATATTGACAACGTGTTAATAAAGAAATCTGTTAATGAAACACAAACTTTAATGCATAGATTTGAGCGCTGGAAAAATGTTAATGAAATATTTTATCTCAATGATGCAGATGTATTTAAGGATAAACACGTTTTACTCATTGATGATGTAATTACTACAGGAGCCACCTTAGAAGCATGTGCTATAAAATTATTGGAGACCAAAAGCATTAAAATAAGCATAGCAACCATGGCTTATACAGAATAAAATATGAATATGTTAGTTAGTATTTCCATTAAAAATAATCGTTAATTTGCAGCAAATTTTAAATATGAAAAAGCAATTTTCTTTACTGGTCATTCTCGTTTTTTTGATGACCGTATTAATTGATTGTGCTCGAAGAGGAAGACCCGAAGGTGGACCAAAAGACGAGGATGCTCCAATATTGGTTAATGCAAAACCATTACAGTTTACAACCAATTTTAATTCAAAGGAAATTAAAATATATTTTGATGAGTATATTAAATTAAAAGATTTACAAAAACAACTAATAATATCACCTCCATTAAAATACCAACCAATAATTAAGCCTTTAGGCACACCTAGCAAATATATTTCTATTAAAATTTTAGATACTTTAAAGGAGAATACAACCTATACAATAAACTTTGGTCAAAGTGTTGTTGACAATACAGAAGCGAATGTGTTAAATAATTTTAAATATGTGTTCTCAACTGGAGATATTATAGATTCTCTAAAGGTTTCGGGTGTTATAAAAGATTCTTTTGACAAGGAGGCTGATAAGAATGTTACAATAATGCTATACGAAGTAAATGACGCTTTTACAGATTCAACGATTTATAAAGAAAAACCATTATATGTTGCTAGTACTCTAGATACAATTGCATGGGAAATCACCAATATAAAATCAGGTAAATATATGTTATTGGCGCTAAGTGATAAATCAAAAAATTATCAATTCAATCCAAAAGAGGATAAGATTGGTTTTTTAAGAGAGTATGTCGATATTCCTACCGATAGTTCTTACATAATTAACCTATTCAGAGAAATATTACCATTTAAACTTGCGCGTCCAGCAGAGGCCAGTAAAGGCCATATTTTTTTCGGATATGAAGGTGTATCCGATAGTTTGAAAATAGAAGCATTGAATGAAACTGAAAAATTTGTAAGTTTTACAAATTTTGAAAAAGATAAAGATTCACTGAACTATTGGTATATTAATAATAGTAAGGATTCCATTGAATTCAAGGTTTTAAACAACAATTTAATAGATACAATTATCGTAAAACCAAGAAGTAAAATAATTGATTCATTAGAATTAAGTAGCTCGGTGAGAGGTACACTGCATTTAAGAGACGAATTTAAGTTGTTAAGTAATATTCCAATACAAAGTATAGACGATTCCAAAATAAATTTCATAGATAAAGATAGTACTCAAATAGTCTATAATTTTAGTATATCTAAAAGTAAAATGGAAATGGTTATGTCATTCCCTAAGGCGTTTAACAAACGCTACTCAATTGACTTCTTACCGAATGCAATAACCGATTTTTTTGGTAATGTAAATGATTCTTTGACATTTACTATGAACACAAAAAAACCTGCTGATTATGGGAATCTATTTCTTACTCTGCAAAATACCAAAAGATATCCTGTTATAGTACAATTAATAAAAGAAAAAGGTGAGTTAGTTGAGGAAGTTTATGCAGATAAAGAGCAGAATTACAATTTTCTAAATTTGGTACCGTCTAAATATTTGGTTCGAGTTATTTATGATGATAATAAAAATAAAAAATGGGATACAGGCAATTTTTTGTTAAAAATGCAGCCTGAAGAGGTCATTTATTTAGAAACTATTTTAGATGTTAGAGCGAATTGGGAGATGACGGAAACATTTATATTGAAATAAATAAACATTATATTTTGCGTCTTTAATACGGTAATATAAGTTACCCTAGACCTTTCGTTTATTAAAAGCTAAGTATTATCTTTGTAATTTAGAATGAATATAAAAAAGGTATGCAACTGGCAAAAAAAATGAATATGACCTTTTAAAACAATAGGTATAATTATTTTTTAGCAAAGACATCATATAACCTTTAAGCAATAAAAATGAATGTATGAAATTAGATAAACAAGAAATTTATAATGCTTTAGATACTATTACGGCACCTGGAGAAGGTAAAACTTTAGTAGAAAGCAAGGCAATTAAAAATGTAGTCACATTTGGGAAAGAAGTTATTGTTGATGTAACTATTTCTAATCCAACTTTACAAGCTAAAAAGAAGGTTGAGGTTGAAATTATGAAAGCGATTCATGACCACGTATATCAAAAAGCTGATGTTAAAGTGAATGTTAAAGTCGAAGCTACTGAAAAAGCTCCTACAAATAAAATTCAAGGAACTAAAATTGAAGGTGTTCAAAATATTATCGCCGTTGCTTCTGGTAAGGGCGGAGTAGGTAAATCTACCATAACTGCTAATTTGGCTATAACCTTATCAAAAATGGGTTTTAAGGTCGGAATTTTGGATGCTGATGTTTATGGGCCTTCGATGCCTATTATGTTTGATGTAGCCGATGAAAAACCTTTAGCAGTAAATATTGACGGGCGTTCTAAAATGAAACCCATTGAGAGCTATGGAATAAAAATACTTTCGTTAGGGTTTTTCACACAACCAAATCAAGCGGTTATTTGGCGAGGTGCCATGGCATCTAAGGCATTAAATCAATTGATTTTTGATTCTGATTGGGGTGAATTAGATTTTATGTTAATAGATCTACCACCAGGAACTGGTGATATTCATTTATCAATTGTGCAAGCCATTCCTCTTACGGGAGCTGTAATTGTTAGCACACCACAAAAAATTGCTTTGGCAGATGCGAAAAAAGGTGTTGCTATGTTTCAACAAGAGAATATCAATGTTCCTGTGTTAGGTATAATTGAAAATATGAGTTATTTTACACCTGCCGAATTACCAGATAATAAATACTATATCTTTGGCCAAGATGGTGCTAAAAACTTGGCAACAGAAATAGATACCACATTTTTAGGGGAAATTCCTTTAGTGCAAAGTATAAGAGAAGCTGGAGATGTTGGTCATCCTGTAGCTTTACAAAGTGAAACAGCATTAGAAGAAGCTTTTATTGAAATTACTAAAGAAATGGTGTCACAACTAGTTAAACGTAATGAAGACTTACCACCAACTGAGGTTGTTAAGATAACCACCATGGCTGGTTGCAGTGCAGTTAAAAGTTAGAGGGCATGAATAGAAATGAATTAAAGATTAACATAGAAAAAGCTTTAACTGAGATAAGACCTTTTTTACAGGCAGATGGAGGTGATATCTCTTTGATATCTGTTGAAAAAGATATTGTTAAAGTTAAATTACTAGGTGCTTGTATTGGTTGTACAGTAAATCAGATGACACTAAAAAACGGTGTTGAGGCTACTATTAAAAAATATGCACCTCAAATTAAAGAAGTAGTGGACGTTAGTTAAAAGTTGATTTAAACTAATTTTTACTCCCGCCTTTTTATTCAGCGCATAATTCATGTGTTTATTTTTGTTGTTATTTTTTGAGTATATTTGTTAAGCATGAAATGTTGAGATCTTTATGAATATACTATTTAAAGAATTGAAATTACTTCTCAAATTCTTACTTAAGAGGAATCCTGAGTAGTTATTAACTTTTGGATTCATATACTTTTATACATTAATTAAAACATTTTATAATGCCTAGATATCATAAATTAGGTAAAATACCGCCTAAAAGACATACTGTTTTTAAAAGCCCTGAGGGTAATTTTTTATATGAAGAACTTTTCGGGACTGTTGGTTTTGATGGGATGTCTTCCTTATTGTATCACACGCATAGACCAACTCAAGTAAAAGAAGTTTTAAAGTCATATGATGTTTCTCCAAAAATTGCTGTTGAGAAAAACATGAAATCCTTAAGTTTAAATGGGTTTGATGTTCCTGCAGTAAATGATTTTTTAGAAAGCAGAAAGATTGTGTTGGCTAATAGTGATTGTCATATAGTGCTGGCGGCTCCTAAAAACTCATTAAGAGACTATTTTTATAAAAACACCGACTCTGATGAGGTAATTTTTATCCATAAAGGATCTGGAAAATTAAGAACTTTTTTAGGGAATATTAATTTCGAATATGGAGATTATCTTGTAATACCAAGAGGGATGATCTATCAGATTGATTTTGATACGGAAGATAATCGTTTATTTATTGTTGAGTCTAAAAGCCCGATTTATACACCTAAACGTTATCGTAATTGGTTTGGACAACATTTAGAACATTCACCATTTTGTGAGCGTGATATGCACCCGCCAAATAAGTTAGAAACTTACACTGATAAAGGTGATTTTATTATAAAAGTAAAAAAACAAGATACGATACATGAATATGTGTATGCATATCATCCTTTTAGTGTCATTGGTTGGGATGGATATAATTATCCGTACAAATTTTCTATTCACGATTTTGAGCCTATAACTGGAAGGGTTCATTTACCTCCACCAATCCATCAGACTTTTGAGACAAATGCATTTGTTATTTGTTCATTTGTTCCAAGGTTATATGATTACCATCCGAAATCTATACCGGCGCCTTACAATCATAGCAATATTGATTCTGACGAGGTATTATACTATGTAGACGGTGATTTTATGAGTAGAAATAATATTGAAAAAGGACAAATTACATTACATCCGGCTGGAATTCCTCATGGTCCACATCCGGGAGCCATGGAACGCAGTATTGGACAAACTGAAACGGCTGAACTGGCCGTTATGGTAGATACTTTTAAACCTCTAATGGTTACAGAAGAAGCGATAAAGATTGACACAGGCAATTACTATCAATCTTGGTTAGAAGAATAGACGGAGTTATTCCTGCGAAGGCAGGAATCCACATTTGATCTATTAAGATTCAATTAATAAGATTCCTGCTTTCGCAGGAATAAAAAAAACAACATGAGTAAAGACATTAAATCAGTAAACTACGGATTAGAAAAAATATTTGAAGGAGCACAAGATTTCCTACCACTTTTAGGAACAGACTATGTTGAGTTTTATGTTGGAAATGCCAAACAAGCAGCGCATTTTTATAAAACTGCTTTTGGATTTCAGTCGTATGCATATAAAGGCTTAGAGACTGGATCAAAAGACACCGTAAGTTATGTGTTAAAACAGGATAAAATCCGTTTAGTCTTAACGTCGCCATTGCATAGTGAATCACCAATTAATGATCATATTGTAAAGCATGGTGATGGGGTAAAAGTTGTGGCACTGTGGGTTGAGGATGCCAAAAATGCATTTGAGCAAACCACGAAAAGAGGAGCAAAGCCTTATATGGAACCTGTTGTAGAAAAGGACGAATATGGTGAAGTAATAAGATCCGGAATATATACGTATGGAGACACAGTTCACATATTTGTGGAACGTAAAAATTATAAGGGCACGTTTTTACCTGGATTTAGAGAATGGAAATCACATTATAACCCAACTTCTGTCGGACTAAAATTTATTGATCATATGGTTGGTAATGTAGGTTGGGGAGAAATGAACACTTGGGTAAAATGGTATGAAGATGTTATGGGATTCGAAAATTTCCTTTCTTTTGATGACAAACAAATCCATACAGAATATTCTGCTTTAATGAGTAAAGTAATGAGTAATGGAAATGGTAGAGTGAAGTTTCCGATCAATGAACCCGCGAAGGGTAAAAAAAGATCTCAAATTGAAGAATATTTAGATTTTTATGAAGGCCCGGGAGTTCAGCATTTGGCTGTTGCCACGGATGATATTATTAATACAGTCGCTCAATTAAAAGCGAGAGGAGTTGAATTTTTGCCACCACCGCCTCAGTCATATTATGATGATATTCCAAGACGTTTAGGAGTGCATATGGAAATAATGAAAGAAGATATAGGTGAACTTCAAAAATTATCTATCATGGTTGATGCCGATGAAGAGGGTTATTTATTGCAAATATTTACAAAGCCAGTTGAAGACCGGCCAACCTTATTTTTTGAAATTATTCAGCGCATGGGAGCTAAAGGTTTTGGGGCAGGTAACTTTAAAGCATTATTTGAATCTATTGAACGCGAACAAGCCAATAGAGGTACACTTTAGTCTAACAAAATAAAAAAGCCTCAATTTTAATTGAGGCTTTTTTATTACTTAATAATTCTTTTTATCAATTCTTTCTTGGCCTTTTCATCATCGCCATACAGCCATTGTATTACATTATCTTCCCAAATACCATCATATTCTTCTTGGTCAATAATATTTCGTTCTTTTGCCAAGTCTAAAATTTTTCCTGGATAAGAAGATTGTTGTTTACTTTCCATTTCACCTAATGGATAAGGATCATCTAATCCCATAACCACCTGTTTAGCCCCTTGATTTTCGACTAACAATTTCAAAGAGCCGGTATCATGTACCAGAGTATCGAAGAAAATATTTTTATGCCCCACAGCTTTTCTAGGATGTACTTTGCCTTCAAACAGGTCTGGTCTCCCATCAAATCCTTGTATTCGACGTCCCAGATTAATTTGAGCTAATTGTCCACCATGGGCAAAACAAACTCTCATATTTGGAAATTTTTCCTGGTATCCATTCAGTGTAAAAAAATGATAGGCATCAGCACATTGCGCTAACATCCATATTAAATGAAAGCGCCAGGAAGTATTTTCTAGTTTAATAAATTTTTCACCGTCATAAGGATGTACTTCAACCGCTAGATTATATTTACTGGCTAATTCAAAGATTGGTTCATTTTCCTCATCAAATATACTTCGCCATGTACCAATAGTATCCATATAATGAGTTGGTAAACATAACAATTGCATTCCTAATTCTTCAACGCATCGTTCAATCTCCCAGCATGCACCTCTTACAAAACCAGGATGTACAACGAAGCCACAAGTAAATTTACTTGGATGTTCAACTTGAATTTTGGCATTAAAATCATTTTGAAAACGCAAAGCCTGTTTCATTTCTTCCACTCTCAAACCGTTGCCATAGAGTTGTGAAAGATTTAAAACGACGGCATGGTCAATTTTAAAGCGATCCATCCATTCTAATTTTTCATCAAGAAAGAAACTAGAATGTGTTACAGGCCGGCTCCAGTCTTTTTGAAGCATGAATTTTCGGTCTTTATCAACCCAAAAAATACCTTTATCCTTCATAAATTGAGGAATCTCTTCTGGATACGGCAATAAATGTGAGTGACCGTTTATGCGTAATTTACGTTTCATACTTTTTTATCATCCCAAACTCTATTCAGGAAATTATAATTATTTACTTGGTTTCCATATCAACACAAAAAAGACAAATTTTATCAGTTTATAGTTTCTTGGGTGGTACCATGACATCACCACAGTTATTACAAGTACATTTTTCTTTATCGCTATAATAATTATCAAAAATTACCGGCATGTCTGTTTCTATATTATTCAATGCAAATTCTTCTCTATATAATGGTGCACCACACCTTTCACAATACCACTCTAAGGCATCCATCATATTTTCAGAACGTGGATATTCAATAACTAAACCAACCGTATTTGCCCCTCTTTGTGGTGAATGAGGTACTTTTGGCGGTAACAAATAAATATCACCTTCATTAATATGGATGTCTTTAGTTTCTCCATTATCTATAATTTTCAGCACCATATTGCCCTCTATCTGATAGAAAAATTCAGGAGTTTCGTTATAATGATAATCTTTTCTACTGTTGGGACCACCAACTACCATTACGATATAATCACCATCATCCCAAACACATTTATTACCAACAGGTGGTTTTAATAAATGACGATTTTCTTCTATCCAGTTTTTAAAATTTAAAGGGTTAACTAGTTTACTCATTTTATTCTTATTAAGTGATTCGTTATAAAGTTAATAATAACTTTTTAATTTATTAATTGCTGAATATTCAGCACTAAAGACTTTTTGTCCTTCCTCCATCAACCGGGAGATTAATTCCATTAATGTAACTTGCTGCTTCACTAGCTAAAAAGGCTACAGCGTTCGCTATTTCTCCAGGCTGAGCAAATCTTTTAGCAGGAATACCATTTTTCATTACTTTGGTTATTTCTTCCACAGATTTACCTGATTTTATTGCTTTATTGTTAATAATATCTGAAAGCCTTTCAGTAGATGTCGCACCGGGCAACACGTTGTTCACTGTAATTCCATATTGCGCCAATTCAGATGCTAACGTTTTACTCCAATTCGCCACTGCTCCTCTTATTGTATTCGATACACCAAGTCCGTCTAAGGGCTGTTTTACAGAAGTTGAAATAATATTGATAATTCTTCCAAAATCAGATTCCTTCATTCCCGGAACAACCGCTTGTACCAATACATGATTACATTTTAGATGCTGTGTAAATGCTTTCTCAAATTCATCGATATTCGCTGAAAAAATAGGTCCTGCATCTGGCCCCCCTGTATTATTGACTAATATATGAAAAGTACCTATGGTTTTTAAACCTTTTAAAACTTTTTCACCAAGTGAGATCGGATCCTGAAAATCTGCAACAATATAATTGTGATTTTGATATGTATTTGGTAATTCGGCAAGTACCAGTTTC
>Ga0316192_10002717_pt1 | contig 12912 bp, 11 predicted proteins | sample MerIslwburrow_MG_FD_204931 | JGI IMG/M metagenome (GOLD analysis project Ga0316192, IMG submission 204931) | Coastal sediment microbial communities from Maine, United States - Merrow Island worm burrow | ecosystem: Environmental > Aquatic > Marine > Coastal > Sediment | place: USA: Maine...
AACGGGCTGCTCAATTTGGTTTTGAGTTAACATCAGCAACAGAAGAAAAGGATGCATTCACTTCTGGAGGTGCAACGATATAAGGTTAGTTATTCAAAAGGACAGCTTCGCTACAGTTCAAGCTGCACGCCAAACTACCGTCTGTCATGCAGCTTGCATATGGATATTTGCACCGTTCTTCGGTACAGATTGACCTGACCACAGGGATCCACAGGCGCTGCTAACGCAGCCCCGCCCTTGGCTACGCGATTTTGTAGATCGCTTCACCGTGACGGGCAATTATGCGGAGTTTGTGATTATGCTGAGTTCAGCATCTGTTGGGGACATTGTGACTGAAGCTTATTGAACAAAGAGCATCTTCCATTTTCTGATAACTGTGCATAAAAACTGAGTACACCCCTTTACTAATTTGAAGGAGAGCACTCATGTCTAAGCAACTTACTGAACATAATCAAACCACCGTTCAATGCAATAAAGACGGGTACAAGGTACTCATCAGCGAGTTTTCCACCTACTTGAAGGCACGTGGCCATAGCGAAGGGACACAACAAAATTATCGGTCAGCCCTGACGCACTTTGTGCGTTGGCTCTCAGCAGAACCCGAACATCAAATGATTGACGGCCAGGCAGTTCACGCCTTTCTCCAGAATCATCTTCCAGCATGTCGTTGTCCGCCACCAGTATTCAAGCAATTGAAGACCGTCCGTGCAGCACTCAATCAACTATTGTTGATGCAGGGCCAGGATCAACTGCGTCCCCCATGTTTCAAGGGGTCTGCTGCAGTTGAAGATACAATACGTCAGTTTGATGATTTTCAGCGAGATGTGTGTGGCTTAACTGACGCGACGCTGTTGCGACGCCGTTATTGCGTTCGCATGTTTCTCGACTCGCTGTTTGGTGATGGACCAATTGAACCCCAGAACATTACACCCGAGGTGCTGCTTAAGTTCGTCACTGATAAGGCTGCTGGTCTGAAACCCTCGAGTGTTGGCACCCTATTGTGTGCTCTACGAAGTTATTTGCGATTCCTCCAGATCAAGGGAGAGTCCAATATTGCCTTGATCGCTGCTGTGCCAAGGCCTCCAAACTGGTCATTGGCCTCACTACCAGCCAGCCTGAGCAATATGGATATGGAAAGGTTCTGGGCAGCCTTTGACATTAACACGACCAACGGTAAACGTGACTACGCGATGGCACGTTGTCTAGCGGACTTGGGGCTGCGTTGTCATGAGGTGGCATCCATGAGGCTGGATGACATCGACTGGCAAAATGGGGTTCTGCAACTGCAACACAGCAAGAGTCGTCGGCAGGAGCAATTGCCGCTGCCCGATATAACCGGTCGTGCTGTTGTTGATTACCTGCGTAATAGCCGTCCAACGACAACCAGTCGATCAGTGTTCGTTTGTCACCGGGCACCCATGGGGCAAGGTGTTGTAGTCACTACAGTGCGCTCTGCCATCCGTTGCGCCTTGGCGCGTGCCGATCTGCCATATACGGGCACTCACATTCTACGTCATACAGCGGCAACACAAATGGTCCAGGGTGGTGCCACCCTCAAAGAGGTTGCTGATGTACTGCGTCACCGCAGCATTAATACGACCAGCATCTATACCAAGGTGAACCTACCGGAACTCCAACGTGTGACTATGCCCTGGCCTGGGAGGTTATCATGAGCAAGTGGTCAAATATGCATGAACGGGTGGAGTCGTATCTACATGCCCGTCGCAGTGTGGGCTACATCCTGCGCATTGAAGGCAAGCAGTTACAGCAATTTGCCAGCTTCGCTGACCAGCGCGGTCATCAGGGGCACATCACCATCGACTTGGCGGCGGCCTGGGCAACTAACTCTCAGCGAAGTTGCCAAATCGGGCGCGCATGTCGTTTAGAAAATGTCCGGATCCTAGCCAAATATTGTGCCGTATTCGAACCCAAGACGGAGATCCCGTCATCACTTTTCCTCGGCCCAGCGCGTCGTCGGCTCACCCCTCACATTTATAGTGACCAGGAAATTCTCCAGTTGCTGGAGGCAGCTGATAGTCTGCCTCCAAAGCAGGGGCTGCGACCAGTGACCATGCATTGTCTGTTGGGGTTATTGGCGGCAACAGGTTTACGTGTCTCGGAGGCACTACGGTTGAGCCAAAACGATGTCAATCTGTCTCAAGGGCTGTTGCTGGTGCGGCAGACAAAGTTCCGTAAGACCCGCTATGTCCCTCTACATTCGACGGTCTGCGAAGCACTGCGCAATTATGCCAACTTTCGAGATCAGCGATTGCCCTTGATACAGGACACCGCGTTTTTCTTGCTTGATAACGGCTGTGCATTCCGATATTGGCAAGCCCTATACGCCTTTCATTGCATCTTGTCACAGCTTGGATGGAATACTTGCACTAGCAATCGTCGCCCAAGGCTCTATGACTTGCGCCACACTTTTGCCTGTCGACGGTTGCTCACCTGGTATGAAGAAGGCGTTGATGTGAATCAGCTTATGCCGCTACTGGCTACCTATCTAGGCCATGTTAAGGTGACCTATACCTATTGGTATCTCACCGGAATTCCTGCATTGATGACGGTCGTGGCTGCACGCTTTGAACACCAGGCACAGCAGAATTCAATGAGATAATCATCATGAATACACCTATTATGACAACTGATCTTGCCCGCTTGCTCCAGGCCTTTTTCTGCCAACGATTGATTCAGCAGCGCGGCGTTAGCCATCAAACTGTATGTGGTTATCGGGATACCTTCCGGCTGCTTCTGCACTTTACCGAACAGAGGCTTGGAAGACGTGCCACAGATCTGCATCTTGCTGATATTGATGCCCCCTTGATCCTTGCATTTCTTGATAATCTGGAGTCGCAGCGGCACAACTGTATCCGTAGCCGAAATACCCGATTGGCGGCCATCCGCAGCTTTCTGCATTATGCAGCTTTACAGGAGCCTGCAGCATTGCCTTCTATCCAGCAGATACTGGCTATTCCCATGAAACGCTTTGATCGTCCAATGGTCGGTTTCCTCACCCAAACGGAGATGCAGGCTATCCTGGATGCACCGGATGCACATACCTGGAGCGGACAGCGGGATCGTGCCATCCTGGCAACATTGTATAATTCCGGTGCCCGCGTTTCTGAAATTATTGCTGTCCGCCGTGTAGATTTTGAAGATGAACTGGGTCAAGCGGTTCGCCTGCATGGCAAGGGGCGGAAAGAGCGTGTGATCCCGCTGTGGAAGTGTACTTCCAAACTATTAAGAACATGGGTTTTGCGTATTGATACTGATCCGCAGCAACCACTATTTCCAAACCGCTTCGGTCAGATGCTGACCCGCTCAGGGGTTGAGTCGCGACTACACCGAGCGGTGATTAATGCTGCCGTCAAATGCCCATCTCTCAGAAACAAAGTTGTATCACCCCACGTCATTAGGCACACCACGGCCATGCATTTGTTGCAAGCTGGAATAGATCTCACCGTGATTGCCATGTGGCTCGGTCATGAGAGTATAGTAACTACTCATCAGTATCTCGAAGCGGACCTCCAGATGAAGGAACAAACTTTGGCGATGCTGCAACCCCCAGGCATATGTACCTCTCGATACAAACCTTCCAGCGATGTACTCTCGTTTCTAGATGGTTTGTGATTATGCTGACTAAGCTGCTATACCACCGGCACCTTGGGCATTCTCCAAGTAGTGATAGTGGATAGTTTTTCTATCCCTACCGTCTATGGGGGCTGATGCTCAACTCAGCATAATTACGAACTCCGCATAATTGCCCTTATGCTGAGCTCAGCATAAGGGCAAGACCTGGGGATTCTGTGGATAGCTCGAAATATCCGGCAGCACAAAAACCAGTGAGCTGGAATTAGCCATGCAACATTTAGCACTTGATCGTTCTCACAATGTTCTCTAAGCTATTTATGAGAACAGTTGGAGAACATTATGCTCACCCCCAGTCAGCACAAAACCCTAAACTTCATTCGACAATTTATTGCCCAGCATGGCCATGCCCCTAGCCTGACTGAGATTGCTGAGGGTATCGGTATCCAGTCAAAGGGCGTGGCTCACCGCTATGTAAAGGCGTTGGCTGAAGAGGGTTTCCTCTTTCTGCATCCAGGTCGGAAACGGGGGATTGAGCTGGTTGATCCTGTCGGCGATAAGACGCTGACCATTCCATTGCTGGGCAAGATTGCAGCAGGTCACCCGATTGAAGCTATCCCAGGTCAAGATATGCTCGATTTGAGCACACTCTATGGCCCGAACCGCTACGCCTTGCGGGTGAGTGGTGATTCAATGGTTGATGCCGGTATTTTGGATGGCGATACCGTTATCATCGAGCAGCGTGACATTGCCAATGATGGTGAGATTGTTGTGGCGCTCATCGATGGTGAAGATGTCACCCTCAAGCGCCTAAAGTATCGTCAGGACGACAACCTTGCACTGGTTGCAGAGAATGCCAATATGCCGCCGATGATCTATGCCGCTGAGCGGATCAAGATTCAGGGTATTGTGGTTGGTCAGTTACGTTGGTATCGCTGAGACCAATGAGCATGCCAGTAGAAACAGGGGGCAATATCTGGCCCCGCGCTATTATCCTGATGGACATGAATGCCTTCTTTGCTTCTATTGAACAGCTTGACCGCCCAGAATGGAGAGGCCGCCCGGTAGCTATTACCAATGGCTTGCAGGGTACCTGTATTATCACCTGTTCCTATGAGGCCCGTGCCTACGGGATTCGAACCGGCATGCGCCTCAAGCAAGCACGGCAACTATGCCCTGGTCTGATTCAGAGTCCAGCACGCCCGCAACGTTATGCAGCCGTCTCCACTTCCATCATGGATGCACTGGCGGAGATCACACCAGATCTGGAGGTATTCTCAGTGGATGAAGCCTTTCTGGATGTAACCTGTTGCCAGCGCCTATTGGGAACACCAGAGCAAATTGCCAGACTGACCAAGCGCCGGGTATTTGAGGTCTCTGGCCTGCTCTGCTCCGTGGGTCTTTCCGGAGACAAAACCACTGCAAAATATGCAGCCAAGCTGAATAAGCCCGATGGGTTGACCGTGATCCTGCCTTGGGAGGCAGAGCAACGGCTTATGAATGTGCCTGTCACCCAGCTGTGCGGTATTGCTGATGGCATTGGTGCCTTTCTGGCTCAGCATGGGGTGCATGTCTGTGGGGATATGAAGCATCTCCCCATCAGTGTATTGGCGCGTCGTTTTGGTAATCCGGGGCGGCGCATCTGGTACATGGCCCAGGGATGTGACCCAGCGCAGCTGCAGATTGATGTAGCGCCACCCAAATCCATTGGTCATGGAAAAGTGGTGCCACCCAATACGCAAGACTATGAAGTGCTACAGACATACCTGCTGCACATGAGTGAAAAAGTAGCTCAGCGTTTACGTCGCCATGAATTGAAGGCAACAAGATTCTTCATTGGCTTACGCACCAAAGAGGATTGGATCAGTAATAAACCACGTAGCGCACTGCCCATTGATGATGGTCGTTTGATCATGGCCTTATGTCGACAGGTGTTAGATGAACAGTGGTGTGGTCAAGGGATTCATCAAGTTCAGGTTACCGCTTTAGACCCACAACCAGCCACTGGTCAAATTGAGCTGTTTGCTGGAGATACTCGTAAGCAAGATTCTCTTAATGCAGTGATGGACAACGTCAATCTACGCTATGGTGAATTCTCACTGGCTCCAGCACGGTTGCTCAATCGATCCAGCATGCCCAATGTTATCGCCCCGGCTTGGAAGCCACATGGCCATCGCCAGACAATCTAACCATGTGTGGCGGTGTTTGTTATTCCCACGCTGGCCAGGATGCCAGGGTGTTCTTTCCCAATCCACAGGCCTGGTTGCCTGTGCAAACCCGCTCTGGCCAAACACTACTGCCGTGGGGACGAAGGCAACAACAGGCAGGCAAACTTCCACTGGGTGGCTGGGCACGATTGGATAGCATCTATGGTGGCCGCTGGGATCGCTGGTTTCCTACCCCTGTAAAACTTCCCATTAGTAGTTTTATGGAGAGAGATATTGAAGGTCGCAAGCATTGGTATGAGCTAACCAAGGGGCAGTGGATTCAGGGGCTTATTGCACGAGATGGACATGAGCAACGTTTATATATTGTTACTATAGAACCCGCATTAGAGGATGCAGTGCATGAGCGGTGGCCTAGGATTATGAGTGGTTGATATGTTAGCTGTTAGCAGCTTTTCCTCCTCTACAAAATTGCTTAATGCAGATTGTCTTTAATACTCAACGGGCAGGTGTCTGACAAACCTTAACGAAACCAGTCAATCGTCTTCAGCCATCAAATGAGTGCAATGTGCCAGAAGCCGCCATTCTATCCTAACCTCTAATTGATAGTGATGCAGCGATTAAAATTTACTGTAGCCCAGCGACAGGAGCCATAGGCCCTCCAGCTAATGAATAATAGATTTGTGCCAAAAGTGGACGTAGATAAAATCAATTACACTGATTCCATTAATCGTGTCAGAGCAAGTTAGGCTTAGCAAATGAAGCCACGCAATGGTCAAGTGCCCACATATTAACTAGTGCAAGTTCCTCTTTCAAACGGTGAGAAATTGTTTTATCTGTAAATAAATGGTTGGACGCCAAAACGTGACCCTGTTCACAGAACAATTGTGAACCATTTGCCAAGCTTAATTGGTACTTCATCACAAAAACCATGATGGACGGGTAAGTTATGCACATGGCTTTTTTGCAGACCCGCTATGAAACAATGGATTATATGAAAATGAAAAAAAACAATTTAAGGATCACTCTTCATAAAAACAGCATTAATAATAACGCTAAAGATCACATTTTACTTCTGTAGCAAAGCTCTCTTTCACTGACTTTCCTCTTAACCTTAAAATGGGAGCCTTACTGATGCGTAAAGCTAAAGCCCTCCTGGCTGTTCCTTTCATATCTTGGGCCATCATGGCACAAGCAGGAAACCTTGATTCTCCTGCTCCACCTTCTGATGCTGGCAGTGCTACGCATAAAATTAATGCTCTATATAACCAGCTAAAAACAGGAACAACTGCGATAAAACGCACAGGAGGCTTTGAGGAACCATCAGTTACTCCTGGTGCTCCAACTGGACATACATTAGATGAGGTAATGGGCGCAGCGCCCCAAGAAGATAATACAGATGGGGCAATGCCTGTTGATGTTGATGCAGGCAAGACCTATTGGGGGCTTCGAACAGATGGTAATGGATGGGGATTACAGACAGGCACAAATAGTGATGGAGGTGGAGGAGGTGCTCCAGACCCAAGTGAATATCCTGCACCTGTAGAAAGAACAGGACAAATAACATGCTTTGATCAAGGTGGCATACCAACTACTACCTGTATGAATACAGGCCAGGATGGAGAACTGCAAAAAGGTATTGCTTGGCCAGTCCCAAGATTTACTGATAATAACGATGGCACAATAACAGACAATTTAACCAAGTTAATTTGGTTAAAAGATGCAACGTGCAGTGAATTGCCTAACAGTGATTCTGAAGGCAGAGCGAATTGGGAAGTAGCACTCACAAGCGCCAGTATGCTAGCCAATGGTATGTGCGGGCTTTCTGATGGCTCACAACAAGGTGATTGGCACTTGCCTAATATTGCAGAATTACAAAGCCTAATTTCTTTTGAACACTTTTTACCAGCAATTCCAAATACCTTGGGTACAGCGAAGTGGTCAAATGGCGATCCATTCGTAGGGGTAAGCACCAGGAATTATTTTTCTTCAACTACTGTTTCTAATTCATTTGGTAATGCATGGATGGTATACCTACATTATGGTGTTTCAAGTTTAGTAAATAAAGATAAAGCTCACTTTATATGGCCTGTTAAAGGTGGCGAATAATGATTGTCCAAAAACAACTTTATAACAGGCTAACTACTAAATATACTTTAAGTTGCCTATTCCTCATAGCCATATGCACTGTACTTATCCTGCCAGTTTCACCGATTTATGCCGGAGTTACAGACTCTGATACAGCACCCGATAACACCAGCAGCGCCATGTATCGAGTCAGTGATATATTCCACCGTTTTAACTCCGGTAATGCCGGCACAAAGCGAGGCTCTGGCTTTGAAATGCCCTCTACAGGACCAGTCAGTGGCACAGGTTATACATTAGATAATATTATGTCACTGGCTCCAGCAGAAGATAATACATCTGGTGCTTTACCCTCAGATATTGCAGCAGGAAAAGTATTTTGGTCACTGCGCAATGATGGAAATGGTTGGGGCCTTCAAGTTGGAACCAAAAGTATAACGCCTAACCCAGAGGGTGGTATTGCACTTGTAGAACAGACTGGACAGACGACTTGCTATACTGATTACCCTGGTTACTATCCACCACTTTCTCCTTATATTCCATGCACAAACCAAGATGCTGGTCAAAAGCGTGGTGTTCAAATTCCAAAACCAAGATTCACGGACAATAGCGATGGCACTATTACTGATAATTTAACTGGTTTGATATGGTTAAAAAATGCAAGCTGCTCACAGCTGCAAGGGACAGATACATCAGGACGCACGCGTCACTACAATCAAGCGGTTATAGCACCAAGATTATTGGCTAATGGGACATGCGGACTTTCAGATGGCTCACAACCGGGTGATTGGCGACTACCTAACATTAAGGAAATCCAAAGCCTGATCAATTATGAATATGCAAATCCTGCTATCTCAAACAGTGCAGGTACTGGGCAATGGAGTAATGGAGATCCATTTGTTCGCATTCCTCCCTATGACTTTTACCTATATTGGACATCAACACGATTATTTACTAATCCCCAAGGGCCCAATCCATATGTTTGGCTAATACATCTTAGCAATGGACGTACGCGCTATGAGAAAGGTGAGCCATTCTATATTTGGCCTGTAAAAGATAGCTAAATAATTGCTAGGTTGTAGAAAATATTGCTAGAAGCCAATTGCTTACATACAGCATTTATACTTGCAGATATCAATGGTTAAAGGTAAAAATATGATTTCAAGCCGCCTACAATCAAATACACACACACACACTTTTGGCGTGCTATTACTTGCAGGTATTATTTTACTGTGTAGCACTACACCTTTGCATGCTGCATCAATATTGGCGACCGACAAGTTTGCTTGGTCTGAAACATCAGGCTGGATTAGCTTTCGTGCAACGCATGGCGAAGCAATGGTTAACTCTGACCATCTTGAAGGCTATGCATGGGCTGAAAATTTTGGCTGGATCAGACTGGGGAGTCATACAGGTGGTGACAGCCATCATTACAACAATAGCAACAACAGCGACTGGGGTGTAAATATTGATGCCAGCGGTAAACTTTCGGGCTTTGCCTGGAGTGAAGCTACGGGCTGGATTAATTTTAATCCAACCCACAGCCAAGTCACTCTTAATCGTTCAACAGGGCTTTTTGATGGCTATGCCTGGGCAGAAAACCTAGGCTGGATCAATTTTCGCAATGCTACCTCTGGCTATGGTGTAGCCATTTCTCCATCACCAGTCAATACAGCCCCCATTGTAAATGCTGGAATTGATAAATCTGGTATTGAAGGAATAGTTATTTCTTTTTCCGGTTCATTTACTGATCCTGACATCACTGATACTCATACAGTTAAATGGAGCTATGGTGATGGTTTTAGCAGTACAGGCAGTCTATCACCCTCTCATATCTACAAAGATAACGGCACATACACCGCCACACTAACAGTTACAGACAATCAAGGCGCAGTTGGTACTGATACGCTAAAAGTGATTGTTGCAAATGCTTTTCCTGTGGTTAATGCGGGTTCTGATTTTACTGCTAATGAGGGGGCTACCCTCTCATTTAGCGGCAGCTTTAGTGACCTGGGTTCAAATGACACACATACTTACAGTTGGGATTTTGGTGATGGCAAATCAAGTTCTGGTTCTTTAACGCCTTCTCACGCTTATACTGATAATGGCGTTTATACAGTTAAATTATCTGTTAAAGATAGTGATGGTGATATTGGTTCTGATACGCTAATAGTTACTGTTAGCAATGTAGCACCTACTGTGGATGCTGGAAATGATCAGACAGGTGGACAAGGTGAGGAGTTAAGCTTTAGTGGCAAATTTGCTGATCCAGGAACTGATGATACTCACTCTGTCATATGGAGCTTTGATGATGGCACCACTGTTTCTGGCACATTAACTCCAACGCATACTTATGTAAGTGCAGGAACTTATAATGTAACTCTAACAGTAAAAGATGATGACGGTGGTATAGGTTCAGATTCGATTGTACTGAAGGTTCTCCCTCCTATTTTAAATGTGGTCAAGATTGATTCACAAGATCCTGCCGTACCTGGCAGTAAACTCAGCTATACAATAACTTATTCTAATGCGGCAACTGTTGATGCTGTTGCAACTAATGTTATGTTGATTGAAACATATGACTCAAATACCACTTTTGTCTCTGCCAATCCAGCTCCTACTTCAGGTAATAATCAATGGGAGCTAGATAATCTGGAGCCAGGTGATTCTGGCAGCATTATGATTACTGTTGAGATTGCAAAACCATTGGCTGATGACACCTTGCTTACTAACAGCATTCAGTTAAAGTCAGATCAAATGACGGTTTCTGCAAACGAACAGACTACTGTTTCAAACACTTCACCTATTGGATTACTTATTGCAGATAATCCTGACCCTGTAATGGAGGGTGGCACCCTGGTCTATTTCATTACTTATGCTAACAACATCTCAGCTCCTCTTACTAATTTGGTGCTGACCAGTAGCTATGATTCCAATGTGGCATTTGATTCAGCCACCCCAGCGCCAGATAGTGGTTTTGGGCAGTGGCAGTTACCTGATCTTGCGGCTGGGAAATCTGACACTGTCACAATTATGGTTAATGTCGGTAGCCCACTTTCAGCTGGTGCTCTCCTGAATAGCAATGCAACAATCTCTGCCGATCAAGGATCAGCTTCTGCAAGTGCCATCACGAGTATTACTAGTAAACAAGGTTTAAGCCTGATCAAAACTGATGATGCTGATCCAGTGCTGCCGGGATCTCAAATTACCTACACCTTGAGTTATGCCAATCACTCAGCTGCGATGGAAACGGCAACAAATGTTGTGTTGACTGAAAGTTATGATGCAAACACCACTTTTGTTTCTGCCAATCCTGCACCGAGCAGTGGTGATAATGTCTGGCAAATCACTGATCTTCCTCCAGGTAGCGGTGGTACTATAGAGGTTACGGTAGCTCTTGACCCAGCTTATAGGGGTACTCTGGTTAATAACAGCGCGGTAATCTCATCAAATCAGGGAGGAGCCTCTGCCCAACAGGCAACAGCAACAATGTCTGTCATTGATTCACTTATTGAGCTCAAAGATATAATTGACTTGCTCGATCTCATTGAACCATCTGTTTTTAAAGGTGAAAACAGTGCCAATACTTTTAACAATAAATTAGATGCAATATTATCTAGCATTGCAAATGGAGACATTGTTGATGCTGTTGATCAGATTGCAAATGACTTGATTCCAAAAATGGATGGTTGTGCCCGTCGAGGGTCTCCTGATATGAATGGTAAGAATACCAAGGATTGGATTACAGATTGTGCTGCACAGGATATGGTTTACCCCGTGCTTGTAGCAATAATGCTTAAGCTGGATTAGTTCTGCCCTGTACCTAAATGGCAACTATGTGTCGACAACAGCCAGTCTCAACTTGGTTATGAATGACTGCAATGTATTCAACCAGCCATTAATTGCCAAGCAACTCACGCACCTGCTTGCGGCTCAAATACCGCCAGGGCAAAGGAATAAGCCCGGGAACCCGCTCTCGATAGCGGCGGTAGATCTCACCATGGTATTGAATCAATTTGCGCTCTTCTAACCATGAACCAACGATAAAATAGAGTGTAAAAGCAACTGCGGTCACCAGAAAGGCGGCATCCATATCTCTTGTCCAAATCAATACCAGAGCTAAGCTATACCAGGGGTGTCGTACAAACCTGTGCAGCGGGGAGATCTGGAACCGCTCTTGATCCTCCACGGTTTTGATCCCCGCCCGCCACTGACGCAGGCCTAAAAACTCCTGACCATCGTAGTAACGCAAGGACCAGGCAAACCCTAGAAACGCCAATAGAGCCAGACCATTGGCCAGCCAGGCGGCCATACCGCCCCACTGCCAGAGCCAAGGACCATGCAGGGAGTACATCAGTATAAGCGGAGGGATAATGAGGAGTACTGCCAGGAGGTTAAAAACAAGCCTATAGAGGCACATCATTTCCGGCCAATGGGCCGCCACCCAGCGCTTCATTTTCAGAGAGGCCGTGATGGAATGGATTACAAAATACAATAGCCAGCTAAATGCTAGTAGAAGGTGCAATATTTCCATATTAGCCTACATGCCTCATCAGAATTAAGCTGAAGGAGATAGTATATTGTTTGTTATTGAGGCCTCAACAATCAAGAAACTATTTAGTTGGCAGCTGGGTTTGAAAGAAAGCCCCTTGCTTCCATTCTTCTCACCTAATTCTGACTACAAGATTACTAAATCCAGTTTCTAAAGAGTCCCCCATGACCACTTTTCAGTAGCCAAGGGGGAGTTTGCCGGTTAATTCCAGCTTTAGTTAATCCTCATCAGGTAACATGATCGTATTCACGGGTTCACCCTGATCTCCTGGGCCTATGACCAGTTTCAGCGTTACCAACTTTGCCTTCATCGCTTTCCCATCTCTGGGCACCCGATAGAGTTGATACAGTATTTGGTTACTGATACTGGTGCTTGCGCGAACTGCATGGGCAGCCAGTCGGGTAAGGAAGCGACGTTACCGCCGCTCCCTCCCCTCAGAACCGTACGTGAGAGTTTCCCCTCATACGGCTCAAGCTCTCATAAACGCCACGCTACGTGGAGCCAGCTACCACTACCAAT
>Ga0316192_10002719_pt1 | contig 12909 bp, 9 predicted proteins | sample MerIslwburrow_MG_FD_204931 | JGI IMG/M metagenome (GOLD analysis project Ga0316192, IMG submission 204931) | Coastal sediment microbial communities from Maine, United States - Merrow Island worm burrow | ecosystem: Environmental > Aquatic > Marine > Coastal > Sediment | place: USA: Maine...
GCACAGCACTGTGAATCAATCTGACTAACATCGACTTGCCTTATGCAATTACTTAGTCGGATTCCGCGATACGCGAAAAACTGAATGTCCGCTTTGGGTCATTACCAGCCATTCATCACAATATTACCCGAATGACCGCTTTCGGGGGTAAAGCGGACATCGAATGCCGAAATGCCGGGCATAAAAAAGCCCGGTACAAGACCAGGCTCTTAATTTTTGGTAGCGGGGGCGTGATTTGCTCTGTTCCTACATTCCGAATCCGCGTTCGCCTAAAGTAACCCGATCCCACCCATTCTGCATTTGCGACGCCGCCGTAAGAGTCTGGCTCTGCAATACGGTATCAATCGAAAACTACCGCCCAACGAACTCTCTTTGAGCCTGGATGTCGTCAGCAGCCGCGATGAGCAAATCTGCGATTCGATACCCAGCGAGCGTTATGCGCCGCTCCGCCGTAATTTTCAGTTTCTCCCAGTATTCGGCTGGGACTTCCAACAGATTCCGATCGTTCCATTATCAGTGCTCCTCGCTATTCCTCGAGATTCATTTCTTTGAGGATAGCGATGAATCCAGGGTGTTCGTGAAGTGACTGCAATAATATGTCGGACTTGATATCGGACAAGCCTGGATCACGTACTTCGTAGGCCCGCGCCAACCACTCCACCGCCCGGTCAGGCTCGCCCCACATCGCGAAAATTTCGGCTTGTTGATAGCTGGCCGCATCACCGTGCAGATCCAATAATTGCTGCTGCGCTCTTGCTGCTGATTCTGTGTTGCCGAGGGCATTTTCGACGACAGCAGTATAGGTCATGCGTACGTACTGTACTGGTTCATTCTTGATGTAGGACATCGCTTCTTCCGGACGGGCATCTAGCACCAGCAGCAATCCCAGGGAGGCATTGGCGAAAGTTGTTGCTGGGTCTTGTGCCAAAATACTTTTTAACTGCGCTTCAGCTTCGTTGAGACGCCCCACCGCGATCAATTGTCCCGCGTGGCTAAGTTGCAGGACCGGGTCCAATGGATCTCGCGATAGTAACGCTGAGTATCTACGAAGTGCTTCGTCAATATTGCCCAGTTTGCTATCGAGATCGGCGCGAATTATTCCTGCAGTAATGTCACCGGGCCTCAGTGACAGTGCTCGTTCAAGCGCTTCATCAGCCGCATGCCAGTCCCAGTCGTACGAAATGGCGAGTTCGGCCTTCGCAATATAAGCCTCAGGAATATCGCCCGCCAATGCAAATGCGTTCGCCAGTTCTTTGCGCCCACTTTTGAGAGCTTCCACCGTACCCTCGTCCCCCTGTCCGGAGTATTGGATATGAGCTCTGGCAAGGTTCACTCTGGCAAGGGCAGATTCGGGCACGAGGTCTACCGCCTGTTGAAAAAAGTCTACTGCTTTCCTGAGATTGTCCGGGCCGTCTCTGTTTAGGAAAAACAAACCCTGAAGATAATAATTGTGTGCGTCTCCATTCGAATACAAGGACTCATTGTCTGGCTCGGAAATCTCGAAACCAAGAAGCGTCACTTTCAGTTCATCGACCACTGCCGTCGCAATTTCATCCTGAACGGCAAAAATGTCGTCTACTTCGCGGTCATATGTTTCGGACCAGAGGTGAAAGCCATCATCTACCTTGACCAGTTGAGCCGTGATTCGAACCCGATCTCCGCTTTTACGCACGCTGCCCTCAAGAATGTTATCGACGCCAAGACTTTCACCAATGACTCGCAGATCGTCATTCTCTCCTTTGAAAGCGAACGATGACGTTCTGCCGGCCACCTGGAATTGTGGCACCTTGGCCAGCAGGTTCAGGAGTTCTTCAGATATGCCATCGCTGAAGTATTCCTGCTCGGGATCCGAACTCATATTGATAAAGGGCAAAACCGCAATCGAGGGAATGCTATCCGCTGGGGAGGCAGACTCGTCGTCGCCAGCAATAGTCGTAGTAGAAATATCGTTCGCCGCTTCCTCTACAGAGAACTTGTCATAGGCAAAATAGCCTACGGCGACAATAAGGACAGCGATGATCGCGCGGTCAAGTTTGTGGCCGGTTTCACGGGTGACCGAGGCCGTTCGATCAACTTCCGACTCTCGCTTCAATCCTTCGGGGGTAAGCTCAAAAGCCCAGGCGAATAGCATCGCCATTGGGAATCCAATGGCCACTACCAGCAGTATTGCCCGGAATACCCACTCGGGTGCCTCAATGTTCCCAAGGATTACGTCGGCGACCTGCAGGATGAGCCATGCCGCGATGATGTAGGCAACGGCCACCCGAATAACATTGCGTCGGCTGAGTTCAGTAATTATCGACATCTGATCCGATATTCCATTCCGGACAATGGCCAAGAATACGCAGAAATGAGGATTGTGGCCAACGAAGTCGACGTAAAGATCGAGCACGTTGTCGACGCGATCGAATCGATGAAAACCAGACGCCCGATCACTGCCAGTCCTGACATCCTGCCCTGTCTATTTGACGACTGGCGAGAGTTTGTGGGCAACATGAGCAACATCGCATTGAACCCCCACGCAGGCGCTTGCGATGCACGGGCCGCGCATTCGCCACCTTCATGCCTTACTCGGCTCTGTTATCGTCGAACCGCGCAATGGGGAGTTGTAGGCGCGCCCATCCCCAAACGCAAAAAGCCTCGTCGAAACGAGGCTTTTTGGTCGGCTGCATATAAACAGCAATTTTTTGGTAGCGGGGGTAGGATTTGAACCTACGACCTTCGGGTTATGAGCCCGACGAGCTGCCAGACTGCTCCACCCCGCATCGACAGGAGCGGCATAATACGGCCTGGGCCCACTATTTACAACCTATTCCGGGGTTCAAATCGAGCTTAATCTGCTCTTTATTGCAGGACCTGAATACATAGCGTCATCAACCACCCGGGGGCGATACCCAAGGCCAGGATAGCAATGCCGTTCAGACTCAGGACCAGCCGTGTGTCGAGCCCTGCCTGGAAGACTGATTTGTCCTCTGCCGCGTCGAAATACATGTACCAGATTACTCGCAGGTAGTAATACGCACCGACGACCGAGGCGAGCACCATCAGTATGGCGAGACCCGGGAATCCTGCGATCAGCACCGCATTGATGACACTCAGCTTGGCGAAGAAGCCGACCCACGGTGGAACACCGGCCATGCCGAACATGACGAATAGCATCATTAACGCGAACCACGGACTACGCGCATTCAATCCCTTGAAATCGGCGAGATCTTCAGCTTCAAAACCAGTACGGCTCAGCAGGATTATCATGCCGAACGCCGCGGCTGCCATTACGACGTAGGTCAGCGTGTAATACAGCGCTGCAGCATACCCCTGCTCCGAACCGGTGAATATCGCGAGCAGGATAAATCCGACATGTGCGATGGCCGAATAACCGAGCATCCGCTTGATATTCGTCTGCGCGATTGCGACTACATTGCCGATGACCAATGACAATACCGCGACCACCATCACCATGCCCTGCCAGGCATCGTGCAGGTCGCCGAAACCGTCGACCAGGATACGCATGATCAATGCCAGTGCGGCGAGCTTTGGCGCCGACGCGATGTATAACGTTACCGGCGTCCGGGCGCCCTCGTATACGTCAGGCAGCCACATGTGGAATGGCACCGCGCCAAACTTAAATGCAATACCAACAACCATGAAGGCCAGTCCGAACCACAAAGGCATGCTGTTCAATTCGGGGTTCGCAACCAGCGCACGGGCAATTCCGTCAAACTGCAGGCTGCCAGTGATGCCGTAGACCCAGGAAATGCCGTACAGGAGTGCACCGGATGCGATCGCGCCCAGTACGAAATACTTCATGGCCGCTTCTGCCGACTTTGCCGAATTACGATCGAACGCGACCAGTGCATAGAGCGACAGGGACAAGGTCTCCAACCCGAGGTACATGGTCAGCAGGCTGTTCGCCGAGATCATGACCATCATACCCAGCAGTCCGAACAGGCCAAGCAAGTAATACTCGCCCTTGTGCAATTCGTTTTGCTTCAGGTAATCGCGTGCGTACAAGAAGCCGATCGCGACGAAACCGACCGCTGCCAGCTTCAGGACTTGCGAGAAGGCGTCGCTGACATAACTGCCGTCGAACATCAGCGTTCGGGCATCCGGAGCCGTTGCCATCAACGACCAACCGGTAACGATGAGCGCGACAATGCTGAGCCAGAATGTAATGACCCGTTTTTCGTTACTCACGAACAGGTCCGCGATTAAAACGACGCAAATCAGGCATAGAAGCGTGATCTCAGGCGCTGCGGGTAGTAATTCAGTCCAACTCATCTCATACACCTGGCAGCTTGGTCAGATTCACTTGTTCGACCAGTTGTTCGACCGTGGCAGACATCATCTCTACGAGGGGTGCCGGATACAGGCCAACAACCAATACGGCAATCGCAAGTATGCCGAGAACAATAAACTCCCGGGCATTCAGATCCTGCAGCTCCTGCACATGTTTGTTGGCCACCTCGCCGTAGACCACTCGCTTGACCATCCATAGCGTGTAAGCCGCACCGAGAATCAATGTCGTCGCTGCAAAGAAGGCGTACCAGAAGTTCGCTTTGAAGCTGGCAATGATCACCATGAATTCGCCGACGAAACCGGACGTTCCCGGCAGGCCAGCATTCGCCATGGCGAACAGAACCATGAATGCCGCAAACACCGGCATCGTATTCGCCACGCCACCGTAATCGGCGATCTGGCGACTGTGGACGCGGTCGTAAAGTACGCCGACACACAGGAACATCGCACCGGAAACAAGACCATGCGAGATCATTTGCACCATGCCGCCGGTTATACCCAGTTCCGCACCCGAGCCCGTGCTTGTCGAAACAGACCAGACAATGAAGAAACCGAGCGTCACAAAACCCATGTGCGCGATGGATGAATAGGCGATTAGCTTTTTCATATCGGACTGCATCAATGCAACCAGGCCGATATAGACAACGGCGATCAACGACAGCACGATCATGAGCATGGCGAAATGCTGGCTTCCGTCGGGCAACATGGGCATCGACAGTCTGACGAAACCATAGCCACCCATCTTCAACATGATCGCGGCCAGAATCACGGAACCACCGGTTGGCGCTTCAACGTGCGCATCCGGCAGCCAGGTGTGCACCGGCCACATCGGCACCTTGACCGCGAACGCGAGGAGGAACGCGATAAAAATCAGTTGTTGCTCCAGCAGTGTCAGCGGGATCTGCACAAATTCGGCAAATTCGAAACTGCCGGTTTTCCCATACAGGTAGATAAAAGCAACCAGCATCAGGACAGAACCGAGGAACGTGTACAGGAAAAATTTCAGGGTCGCATAAATTCGCCGCTCACCACCCCACACACCGATGATGAGAAACATTGGGACCAGCATGGCTTCCCAGAACACATAAAACAGGATGCCATCCAGCGCGGCAAACACACCGATCATCAGCCCTTCCAGGATGAGGAATGCAGCAAAGTATTGCGCCGCACGTATTTTGATGTTGTCCCAGCCTGCAATAACGACCAGCGGTGTGATAAAGGTCGTCAGCAGGATCAGCGGCGCAGAAATCCCGTCAACGCCGAGGTAATAATCGACATTTAACGCTTCAATCCAGCGGGCTCGTTCCACAAACTGCATTGCCGACAGTGATCCGTCGAAACGCATGTACAAGACCACACTGAGCACGAAGGTCAGGAGCGAAACGACCAGCGTCAATATTCGCATCATGCCCGCGCGCGATGAAGCAGCGTCGTCACCGTCACCGGTGAGCAGCACTGCGACTCCGCCGAATATCGGCAGCCAGATCAACAAACTCAGAATGTTATGGGTGAGATCCATCTGCGCTATTTCACCCACAAGAACCAGCCCAGGAACAATGTCAGGGCAATGATCATTGCGAAGGCGTAGTGATAGAGGTAACCGGTTTGCAACTGGCGCAGCACGCCGGCCAATCGGCGAACACTGTTGGCCGTGCCATTAACGGCGATTCCGTCAATGACCATCAGATCGCCCTTTTTGTACAGGAACTCGCCGGCAGATCGACCACCTGCCGCAAACCCTTTGATCCACAAATCATCGAAGTAATATTTTCGATCCAAAAGGTTGTACAGACCTGAAAATTTTTCGCTCAGCATCTGTGGGATATCCGGACGTTTCAGGAACAGGAACCAGGCCGTCAAAGACCCGAAGGCCATCAAGTAAACCGCCGGACCCTGAAATGCATGCATCACAAACGCAGCGCTGCCGTGGAATGTCTCACCCATATGGGCAAGAACGTCGTGCGCGCTATGCACTACGATCGAATTCTCGAAGTAACCCTCAAACAGCACCGGCCCGATTGTGAACCAGCCGATAAACGCAGATGGAATCGCCAACAAAATGAGTGGCACCGTAACGACCCAGGGCGTTTCATGCAGATGTGATCGTGTCTCTTCGTCCATGCGTTCTTTGCCATGAAACACCATGAAGAACATTCGGAACGAGTACAGCGCGGTTACAAAAACACCGAGCAAAACGCTTAGATAGGCAATCCAGTAAATAGCACCCTGCCCTTGCCAATGCGAATGCTTGACGGCTTCGATGAGCGCATCCTTGGAAAAGAATCCGGAGCCGCCAGGGAATCCAATCAACGCAAGCGTGCCGATGAGCGATGTCCAGTACGTGATCGGCATGTACTTCCGCAGGCCGCCCATCTTGCGAATGTCCTGCTCGTGGTGCATCGCGATGATCACGGACCCTGCGGCCAGGAACAGCAGCGCCTTGAAGAACGCGTGCGTCATCAGGTGGAAAATAGCTGCGCTGTATGCCGACACGCCAAGTGCAACGGTCATGTAACCCAGTTGTGACAACGTCGAATACGCGACCACGCGCTTGATATCGTTTTGCACGATACCGAGCAGCCCCATGAAAAACGCAGTTATCGCGCCGATGGTCAGAACAACCGCAAGAGCAGTTTCCGACAGCTCGAACAATGGCGACATTCGCGCAACCATGAAAATGCCGGCCGTAACCATCGTCGCCGCGTGAATGAGCGCCGAGATTGGCGTCGGGCCTTCCATGGAGTCCGGCAGCCACACGTGAAGTGGCGCCTGCGCTGACTTGCCCATTGCACCAATAAACAGGCAGATGCAGATGACGGTCATCGCGTTCCACGGGTTGCCACTAAACAACTCGACGTTTCGCTCCGCTATTTCCGGCGCCTTGTCGAAAACCGTTGCGTAATCCAGGGAGTTCGTAAACATTACGACGCCGGCAATGCCCAGGATGAATCCGAAATCGCCGACGCGATTCACGAGAAAAGCTTTCAGGTTGGCAAAAATTGCCGTTTCTTTCTTGAACCAAAAGCCAATAAGCAGATAGGAGACCAGTCCGACCGCTTCCCAGCCAAAGAACAGCTGCAGAAAATTGTTGGACATGACAAGCATTAGCATTGAAAACGTAAACAGAGAGATATAGCTGAAGAAGCGCTGGTAGCCCGGATCGTCGTGCATGTAGCCGATCGTATAGACATGCACCATCAAGGAAACAAATGTGACAACGACCATCATCAATGCCGTCAACCGGTCGATCAGGAAACCGATTTCCATTCGCAAACCGTCGGACACCGCCCAGGTATAAAGGTTGTAGTTTTCTGTCTCTCCGCCATCCATGTACAAATGTTTGAACACCAGGACGGACAGCACAAATGACAGGCCAACCGCCAGGTTGGTGATCCAGTGCGCACCGGCGCGACCGATCTGCTTGCCAAACAGGCCCGCAATGACCGCGGCGGCAAGTGGCGCTAATACGATTGTCAGATGATAGTTATACATGTCAGTTGTCTTGGATCATCAGCCTTTCATTGAATCCAGTTCCTGCACATTGATGGATTGTTTGCTTCTGAACAGAACCACCAGGATCGCCAGTCCGATCGCAGCTTCCGCCGCTGCCACCGTCAGGATAAAAAACACGAATACTTGCCCGGTATCGTCACCGAGATATCGGGAGAATGCGATGAAGTTAAAATTGACTGCCAGTAGCATCAGCTCGATACACATCAGCAACAAGATCAGGTTTCGCCGATTAATAAAAATGCCCGCCACACTAAGCGCGAATAGAATCGCTGACACCGTCAGGTAGTGCTGCAAACCGATCATTGCTTGCCCTCCGACTTCATCTTGACGATTCGAACCCGGTCCTGGCTGCGAACGGCAACCTGCGCCGAAATGTTCTGTTTTTTCAGTCCTGGTCGCTTTCGCATCGTCAGCGTGATTGCGGCGACGATCGCCAGTAACAAGACAACCGCTGCGATTTCAAATGCGTACACGTGCTCCGTGTATAAAACCGATCCCAGCGCTTTGGTATTGCTGTAATCCGCCGACATCTTCGCGAAGCCGACGAATGCGCCATCCGGCTGTCCGCGCGCCCATATAACCTGGACCAGCTCAACAACCATCAACGACGCAACGATTACGCCGATCGGCAAGAGCCTGGAAAATCCGCCCCTGACTCGCTCCACATTGATATCCAACATCATGACGACGAACAGGAACAACACCATTACCGCGCCAACGTAGACAAGCACCAGAACCAATGCCAAAAACTCAGCGCCGATAAGCAACCACAGAACCGCGCTCTGAAAAAACGCCAGTACCAGGAACATGGCCGAATGCACAGGATTTCTTGAGAAAATCACGCCGAGCGCGGCGCCGATTAGCACCGTTGCGAAAAAGTAAAATAAAATGGTTACAAACAACGCCTCGCCGCTCCTGTTACCGGTACTTCGCGTCGGCTGCTTTATCAGCCGAAATCATTGCGTCAAACTTCTCGCCAACGGCAAGCAGCTTGTCCTTGGTCATAATGTTCTCGCCCGGAGCTTCCATGTGATATTCATGTATCCGCGTTTCGACGATCGCGTCGACCGGGCAGGCTTCTTCACAAAAACCGCAGTAAATACACTTGAACAAATCGATGTCATATCGCGTCGTGCGCCGGGTCCCATCATCGCTGACGTCCGACTCAATTGTGATCGCCAGTGCCGGACATACTGCCTCGCACAACTTGCACGCAATACAGCGTTCCTCGCCATTTGGATATCGACGCAATGCGTGAAGGCCACGGAATCGAAATGACTGTGGTGTTTTCTCTTCGGGGTATTGAATCGTGACACTGCGCTTGAAAAAGTTACGCAATGTCACCGACAAACCCAGCCACAACTCCCACAGCAGGAACGTTTTTATATAGCTTTGTAATTTATTCATCGCGTTAACCCGCCAACCGTTCCCACGGCCCGAGTTGCAGCCATACCATGACACCCTCTACCGCGATCCAGACGATAGTGACCGGAATAAACACTTTCCAGCCCAGCCGCATAATTTGATCGTATCGATATCGAGGAAATGTCGCCCGCAACCAGAAAAATACGAAAATGAAGAAACAAATTTTCGCCGCCAGCCAGATGAAACTCGGTTCGCGCAGCAGCGAACCATCACCTAGAAACGCCCAGCCCTCGAATGGGGATGCCCATCCGCCAAGAAAAAATATGGCCGTCAGCGCTGAAATTAGAATGATGTTGGCGTACTCGGCGAGAAAGAATACCGCAAATGCCACGCCGGAATACTCAACATGAAATCCCGCGACGATTTCCGACTCGCCCTCTGTGACATCGAATGGCGCGCGATTCGTTTCGGCGACACCCGAAATAAAATAAACGAAAAACAGCGGCAACAACGGAACGAGAAACCAGTTACTGAACCCACCTGCCTGCGCCCGGGTGATATCACCTAGATTGAGACTGCCCGCAGCCATGAGGACGCCAACGAGCGCGAACCCCATCGCAATTTCGTAGGCCACGATCTGTGCGCCCGATCTCATGGCACCCAAAAATGCATATTTTGAATTCGTCGCCCAGCCGGCAAGAATGATGCCGTATACACCTACAGAGGTGAGCGCCAGTACGTACAGCAGGCCTGCATTGATATCCGCGATAACAAAATTTGGCGCTAATGGAATAACCGCCCAGGTAGCCAACGCGGGAATGATCGCCAGCAGTGGCGCAATCACGAACAGGAAGCGATTCGATTTCTCGGGAACGACCACTTCTTTGATCAGAAGCTTGATCACATCTGCAAACGGTTGTCCCAGACCCAATGGTCCGACGCGATTTGGCCCTATCCGTCCTTGCATGTGGCCAATAACTTTTCGTTCGAAATAGGTCGTAAATGCAACTACAAGAATTACGGTGATCGTGACCAGCAGAATTTTTGCAAGCGTCACGATCAGGTATTGGAAATCAGCCGGAATCGAATTCCAGATATCCAATACCATTTGCACGAGCGCATCCATCAGACAAGCTCTCCACGACTGCGCCTGGCTTCGGGCGTCAACTGCAAAGCGACCGCTCTGCGTACGATGCCGTCAACCTGGTACATCGGCACATCGACATTGTTTTCCGGCGCATCGGCGCCATTCGGCTTACTGATCTTTGCTTCACTTCGTGATGAATTATCGGGACTAACGTCACCTAGCATGACTTGCAACTCGTCGCGAACGTCGACGCTCGTCTGATAATCAGAATCGGGCACGTCCAGCAGATTCGCGAGCACACGCAATACTTTCCATCCGGGTCGAGTTTCACCAACCGGCGTGGCGATACCGCTAAAACTCTGCCATCGCCCCTCGCAATTCACAAAAGTCCCGGATGTTTCAGCAAAAGTCCCGGTTGGCAACAACAAATCGGCGCATGTTTCCAACGCGTAAGATCTATACGGTGTAAATGCGGCAACAAATTTTTGCTGTGACAAATGTTGAACGGCGTCATCGCCGTCGGGAAGATCTGCGTCAGGTTCCACGCCAAAAAGCAAAACGGCATCAGACGTTTCAGACAATATGTCTGCTGTGGTATAGCCCTCGCTATCACGAGCAACGCCACCACGGTTTCGATGTGGCAGTACTCCCGCGAGATGAGCCCCAGCCGAATTCGCACCTTCCGACAGTGAACCAAGTCTTGCACCCGTCATATCCGCAATGGCACCGGCGAGCGCCCTCACAGCCGATGACGCCGGATGACGAGCCGCAATGTTGCCAATAAGCACGAGCGAGTTGCTGCCAGATTTAATAGTCGCAGCGATCTTCGTCTGTTCAGCCGACGGTGACACACCACTGCAAATTGCCTTCAACGACGAAGGAAGCGTGTCGGATTCCGCTGCAGCCACGGCGATACCGGCCAGTAATTCAACCAGACCCGCACCTGATGCATAAGCGGCAACGTCAAACTGGTATTCGTAGGTGTCGCTATTGGCAAAGCTGACCTTTGCGCCTGCCAATGCCGCTTTGCGAATTCGATGCCCTATTATCGGTACTTCCTTGCGCAAGTTTGAGCCGGCGACGAGTATTGCGTCGGCGTTCTCCAGGTCGGCAATGTTCGAGCCAAGCCACGGAAACACTGAATCGCTGTCCTGATCCGAAAAATCCTGACGTCGCAGCCGGTGATCAATATTCGAGGTATTCAGTCGCTCGGCGATTCGAGCCAGCAAGTGATTCTCTTCGAGAGTCGCAGACGGCGATACGAGCATGCTGGTTTTTCCAGCGTCAGCATGGCCCAGTGACTCGGCCAATAATTGCAGCGCATCTTCCCAATCGATGTCACGCCACTCACCGTTCTCCTTGACTCTCGGCTTCAGCAGCCTGTCGCTGCTGTAAACACCTTCATAGCTAAATCGATCCCGATCAGGAAGCCAGGTTTCGTTAATTTCTTCCTTGCGCTGTGGAACGATACGTTTGATGCGCCCGCGCAATACATGGGCATTCATGTTTGAACCAACACAATCGTGCGGAGATATTGTCGCGCTTTGAACCATCTCCCAGGCACGCGCGCTATATCGATATGGCTTGTTGTTGAGTGCGCCGACCGGACAAAGATCAATGATATTTGCCGATAATTCATGATCAACACTCTTCTCAATAAAGGTGCTGATAACCATGTTTTCCGAGCGACCGATCGTGCCGAGCTCTGGCATGCCAGCGATTTCCTGGCCGAACCGGACACAGCGCGTGCAATGAATACAGCGAGTCATATCTGTCGACACAAGCGGACCCAGGTCTTTGTCCTTAACCACGCGCTTGCGATCGTTATATCGTGACACGTCACGCCCGTAACCCATCGCAAGATCCTGCAATTCGCATTCGCCACCCTGATCGCAAATCGGGCAGTCCAGCGGATGGTTAATCAGCAAGAACTCCATGGTCGCTTTCTGTGCAGCAATAGCATATGCCGAACGTGTAAAAACCTTCATGCCGTCAGCGACCGGCGTCGCACATGCCGGCAACGGCTTCGGTGCCTTTTCGACTTCGACCAGGCACATACGGCAATTCGCCGCGATACTCAGTTTTTCGTGGTAACAAAAACGGGGAATGTAGGCGCCTGCCGAGTCCGTTGCTTCAATCAGCATCTGGCCTTTGCGGGCCTCGACGGTTTTGCCGTCAACTTCAATCGTGATCTTGTCGTCGCTCATGCCGCAGCCTCTGATGCACTGTCAACAATGCTGCGACCCTGATTTCGAATCATGTACTCAAACTCTTCATGAAACTGTTTCAGAAAGCTTTGCACCGGCCACGCGGCGGCGTCACCCAACGCGCAAATCGTGTGGCCTTCTATTCTGTCGGCGACGGACTTGAGCTTCACGAGATCTTCCATCTCGCCCTTACCATCGATAATTCGGGTCAACATTCGGTTGAGCCAGCCGGTACCTTCGCGGCACGGGGTGCACTGGCCGCAGGATTCTGCCGCATAAAATTGTGAAATACGGCGCAACACGCGAACCATGCAGGTCGTCTCATCCATCACGATCACTGCGCCCGTGCCGAATGAGGATCCGGCCTGCTGCAATGAGTTGTAGTCCATCGTGCATTCCATGATGGTTTCTGCACGCATGACTGGCACCGATGAACCGCCC
>Ga0316192_10002722_pt1 | contig 12905 bp, 9 predicted proteins | sample MerIslwburrow_MG_FD_204931 | JGI IMG/M metagenome (GOLD analysis project Ga0316192, IMG submission 204931) | Coastal sediment microbial communities from Maine, United States - Merrow Island worm burrow | ecosystem: Environmental > Aquatic > Marine > Coastal > Sediment | place: USA: Maine...
CGAGACCTCCAGTCCGGGCAGTTCCTCTTCGATCTCTGCAGCACTTTCCGTCAACTCTTGTTCGGCCAGCCGGCGGAAGTCCTGTTCGGCTTCCCGGAGGCTTGCGCCTGGCGGTTCCTGCCCCGGCGCGAGCACGGCCGCAGCGCCACCGGCGCCCACGTTCGGCAATTCCGCAATGGACGCATCTTCGGCCACTGCCCGCGGCCGGCGTATCAACGTGAGCAGGGCGACCAGGCCCAACAGGCCCAGTAACAGCCAGATCGCCCAGGGATATTCTTCGTACCAGGGACGCGCCCCTTTCGGGGTGGTGTCCGTGGGTAGTGGTTCGGTCTGCTTGATGGATATCGGTGCCGTCGCTTTGTCTGCAGGCGTCTTCGCGGCCGTTTTCACGCCTGAAGATACCGCGGGAGGTGGGGGCGGCTCGGCCGTCTGGGCAGCCGCCTGAATGGCCTCGCGTGCGGCCGCATCCGATTGCAGTGCCGCGATCTGGGCATCTTTCAGCTCGACCAGCTTCTGCATGCGCGTAAGTTCTGCCTCCATGCGGGCCAGGCGTGACTCGATACCTTCGGTGGTGATCCGGTTGCTCTCGATTTCTTCCATGGTCACCAGCAGCTGCTTTTGCAGATCCTGCTGACTGCCGGCGGGGACGTCCGGCATTTTCTTGTCGGCGGTCACGATACGAAGCTGTGCCTCGCTGACCGGCGCCTTTTCTTCCGGCTTGCTTGCGGGCGTCTTCTCCTCTTCCTTGGTCGCCACATCGGGTTCTGGCTGCAGGACAGGCGTCCTCGTTACGGGTGCCTCCACGGGCCTCGGAGAGGTGGCGACGGGTGCCTGCCATGCGCGTGTCTGGGCGCTGAACTGGGCACGCGCGGTGGCGGCGTCGAGCTGTTCGATGAAAGCGCGTTGCGGGATCGTAAGGGTCGAGCCGGCACGCAGCTTGTTTACATTGCCATCGATAAATGCCTGCGGATTGGCCCGCAGCAGTGCCATGGCCATCTGGCGTGTCGTGATCCCGCGGGGTTTGAGCTTCTTGGCAATCGGCCAGAGGGTCTCGCCCGACCTGACCGGCCCGTAACTGCCGGTGTCCGCCGATATCCTGGAGGCCGCCGGTTTGCTCGCGGGCGTCGCGCGGCTGGTCCGTGCAGCGCGCGCCGGCTGAACGCGGCGTGGTGGATCGAGCAGCAGCGTGTACTGTTTGATCAGCTGGCCACCCGGCCAGGTCATCTGCAGCGGAAAGTCGAGGAAAGGCTCGGTTACCGGTCGTGTACTGCGTGCCCGCACGATCCAGCGCCCATCTGATTGCGCGACATCGAAGGTCAGTGCATTGAGAAACTGCGTGTAGCTGATGCCGAGCCGTTCGAAATGCCGGTCGTTCGCAATGCGCAGGCGCAGGTCCTCGTGTTGACCGGCAGCGAGTCCGATCAGGTCGATTTCCGCGTTCAGGGGCTGGTTCAGATAGGACCTGACTTTGGCCTGCCCCAGTGTCACCGCATAAACCGTGCTCGAGCTTGTGATCAGAATCAGCAGGAATGTTCGGAGAAGATAATGCTTCATTGCGTCTCAGTTCTTTTTGTGTCCCAACAGGTGCCTCCCTGTTTGTGCAGTCTTTATCGGCCGCAAGCGCGCAATTCTAAACCGTTTCTGTGATGTCGCATCCGTTGCAACCCCTGCCTGGCCTGGCGTGGCGCCGGACAAAGTCATTCTTCCCCGTTATCCTAGCACGCGAGTCGGATGAAACATTCTGCGTTCCCCCTGTCCGTTCACTTGCCGCCCTTGCCGCACACTGATGGAAGTTCGCCCCGGCCGAAAAAAATCGGCTAAGATTCCGCGAGGCCGCAACCGTTGACTGGACGACACAAGGTTACATGACCGAGATCCGTACTTCGGAGTTCGAACAGCTTTACGGGCTCCTGCGCTCCGGGCAGCACAGCCTGAAATGCCTCTCTCTCGACTGTTTCGATACCATCTTGTGGCGAAACGTCGACGAGCCCATCGATGTTTTTTACCGGCTTCAGCATCAACCCACGTTCTCCAGCCTGAACATGAATGCCTCTCTGCGGCAGAAATCCGAGAGTGATGCGCGCAAGGTCAATGCCGTCGTCAGCAATACCTATGAGGTGTCGCTAAAAGATATTTTCCGCAACGCCTTTCCAGCGCTCGAACAGGATGTGCTGGAGCAACTGGCCCGGGAAGAGCTCGACTGCGAGCGGGATGCCTGCTTCGCCTATCCACCGGTCCTCGAGCTGATCCGGGTTGCCAAAGAGATTGGCCTTGATGTCGTCGTCGTGTCAGACACCTATTTCTCCAGCTCCCAGCTGCAGGAACTGCTCCGCCACAATCTGCCGGAGGATGTGTTTGCGCTCATCGACCGGTTTTTCTGCTCCAACGAGCATAGGCGAAGCAAGGCGGGGGGATTGTTCTCCACGGTGTTGGGCAAGCTGAGACTCCGGCCGGAGGAGGTGCTGCACATCGGCGACAATCTGGTCGCGGATTTCGAGGCGCCACAGGCGCTTGGTTTAAGTGCATTCCATTTTGTCCACACTGGCCCGGTCGCGTCCCAGATCCTGCAGATGAACAGCAATGCCACCTCTTTGCTGTGTCCGGAAATCAGAACGCAAACCGCCATGCCATCACCGTTTCATGCAGTGTTTGCGGCCTCGGCGGAGGATGAATCTGATCCCAATGTGGCAATGGGCTACTACGCGGCGGGGCCACTGCTGTATGCATTTTCCCGTCTGCTCGAAGCACATGCAGAGCGAGCAGTTGTTGACGGCACAAAGGTCAAGTACCTGTTCCTTATGCGTGATGGTTATCTCCCGCAGCTCGCTTTCAACACGGTTTGTCCGCAACACGCGGGGCGCAGTTTCGCGGTGGAGGTCAGTCGTTTCGTCTCATATGCCTGTTCGTTCAGGACCGAAGACGACGTAGACCGTTATATCGCGAGAATGGGATCGAATCGGGTCGAGGCCATGGCGAAACAGTTGCTGCTGTCCGAAAAGGATACGCGAACCATGGTTGCGAAAGCGGAGAAGGCCGCAAATCCCCTGAAGTCCTTCAAGGATCAGGTGAAAAGGCCGGGAACGCTGAAGAACATATTCCGTGCCTCCGCTGCCTTCCGTGAGCGCTTCTACCGTTACCTGGAAAATTCGGTGGACCTGAAGCCGGGCGATCGTCTGGTGTTCGTTGATCTCGGCTATACAGGGACGGCGCAGATGTGTCTGCAATCTGTGCTCGAGGAGGAACGCGACGTCACGGTTGAGGGGATTTATGTCTTGCTGGCCAATACGCCCGGTTGGCGCACCAGCCGCCAGGGCTTGATCGATCCCGATCTGGTCAGTGACAGCACGATCGCCACGCTCGTCCCCTATGTCGCCGCGCTGGAGATGATCTGTACGAACAACGAGGGAAGCGTTGTTGACTACACGGAAGATGGGCAGGCGATCACGAAGGAGCCTGACACAAGCCCGGAGCAGCATCAGCGGGTGCGCGAGCTCCAGGAGGCCTGCCTGCGTTTCCTGCGTGATGCCAAGGCTTTCTACGAGTTGGCGGGTCAGATATCCAGTCTCGAACAGATGAGACTGGCAGCGCTAGGGGCGTTGGGCAGAATGACTTTCTTCCCAACCGGTTCTGAAGTCGAGTGTATGCAGGGATTTTATCTTGATGTGAATCTTGCTACAGATATCACAGTGGCCTTGTTCGATACGGACCGGGCGCTTGGCGGCCTGCGCAAGATGGGGCTGTTCCATGCGCTTACCGAACAGCGCATGAACATTCCAACCGAGCTGCGCTATCACAATCTCGAACTGTCATTATCGCTCCTGGTTCAGCACCGTTATCAGCAAAATTACAGCCTGGAGATGTTTTCGCTCAAACGCGAGCCGGTCAGTGTGATGGTCGCGAAGGGTGCGGAGAGCTCGGTCAGCGAGGCCATGGCGTTTCCCGGCTATGACGGATTTTTCAGTCTGATCATTCCGGTCGGGGCGTTCGAATACGATGTGGGGCTGCAATTCGGGTTGAAGTATGAGTGGTTGCAGTTGGGTAGTGTCACATCGATGGCGGTCAAGGATATCTTTGCGAAGAAGGATTTCAACAAACATGAGCATGCCAGTGAGATCGACCTCCTGGAATTTCTGCACTTCGATAACATGGAAGAAAAACAAGGTGGGTTGCTGCATTGCCAAAGTGAAAATGCGTTCATCATGGTCGAGAGGCCAAAATTTCGGCCGCCTGAGAGCAGCATGATGTACTTGATAAACTTTCGGCCGCTGGTCAGGCGTATCTGAGTATGCAAGCCAATCAATTGTTTGCAGAGGATCTGTTGAAAATTACTGGGCCTGGCAAGATGTTGCTGTTGGGCGAGGAACCGTCACTGCAACATCTTTTGGGCGTTAAAGGTAATCGTACACAGACGATCCACTGGGTCGAAAACGCCTTTGTTGCAAGCAATTCTGCTCCGATTGACGATGAAGCACCGTTGCTCTGCGTCATTGTGTCTGGCGAGACATTGCTGGCCTGCGGGGATCACGATAGCTTGATGCAAGCCCTGTATAGACTGCATCCCCGTTTCGTCGTGTTGCGGTTTGAGTCTGCTCCGATGCTGTTCAGCCACCCGCAGTTGCGGCAGGAGTCCTTCTGGGCGGATGTCATGATTCGGCAGGGTTTTCGCCGTTGCCTGGCCAGTTACCGGGTGGGCGATTACGAACGCTACAATGTGCCGCTGATTCCAGTGGTTCAGTATTTCGAGAGTATCGAGTCCGCGGCGCTTGAAGAATGGCCGCTGGAGAGAATCCTCGAGACCCGGGATCTCCATATGGACATGTCGCGCGAGTTCTCGTCGCGCTCGGATGCGCATATTGTGCGTTATGCCCTGGCAGCGGAGTGGGTGCGTCCCGGAGATACGGTGCTTGATTGCGCGTGCGGCCTTGGCTATGGAAGCGCCCTGTTGGCTGCGCGTTCGGCAGGCCGTCGATTCATCGCCGTGGACATCGATGAGACGGCGATCCGTTATGCCTACGACCATTTTGCCGGACGTTATGGGGTCGAATATCGACAGTCACCTGGTGAGCAATTGGGTTTCTTGAGCGACCAGAGCATAGACACCATCGTCTCTTTCGAGACCATAGAACACGTGCCTGACTATCTGCAGATACTGCAGGAGTTTGCAAGGGTGCTGAAGCCGGATGGTCGCCTGATAGCCAGCGTGCCCAATCTTTGGGTAGATGAGACTGGTGAAGATCCGAATCCGTATCATTTTCATTCCTTCGACTACAAGAAGATCAGTGATGCGATCGGGCAGCATTTCATTGTCGAGGCACGCTACACGCAGGAGGCCCAGGGGGGGTTCAAACTCTGGGATAGTCCGCGTTCTATGAGGTCTCTTGCACTGCCGGCAGACGAGCCGGACACGGAATGGTGGGTCATCGTGGCGACCGCAAACCCCTTCATCGAATCGAAGGCCGGCTACAAGCACCCGCAATTCCATAGCGAACATGCGTTGCCGCCGGTCGCTGATTTCGGTCGCTATTACGACAATCCATGGCTGTACCGGGTCATGGTGCAGATGGGCGAACGAGTGCGGGATGAAAACGTTCTCAGGGAGGTCGCGTTGGCGGTCCTGCAGCAGGCCGAGCCACACAGCGCGGACTTCGGGGCTGCTTTGTGTGTGCTGGGTTATCAGATAGTTCTGCACGAGGATCGTGAAAATGCGATTGAACTGCTCAACCTCGCATCCGCTTACCTGTCTGAGCCGGCCCGGCAGCCGCACGTATTGCGTTGGCAGATTTCCATTACCTACCTTTGTGCCCTGCTGAATTCGCTCTTGGGACGTAGAGATGAGACAGCGCGTTTTTTTGATATCGCGCGCAAGGCCCAGGTGGAGCAATTCAGCTCACTGCTCGCGACGAAGGTTGTCGCCGCCGCATTCTGGCGCGGAGTGATGCACCTGGTCGAAAATGAGCCCGAGGCTGCACGCGGATGTTTTCAGGAAGGTATCGAATCTGCCCGCAGCGCACTGCATGCGGATGACTTTTCGGCCATCGGTGACTCCGGCGATCCTCTGGCATTCGGATTTCAGGAACTGGCCGAAGTCGCGGACATGGCCTCCCAATGCGCAAATGCGCTGCACTGGCTACACAAATATCAGGCAGCGCCCGGGTTCTTCTGGCAGAAGATCGACACGCGCCGCTTTGGCCTCGCGACCTGGTTGCTGCACCTGGAACGCGAGAATGAAAACCTAAGGGCGCGACTGACTTAGGTGTGGTGATCCTGTATCGGAATCCGACACCCTCTTTGATGCCACGAAGCTCAAGGTGCGCATGCGCTTTTATGCAATTCGCAAGTTGACTTCGCGGACACGGAGGCTGCGTAGAAGGCGAGCCGGTCCCAGCAATCCCTCTGTTGGTTTTGTCTTTATCCCAGCAACTGCAACACACTCTGCGGTATAACATTTGCCTGTGCGAGCATGGCTGTGCCGGCCTGTTGCAGTATCTGCGTGCGGGTGAGGTTTGCTGTCTCGGCCGCAAAGTCGGCGTCTCTGATGCGTGATCTGGCAGCACTCTGATTCTCGATCACGTTGGCTACATTGCGGACGGTCGATTCCAACCGGTTCTGGACCGCGCCCAGTTTCGCTCGTTCGCTCGTGATCGTGTCGATGTCTGCATCAAGCTTGGCGAGTGCCGCCCTTGCGGCGTCGCCAGTCGCGTCAGCCCCTATGTCGTCTGCCAGGGATGTAAGAGCGGTGAGGTCTGCCATGGTGATCGTGATCAGATTGTCTGCTGCGTTCTGGAACCCGACCTGCAGCGTCACCGAGGAAGAGCCGGTTAATACCTGAGTCCCGTTGAATTCGGTGGATGTGGTTATCCGGTCGATTTCTTCAGCCAGGGCAGCGTATTCTTCCTGCAAGGAGCCCTTGTCTTTCTGGCTTACGGTGCCGTTGGCGGCCTGTACCGCCAGTTCGCGCATACGTTGCAGGGAGTTTGTGATTTCCTGCATCGCACCTTCGGTAGTCTGCAACATGGAGACGCCGTCGTTGGCATTTCGCATCGCCTGACTGAGACCGCGGATCTGCGAGGTGATGCGCTCGGAGATGGCCAGTCCAGCCGCGTCGTCCTGAGCCCGGTTGATGCGAAGTCCTGAAGACAGGCGCTCGACTGACCTGCGCATACTTTGCTGCGAGTTGTCCAATGCGCGCTGTGAGTTCAGCGACATCATGTTCGTATTGATAACCTGAGGCATCTTGCTTTCCTCTTGCCAGTGTTGGTTGGTTCGGGCGCCATTCAGATGCGGTTTCGCAGTCAGTGCGCTGTTTGTCTTTCAGCAAGATGAATGCCAACTCTTTCTCTTTCCGCCTCGGTCAGAGGTTTTCGCCTCATGGAAAACAAAAAGCCCGCAGTATTACAACTGCGGGCTTGGTATATGTGTTGAGTTTACTTACAGCTGTTGTTTATCCCGGCGCGCTTGGCAAATGGTTGCCGCCCAGTGCCGGCAAGGCAGCGGCAAGAATTGTCCGCTTTATTGGGCCTGGATCATGACCCCGCCGTTTACCTGGTTGAGTGTCTTCTGGATCCCGATACGGCTCTGGGCGTTGATGATGATTGGTGCCATGAAGTTCGCTGTGATGCCGGTTGCTACATCGTCCTGGTTGTCGGACAGCGTAATTACGACTACCAAATCGTTTTCAGACTCGATCTGAAGTTTGCTTACCTCTTCATCGCTGAGGTCGATCCGGAAGTCGACCTTACACGCTTCAGGCGTGATCAGTGGCAGCCGGATGTCTGCGTCCTCGGTCGACTGCAGGTAGTAGACAGTTGATGTTCCCTCTTCGTGAAAAAGTTTGTACTGATGCAGATCCTCGAAGCCCGGAAGGCCGTCGGGAAAGGTGAGCAGACTTGCCTTTTCGACGATTTGTTTGCCGTAGCGGGTATTGATTTCCATATATTCCTCTTCTAACTCGTGCGCAGCATTGCTGATGGTCATATTCGTATGCTCCTTTGGAAACGCCTTAACGGATTCCTGTCGGTGCTCGAAACGGGTCGCGCAAGCGGACAGGAATAACCGAGTTGAGAATCTAATTAGCACGATGCGTGCCATGGCCTCTTGGACGGCATTCAGCGTCAAGGTCGCGATTTTGCTGCCGATTCGGAACTGCCAAAGTGTGACTTGTCGCAAAGGGTGGCAAAAAAAGCGGCAAACATTTGCCGAATTGGGGATTCTAGGTGTTAAAGCTTTGACACCGATGGCCGTAAAGCAGCGTGAAAGCGGTAAATGCAGGGAATGGCCCGGCATATCCGTTCACGACAAGCGGTCGGATCACTCCTTTATAAAGGTTGGCCTGACTGCGAGGAGCTTCAAATGGCACAAGTCATCAACACCAACATCTTCTCCATCAACTCTCAGCGCGCCCTGATGAACTCTCAGGCGAGCATGCAGACTTCTCTGCAGCGTTTGTCCTCTGGCCTGCGCATCAACAGCGCCAAGGACGATGCCGCCGGTCTGGCCATCTCCGAGCGTATGACCGCGCAGATCCGTGGTCTGGATCAGGCAATGCGAAATGCCAACGACGGTATCTCGATGCTGCAGACGGCGGAAGGTTCAATGGACGAAGTCGGAAACATGCTGCAACGTATGCGTGAGCTTTCGGTGCAGTCCGCGAATGGCACGCTTAGCGATGCCGACAAGGACTCTCTGCAAGTCGAGTATCAGGCACTGAGTGATGAGATCACGCGTGTCGCATCTGCCACTGAATTCAACGGCACCAAACTTTTGGATGGTTCTGCCGGTTCGGTTTCACTGCAGGTCGGGCATACAAGTGCAGCGGACAACACGATCAGCGTATCTTTGCAGGATATCAGTGGGCTGGGTGCACTGACTGAGGACATCGGCTCCACTGGAGACGCGGCTGCAGCCCTCGACGCGCTCGATACGGATATCAACACGGTGACTGCAGCCCGCGGTAGCCTGGGTGCAGTGCAGAACCGGCTTGAATCCACAGTTCGAAATCTCGCCAACGTCATCGAGAACCAGAGCGCGGCAAGGTCGCGCATCCGGGATGCCGACTTCGCGGCGGAGACCTCCAACCTGACCCGGACACAGATCCTGCAGCAGGCGGGTTCTGCGATGTTGGCCCAGGCCAACATAATTCCGCAAAACGTCCTGTCGCTGCTTCGATAGGTCGACTTCAGGTAAATACCTCGTGATCCGGGTGTGAGCCCGGATCACGAAGTTGGCATCAGAGGCGGTTTCAACCAAACCCAGTGTCTGGCCAGCGAGCACTTGCCGGGGTGGGGGAGCAACAATTTCCCCCGTGGATCCGGAAAGTCTTCTGCATAAAGCCTTGACTCTGCCAGAGACCGCCCCTGTCGGTGAAGGGGTAGAGATATGAACAGCGACATCGGGACGATCAAAGCAGTGCTGCCGCCGGCGGTGCAGTCCAGTCCCGCTGCACCCGTAGGGCGATCGGCCGAGGCCGGAGGCACCAAGGACGGATCCGCTTCTTCCGGGCATGCAAGGAAGGTGGTACAGGACGAGCAGCCACTAAACGATGTGGTCTCGGAATTGAACAGCCTGGTACGCGAGTTGCATAGAGAATTGCACTTCTCAGTCGATGACGAGAGCGGTGACACCATAATCAAGGTGGTCGACCGTGAGACAGACGAGGTGGTTCGGCAGATTCCGAGTGAAGATGTAGTGCGTTTACGCCAGCGTCTTCAGGAGGCGGCCGGGGCGATTTTCCAAGACTCTGCCTGAATATCTCGCTGGGCAGGTTGAAACGAAGGCAGGGGATAACTTAATGGCGATAACAGCAGCAGGCGTGGGCTCCGGTCTCGATATCGAGAACATCGTCTCTCAATTGATGACGCTGGAGCGTCGTCCACTTGTCGCCATACAGGGTCAGGTTTCTGTCACTCAGGCAAAGATCTCGTCATACGGCACTCTGAAAAGTGCCGTTTCTTCGTTTCAGGACGCGATGAAGGAACTCAGCACGCTGGACGCCTTCCGCAAATTCACATCCGACTCCTCGGATGAGGATGTCATGACAGCTACGGCAGACGCAGATGCGGCTGCCGGGATTTACAATATCAAGGTCAGCCGGCTGGCGCAGAATCACAAGTTCGGTTCGAATGAGTTCGCCGGCACTGACACCATCGGCGGTGGTGTCGGTGATGCACTCACGCTGACCGTCAATGGCAATGCGGCCACGATCGACCTTTCCTCTGCGCAGAGTCTTACGGGGATCCGCGACGCCATCAATGCCTCAGCTGAAAACCCCGGCGTGACGGCGACCATACTCAACACCGGGGATGGTAACCAGCGTTTGATTCTGACTGCCGATGAATCGGGTTACGACAGCCGTGTCGAGCTTTCCTACGGTGGCTCGGTCAATGCCGGTACCTTCGGTTTTGCCATCACCAATCAGGACAGCCTTGGTACGACCCTGGTTGATCTGACGCAACTTGATGCGTCATACAGCATCGACGGCTTTGCGCTGACATCGGCGACCAACAAGATCAGCAGTGCTCTCGATGGTCTCACCCTGGAACTGAAGGGTGAGGGCAGCTCAACGCTTGCACTGGCGCGCGACAACGAATCGATCGAGGAATCGGCTCAGGCGTTTGTTGATGCGTATAACGAAGTGCTCACAACGATCGATACTCTGCGCGAGGAAGGCTTGTCAGGCGATTCGGCACTGAGCAGTATCGTCCGCTCGATGCGTAACACACTGAATATCTCGCCGGTGGGTTTGACCGGCAGTTTCAATGCACTATCGCAATTGGGTATAAAAACGAATCCGAATACAGGGCAACTGGAGTTCAACAGCAGTGATTTCACCGATGCACTGGATATTGATTTCGCCAGTGTGGCGCAGGTATTTGCAAACGATAACCAGGGTGTCGCCTTCCGTTTCGACCAGCTTGCCGATTTCCTGCTCGACGACGACGGTCTGATCGACGGGCGGGTCGACGGCTTCAATGACCGTATCAGACGACTGGAGAACGACGAGGCCAATATGGAGCGGCGGCTCGAGTTGAAGGAAGCCTCTTTGCGTGCGCAATATTCAGCGCTTGACAGTCTCGTTGGGAGCCTTCAGTCGACCAGTAACTTCTTGTTCCAGAACTTCTCCGTTTAGGTTGCCAATAGAGTTAGATTGGGATTTGAACTCCCTTCATTTTTTTGATGTCGCGCCGTTAATCTGAGTGTTCGAGGCTCTATCTGGAAACAAAATAAATGACCTACGGTAAGAGAACTTCAGGTGCGGCGAAGTACGGCAAGGTGGCGGCGGAATCCGAGGCGGGTTTTGCCAATCCGCACCGACTCGTACAGATGCTCATGGAAGGGGCCCTGGACAAGGTTGCCACGGCCAAAGGTTGTATCGAGCGCAACGATCTTGAGGGCAAGAGCCGTCAGATCACCTGGGCCATGTCGATCATCAATGGTCTGCGGACGAGTCTGGACATGGAAGCCGGTGGCCCAATAGCAGTCAATCTTGACGATCTCTATGACTACATGATCCGTCGCCTGATCGATGCATCCACACAGAATGATACGGGGGCTCTTAGCGAGGTCATCGATCTGATGCTGGAGATCAAGGGTGCCTGGGACGCGATGCCGGACGAGGTACGCAATGCCAGTGGCGATGGATCCGCTGCGCGCAGGGGGACGCTCTGAACCATGATCGCGTCGCGCCACCAACTGTTGGATGATGCACTGGACATGAGTAGGCGCATGGCCAGCCTGGGTGATGCCGGCGAGTGGGATGCGGTGATCGAGCTGGAACCCGAGCGCAGGAACCTGCTTGAGCGGGCCTTCGCCACGCATGCACCGGCCGATGAAATCGTCGCCGAGCGTGTGCGCGCAATCCTCGATCTGGACAAGCGTTTGATGGCCCGGAGCATCGAGGCCCGCGACCGTATTGCCGAAGAGCTGGGTCAGACCAGCAGGGGCCGCAAGGCCGCCAGCGCTTACCAGTCCGCACGCGGCTGAGTTATCTCTGTCCCCTGCTTAAGGACGCAGAGTTCACAGAGGTCCGCAGAGAACACGGAGTTTCTGTTGTTCGGCTGGAATAGTTGTCCGCCAGGACTCCCCAATTTGATCTCGTATCATGGGTCTGGGAATTGACGCGCTGTCCATGTTGCCCAAAAGCAATGGCTGTTCTCTGTGCCCTCTGCGCTACTCAGTGAACTTTGTGTCCGATCCTTTGAACGCTAACGCTGCAGCACCAGCTCGATAACCGCCTTGCTGCCGAAGTAGGCGAGCATCAGCACCGCAAAGCCGACCAGGGTCCAGCGGATTGCGGTGCGTCCGCGCCAGCCGAAGCGGTAACGTCCCCACAGCAGTATCGCAAACGCGATCCAGGCGACGATCGAAAGCACCGTTTTGTGTACCAGATGCTGCGCAAACATGTCCTCGAGGTAAATGAACCCAGTGGCCAGGGCGACACTGAGCAGCACGAAGCCCAGGCTGATCATTTCGAACAGCAGCGATTCCATGGTCTGCAGCGGCGGCAGGGCACGGATGAACCCGCCCGGATGGTGGCGTCGCAGGTGGTTGTCCTGCACGGCCAGCAGAATGGCCTGTGCGCTGGCCAGGGTCAGCAGGCTGTATGCCAGCATCGAGGTCAATACGTGCACGCGCAGCGCCCAGCCGGCGTTCGGGCCTAGGAGATGACTGCCGGGAAAGCGCAGATCGAGCAGCACGGTGATTGCTGCCACCGGCAGCGCGAGGATGGCCAGGTTCTCAACCGGTTTGCTCAGTGCCGAGACAAGCAGCAGTCCGGCGACTGTCCAGGCCGCCAGTGACACGGCGTTGAAGAAACTCAGGTTCAGCCCGCCCGCGGTGAACAGCTCGAAGTAAAGCATCACGCCGTGCAGCAGCAGGGCGCCAAAACCAAGTCCGATGCCGAGGCTGCG
>Ga0316192_10002723_pt1 | contig 12905 bp, 12 predicted proteins | sample MerIslwburrow_MG_FD_204931 | JGI IMG/M metagenome (GOLD analysis project Ga0316192, IMG submission 204931) | Coastal sediment microbial communities from Maine, United States - Merrow Island worm burrow | ecosystem: Environmental > Aquatic > Marine > Coastal > Sediment | place: USA: Maine...
TGTTGCGCTGGTGGTCGAGTCCCACGACGAGTTGATCGGCTGGGCGAGCTACGAGCGGTGGCCCGGCCGCGACGAGGCGGAGGCCGCGTTCATGGTCGACGATTCCCGGCAGGGTGAGGGCATCGCCACCCTGCTACTCGAGCACCTTGCCGCGATCGCCCGATCCAATGGAATCCAACGCTTCACCGCCGAGGTCCTGGGTGACAACCGAGCGATGCTGGCCGTCTTCGCGAAGGCGGGCTGGCCGCTCCAGCGGCGCTTCGACTCCGGCGTCGTCGATCTCGACTGGGAGTTGGCGACGACGGAGGAGTTCCTGGACAGCGTCGAGCGCCGCGAACAACGCGCCGACTCCCGAGCAGTTGCCCGGATCCTCCTCCCCAAAGCGGTCGCCGTGATCGGTGCCTCCGAACGCCCCGGGACGGTCGGCGACGCGATCTGGCGCAACGTTGCCAAGAGCGTCGACGCCCCCATCTACGCGGTGAATCCCGCCCATGACTCCGTCCACGGTCATCCCTGCGTCCGCTCGATCGACGACCTTCCCGACGAGGTGTCCCTCGCGATCATCGCGGTGCCGGCCCCTTCACTCGTCGCGACGATCGACGGCTGCATCGACAAGCGCATGCGCGGTGCCGTCATCGTCACCTCGGTCGACGACATCGACATCGACGTGCCGGCACTGGTCGGCCGGGCCCGCCGCAACGGACTCCGCATCATCGGCCCATCGAGCATGGGAATCGCCTCGCCGCGCCCGGAGACGCGGCTCCAAGCCGCACTCGTCGAGGTCGCCCTTCCCCAGGGAGGCGTCGCCATCTCGATGCAGTCCGGATCACTCGGTGGGTCGTTCCTCCGCAAGGCACGCGACGTCGATCTCGGTGTGTCGTGGTTCGTGTCGCTCGGCGACAAGAGCGACATCTCGGGCAACGACCTCATCCAGTTCTGGGAGCACGACGACAACACGACCGTCATCGCGATGTACACCGAATCGTTCGGCAACCCGCGCAAGTTCGCACGGATCGCCCGTCGAGTCTCGCGCGGGAAGCCGATCGTGGCCGTTCGAACGGGAGCGGCAGGGACCGGCGCGATGGCTGGGGCCCTCTACCAACAGGCGGGATTGATCGAAGTCCCAACGGTGCCCGCGCTCCTCGAAACGGTGCGAGTACTCGCCACCCAGCCGGTACTCCGGGGACCCCGCGTCGCCGTGATCACCAACTCGCGCAGCCCCGGCACCCTCGCCAGCGCCGCGCTCACCGCGGCCGGCCTCGAACCCGTCGACGGTCCGGTGAGCCTGGGATGGAGCGCCCGGGCGTCGGACTACCCCGAGGCGGTCGCCGCGGCACTGACGGCCGAGGACATCGACGGCGTCATGGTCATCTATGCGCCGGCAGTCCTCGAGGACGTCGATGCCGCCGCGCGCGACATCGACGCCGCCGCGAACGGCGCTGCCAAGCCGGTCGTTGCCGTGCTCCTCGGTGGGGCCGACGGCCCGGTGTCACCCGGCTCCCGCGTGCCGGCGTTCACGTTTCCGGAACAGGCCGCTGCAGTGCTCGGACGGTCCTACTCCTATGCCAGATGGCTGAGCGACGAAGCCTCCGAGCCCCCCGACCAGCATCGACATGTCGACCCCGCCCGCGCCCATGCACTGATCAGCGACACCGTCGACGCGCGAGCATCCGATTCGACCGACGTCGAGCCCGATCTCGACACCAAACGACGACTCCTCGTGTCGTACGGGATCGACATGGCCGCGGCAACCGAATCGACGCCAGAGCGGGTCGTCGACGACGCGAACGCGATCGGCTACCCCGTCGCCGTCAAAGCGGTGAAGCGGCGACCGGGGAGATCGGCCCGCGCCGGCGTGGCGCTGGACCTCGCCAGCGACGCCGACGTGATCGAAGCGGTGACCGTGATCCAGGACTCGCTCGGCAGCGACGGAGACGACCTCGTGGTCCAGGCAATGACATCACCCGGCGTCGACGTGCGGATCCGGTGCGAACACGATGACCGGCTGGGAGCCATCGTCACCGTCGGGCTCGGCGGCGCCCAGGCCGACGCGATCGACGACCGCACGAGCCGTCTCGCTCCGCTGTCGCCCGCGAGCGCCACGACCATGTTGAGGGAAACCCGCCTCAGCGCTGCACTGGAGACTGCGGGGTTCGATTCATGGCGTCTCGTCGACACGATCGTCCTCGCCGCGCAGCTCGCCTCCGATCATCCGGAGATCGCCGAGCTCGATCTCAACCCCGTCATCGTCTCCGACCGGGGCGCCGTGGTCACCGACGCGCTGATCCGGCTCGTCGCCCACGTTCCCGATGACGGGGCACTGCGTCGGCTTGACTAGTACCCGTGGATCTCGGCATCGTCATCCCACTCGTCGTCCTACCGATCGTCATCATCGCTGCCGCCCTCTGGTACCGACGATCGATGGCGGACCTGAAGCCCGATGACCCGAAGCCCGTGTCCGGCGTTCGGCTGACCTCCGAGGCGCTGCACCGGCTCGACTCGCCCCCCTGGCGCGTCGTGTACGAGATCGGCGGCGCCCTCGGGGGTGTCGATCACGTCGTGATCGGCCCACCAGGAGTCATCGCGGTCACCACCGTGGTCGCCGATCGCCCCACGCCGGAGAAGCTGATCGAAAGCTCCAGTGAGGCTCGTTTGGCAAGCGAGGCAGCAGTCGCCCGCGGCCCGGTCGACGAGTTGGCACGCCCTGCGGGCGCCGAGTGCAGGCTCTCCGCACGGGTGTTCTGGGGATCACCCGATGCGTCCAGAGCTGATCATGACGACGTCGCTCACGGCAGCCAGCTCGTCGAGGGTCAACGGATCGACCGCTGGCTTGCGTCGCTGACCAGCGAACCGAACCTCGAACAGCCGCAGATCGACCTGGTCTGGCAAGCGATCGTGATGGGCATCGGCCGGCCGAATCCGCTTCCTTGACAGGGCTAGCGTGCGCCCATGGCCTCTCCCGACGAGTTCACCGGACCAACCACCGAACTGTTGCAGTCGCTGATCCGGAACGCCTGCGTCAACGACGGAACCCCTGATTCGGGCAACGAGACCAGGAACTCCGATCTGCTGGTCACCTACCTCGAGGGTGCAGGGCTGGAAGTTGAACGGTTCACGCCCCGCGACGGCCGGGATTCGATGGTCGCCCGCATCGAGGGCAGCGATCCCGACGCTCCCTCGCTCTGCCTGATGGGGCACACCGACGTGGTCCCCGTCAACCCCGATGGATGGAGCGAGGATCCCTTCGGTGGCGAGGTGATCGACGGCGAGGTGTGGGGGCGCGGGGCGATCGACATGTTGAACCTCACCTCCTCGATGGCCGTCGCATTCCGACGACTGGCCACCGAAGGGTTCCGACCGAAGGGTGACCTGATCTATTTCGGCGTCGGTGACGAGGAAGCCGGCGGCACCTGGGGAGCCGAGTGGATGGACGAACACCACTGGGATGCGATCGCTGCCGACTACGTGCTCACCGAACTCGGCGGCTGGTCGACCGCCGACGACCACGGCCACCGCACCGTGACGGTCAACGTCGGCGAGAAAGGCCTCGCCTGGCGACGGCTTCGAGTCCACGGAACACCTGGTCACGGCTCGATGCCGTTCGGCGCCGACAACGCACTGATCAAGGCCGCCGAGATCGTTCGACGACTCTCGGAATTCCGGCCCGCCGCCCACATCGACGAGATCTGGCGGGCCCAGGTTGCGGCATTGAACTTGCCCGACGAGATCCGCGACGATCTCACCTCCACCGAACGGATCTTCTCCGCACTCGAAACCCTTCCCGTGCCGGTTGCGCGCATGTGCCACGCCCAGACCCACACCACGATCTCTCCCAACGTGGTCCACGGCGGCCAGAAGACCAACACGGTTCCCGATGTGGTCGACATCGACCTCGACATCCGCACCGTGCCCGGCTCCACCCGAGACGACGTCGACGCACTGCTCCGGGCAGCGCTCGGCGACATGTTCGATCAGGTCGACATCACCGTGCTCCAGCACAGCAATCCGACCGCTTCGACATTCGGTTCGGGCAATCCCCTGTGGAAGAGCGTGACCAAGCACACCCAGGTGGCGTACCCGGGGGCGGAACTCGTGCCCGGCTTGATCGTCGGCGGTACCGATGCCCGCTTCTACCGCGAACGTGGTGTCACCGCCTACGGCGCCGGCCTGTACTCCCCCAAGATGGATTTTGCGACGTTCGGCTCGCGTTTCCATGGCAATGACGAGCGCATCGACGTCGACTCACTCGGCTTGTCCGGCAACTACTTCTACGGCATCGCCAAAGACCTCGTCGGCTGAGTCGAGGCGCTGAGTCCGACCACGTTCGACGCACGCACCCGACTCACGCGTCCAACTCAGCGGAAGAGGTCGTGTTCGGCGTCGCGGAGGACCGGGGCCATCGTGGCCTCGTCATCTGTCGCCCACTCGTAGCCGCGGATCACCGCGACCGGCACTCTGCTGGTGTTGCCCTTGACCAACTCAGCCGCTGCGGTCAACTCGTCGGCCACACAGATCTCCTGAACTCGGAACTCATGGCCGTGCGGATCGTGCTGGCCGATGTAGCTGTACAGGGGATGCATCCCGGCGATCCCGATGGCGATGTCGGTCTGCCCCTCGCGCCACGGTCGCCCGAACGTGTCGCTGATCACGACCGCGACGTCGACGCCGAGTTCGGTGAAGCGCTGCCGGTACCGACGCGCCGAGGCATCGGAATCCTTCGGCAACACCAACACTCTTCCGTGGGCTCCGCTCGACGATTGGTCGACGCCGGAGTTGGCGCAGCAGAACCCGTGGTGGGTCTCGGTGATGAGCACCGGGCCGATCTGGCGGATGATCCGCTTCGACTCGCGCAACACCACTTCGACCACCCGAGGATCCTTGTCCCACCGCTGCGCCCACGATGACGCAAACACCGACGGTTCGATGTCGTCCAGTTCGACTGCACGGCTTTCCGCCTTGGACACGATCTTCGACGTGACGACCACGACATCGCCGTCGGCGAGCGGCTCACCGTTGGCGACCGACGCGTCGACGATCTGGGCGGCCAGGTCGTCACCGGGTGCGATCTCGGGAAGACCGGAGACCCCGAAGACTTCGAGACGCGTCATGAGGCCCGAGCAGCGAACGAACCAGAGGAGGCAAGCCAGAACATGGGCGAACGGTACCGGACGCGCCAACATGGGAGCGATGGCGAGCGAACCGAGCACCGTGTCCGAGATCTTCGACCCGACGGCATGGACGGAGGTGCCCGGATTCGACTTCACCGACGTCACCTACCATCGCGCCATCGATGTCGGTGTCGTGCGAATCGCGTTCGACCGGCCGGAGATCCGCAACGCGTTCCGGCCCCACACGGTCGACGAACTCTTCACCGCACTCGACCACGCGCGCATGTCGACCGACGTCGGCTGCGTGCTGTTGACCGGCAACGGACCGTCGCCGAAGGACGGCGGGTGGGCGTTCTGTTCCGGCGGCGACCAACGCATCCGTGGCAAGGACGGCTACAAGTACGCCGCGGACGAGACAGCCGACACGATCGAGCCGGGCCGAGCTGGACGACTCCACATCCTCGAGGTTCAACGGTTGATCCGGTTCATGCCGAAGGTGGTGATCTGCGTGGTGCCGGGATGGGCAGCGGGTGGAGGGCATTCACTGCACGTCGTGTCGGACCTCACGCTCGCCAGCACCGAACATGCCCGGTTCAAGCAGACCGACGCCGACGTGGCCAGCTTCGACGGCGGGTTCGGCTCGGCCTACCTCGCTCGCCAGGTCGGTCAGAAATTCGCCCGTGAAATCTTCTTCCTCGGTCGCGAGTACACCGCCGACGACATGGTGGCGATGGGAGCGGTCAATGCGTCGATTCCGCACGCCGAATTGGAGGGCACGGCCCTCCAGTGGGGTCGGGAGATCTGCGCGAAGAGCCCGACGGCGCAGCGCATGTTGAAGTACTCGTTCAACCTGATCGACGATGGCCTCGTCGGCCAGCAGATCTTCGCGGGCGAGGCGACACGCCTCGCGTACGGTACCGACGAAGCCGCCGAGGGCCGCGACAGCTTCCTCGAGAAGCGCGACCCCGACTGGTCGCCGTACCCGTACCACTTCTGACATGCCCTCACCCTCGAACCGTTTGCGTGACACTTTCGGTGGGGCGGGCCACCCGAACCGCAACACAAACAAGGAGCACCCTGCGACATATCGTTTGCGTGACACTTTCGGTGGGGCGGGCCACCCGAACCGCAACACAAACGGCGTGACGAGGGTCGGCGGGTGGAGGTGATCCGGATCGAGGATCCGGACGATCCTCGGTATCGGCAGTTCCGCCTCAACGAGCGGGGGCTGGCCAGCCGGGCGGACAAACGGGACGACGCGGGTGCAGGAATGTTTCTCGCCGAGGGTGACCTCGTCGTCGAACGGGCACTCACCGCCGGATGCCGCCCGGTCGCCGCGCTGGTGGACATCGAGCGAGTCCCCGATGTCGCCAATGCCCTCGGCTGCCCGGTCTACGGAGGCGGCACCAGGGTCCGAGCTGCGGTGTCACAGCTGGGTGTCCCGCTCTCGATCATCGCGCTGTTCGAGCGGCCGGCCCGTCCGAGCGTGGCCGAGCTCGCTGCCACGGCGAACCGGCTGGTGATTCTCGAGGGCGTGGACAATCCGACGAACGTCGGCTCGATCATCCGCAACGCCGCCGCGCTCGGCTGGGACGGCCTGATCCTGGATCACACCAGCGCCGACCCGCTCGCCCGTCGATCGCTCCGAGTCGCCATGGGAACCGCCTTCTCGCTCCCCCATGCCCGCACGACCACGTTGGCAAACGACCTGGACTCGCTGTCGGCATTCGACCTCTATGCGATGACCCCCGATCCTCGAGCCACGGCGATCGACGAGGTCGCACCTGGCCCCCACGCGGCAATCCTGATCGGATCGGAACGGGCCGGATTGAGCAACGAACTGCTCACTCTCGCCACCCCGGTGCGGATCCCGATGGCTGCAGGCGTCGACTCGCTCAACGCCGCTGCCGCAACTGCGGTGGCCTGTTACGCACTGCGACACCATGGCCGATAGAACGAACGACGTGACTGCTGTTCTGCTCCTCTCGTGTCCCGACCAACCTGGTGTGGTCGCGGCGACCGCGCAGTTCATCGCCGACCACGACGGCAACATCGTTCACGCCGAGCAGCACGTCGATCCGGGAACCGCAACCGATGGCGCTGTCTTCTTCCAACGAGTCGAGTTCGAACTGGACGGGTTCGGGCTCGCCCGTGACGAGATCCCGGAGGCCTTCGCCCCGACCGCCGATCGCCTCCGCATGAACGTGGATCTGCGCTTCACCGACATCCCCACGCCAGCGGCGATCATGGCCTCGAAGCAACCTCATTGCCTGTACGACCTGCTGACCCGCTGGCGGAGTGGCGAGCTGCCGATGGATCTGCGGCTGATCGTCTCGAACCATGCCGACCACGACGGCATCGCCGAGCACATGGGCGTCCCGTACCTCCACCTTCCGGTCAGCTCCGACACCAAGCCCGCACAGGAACGTGCCGTCCTTGCCGCGCTCGACGAACACGACGTCGACCTGGTCGTGATGGCCCGCTACATGCAGATCCTGAGCGACACCTTCGTCGCGACGCATCCCCACCGGATCATCAACATCCATCACTCCTTCCTTCCTGCATTCGTCGGCGCCAACCCATACCGTCAGGCCTATGAACGTGGGGTGAAGCTGATCGGCGCAACGGCCCACTATGCGACCGCCGACCTCGACGAAGGCCCGATCATCGAGCAGGACACCGTCCACGTCTCTCATCGCGACGATGTCCAGCGGCTCACCGCACGGGGCCGTGACCTCGAAACGATCGTCCTCGCACGAGCAGTACGAGCCCACCTCGAACATCGCGTCCTCGTCCACGGCCGCAAGACCGTCGTCTTCTCCTGAAGATCCCGCCCGACGGCCTCGACGAACCCGAAATCCGCCTCGATCCGAGTGCTCAGCGTTCCCAACCCCGGAAGAATTCAGCGGTGGACTGGGCCGGCGGAGCGGGAGGACCGGATCAGCTCGTCGCGGCTCGCCGTGCTCGGCGGCCTCGGGGAGCGCTGCCACTCGGTTCCCAGGTGAACCGTCGAAGCGCCACGATCACGCCGACGGCACCCCAGGCGGCGATGAAGGCGAGCTTTCCCCACTCGAACGCTGGGGCCTCCACGAACGGGGTGAAGCATGCTTGGAAGGCTTCGGCGAACGGCTTCAGTGGGAAGATGTCGCCGGCGAGTTCGAGCCAGCGTGGCGGTTCATCGTCGAGCCGGATGAAGATGTTCGAGACGAATGCGAGCGGCAGGATGATGGCGTTCGCGGCTGCCGATGCGGAGCTCGACGTCTTGATCAAGGATGCCAATGCCATGCCCAGCGCGGCAAACGATGCAACACCGACCAGGAATGTCACGAAGGCGGCTGGCATCTTGGCGGCGTCGATCTCGAGGTCGTAGAGGATCACACCAACGCTCAGCATCAGGGTCACACCGACGAAGGCGATGACGATCGCCGAACAGATGAACCCAGCGATGTAGGTCCATGTCGGCAGCGGGGTTCCCCGCCAACGCTTCAACACGCCTTCATCGCGTCGAATCGGCACCATGTTCGCGAGGTTCGTGAACGTCGCCGAAGCTGCCGTGAAGGCCGCCAGGCCGCCGGTGTAGAACTGCCGTGCCGACCAGTTCCCGTCTGGGGTCTCGATCATGGAGTCACCGAACAAGGCGTTGAACAAGAGCAGCATGATCAGCGGGAGCCCGAGCGTGAAGAACATCGCAACGGGGATCCGCCAGAACGTGACGAGCTGGTACCGGGTCTGGACCGCGACGAGACGCAGCGCCGACGGGTACGGGTTCACGACGAACGCTCATCTGGTTGGGCGTGGGCATCGCTGAGGCTGAGGTAGACGTCCTCGAGTGAGGCGCGGCTGACCGAGAGCGAGTCGAGTTCGACCCCGGCCTCGACGGCCCAGCCCGTGAGCCGATGGACCGCGGCAGTCGGATGGTCGATGCTGGATTCGACGAGGCGGCCGGAGACGCGCACGTCGGCGCCGAGGATCGGTCCGAACGTTGCCGCTGCAACAGCAGGATCGATCGATTCGGGCATCGTGAAGCTGACCACTGTGCCGCTGACCTGATTGATCAGCTCCTCAGGCGTGCCTTCGGCAATCAGAACGCCCTTCGACAAGACCCCCACGCGACTCGCGAGATGCTCGGCCTCGTCCAAGTAGTGGGTCGTCAACAACACGGTCGTGCCACCGGCGCCGAGCGCCTCGATCAGGTCCCAGGACTTGCGACGGGCGGATGGATCGAACCCGGTGGTCGGCTCGTCGAGGAAGAGCAGCTCCGGCCGGCCGACAATGCCGAGGGCCAGATCGATGCGGCGCCGTTGGCCACCCGACAGCGACCCCACCCGCTCGTCGACCTTCTCCTCGAGCCCGACGAGCGCGACGACCTCGTCAAGTGGTCGAGGGTTCCGATAGCAGCCGCCGTAGAGCTCGATGACCTCGCGGACGGTGAACTCGGCTTCGACACCTGAGGACTGCAACACGATGCCGATCCGATCTCGAAAGTCTCTCCCGGCTGCGCCGGGATCGACTCCGAGCACCTCGACGTGGCCCGCCGACAACGGCCGATGCCCTTCGAGGATCTCCACTGCGGTCGACTTCCCGGCACCGTTCTCGCCGAGGAGGGCATAGACCTCGCCCGGTTCGACGGCGAAGCTGACGCCATCGAGCGCCACGACCGAACCGTAGAGCTTGCGGAGGTCGTCGACGACGATCGCACTCATGAGGCTGCGACCCTATCGGTCACCTGGTGCGGTGATCGGGAGCCCGGTGTCGTTGCGCAGGTGTTCCGCGGCCGACACGAAGTAGGCCATCAGTTCCTCAGCGATGCCGTCAGGGGCACGTTGGTCCTCACAGACGCGCTCGACGGCCGCCGCCATGTGCACCAACCAACGGTCACGCTCGAGCGGACCGATGCGGAACGGGAAGTGACGCATCCGGAGCCGAGGGTGTCCACGCTCCTCCATGTAGGTCGTGGGGCCGCCCCAGTACTGCGCGAGGAAGAGCGTCAGCCGATGCCGGGCGCCGCTGAGGTCGGGCTGTTCGGGATACAGCGGAAGCAGGACCTCGTCGTTGGCGACGCCTTCGTAGAACGCGTCGACGAGGTGCTCGAAGAACGGCATACCGCCGACTCGGAAAAACAGCGTGGGCGCCGTGTGTTCCACGGCGCCCACGCTAGGGGGATTCCCACGGAAGCGAGAAGGGGGATCGCTTCCGGAGATCTGGTGTCGGGTCGGGCCCGCGACGCTCAGGCGTCGGCGAACATCGACTCGGCGTCGAACTTGCGGTACTCCACCAGTTCCTGGGTGTTGACCACGAACGGGGTGTCGTCGTTGCACGGGTCGAGAACGAGCGACTCATCGGTGGCGAGCAGCACGAGCACCGTGATCACGTCATTGTCGGGCGTCTTGATCTCCAAGACATCACCGGTCTTCAACTGCTCCATCAACATGGTCGTCATTTCGTTCTCCGCTTCTCGATCTCTGAGGCAACAGCTTCGTTGCGCTGTTCAAGACATCGGTAGCAACCACGTCAGGCTTGAGAAATTCCCGGGATCGGACGTGTCGGACGTCACCCGGTGGATCCGTCAGTGGAAGTCGGGTTCGACGTAGTCGGGGAAGATCTCCGGCAGACCGTCGCTGACCTTGACCGGATAGACGGGCCGGCGCTTCTCCAAGAAGCTCTCGACCCCCTCGCGCGAGTCGGCGCTGGCACCACGGGACATGATGCCGCGCGAGTCGACGCGGTGGGCCTCCATCGGGTGGTCAGCGCCGAGCATCCGCCACAGCATCTGCCGGGTCAGAGCCACCGAGACCGGAGCGGTGTTGTCGGCGATCTCCCGAGCGAGTTCGACCGCCGCGGGAAGCAGGTCGTCGGGCGCATGGACACTGCGGACCAGGCCCCGTTCCAACGCCTCCGACGCCGGGAACACCCGCCCGGTGTAACACCACTCCGTCGCGGTGCCGATCCCGACGATTCGGGGCAGGAACCATGATGAACACGCTTCCGGCACGATGCCTCGGCGAGCGAACACGAACCCGAAACGCGCGGTGTCCGAGGCGAGTCGGACGTCCATCGGGAGGGTCATCGTGACGCCGACCCCGACGGCGGCACCATTGATCGCTCCGATCACCGGCTTGGTGCAGTCGAAGATCCGAAGCGACACCATGCCACCGCCGTCTCGCGGCACGCCAGCATCGGTCTGGACATCGCTGCCGCCCTTGGCGAACGTGTCTCCTCCCGATCCGAGGTCGGCGCCGGCGCAGAATGCCCGCTCCCCCGATCCCGTGACGATGACCGCCCGAACGTCGTCGTCCGCGTCGACGCGATCGAAGGCGTCGATGATCTCGTGCATCATCGTCCCGGTGAACGCGTTCATCCGCTCCGGACGATGCAACGTGATCGTCGCCACCGAATCGACGACGTCGTACAGGATCTCCGAATACTCCATCTGCCGAACGTACCGACATGAAACCCCCGCACAAGAGCCCGGGTGACAGGACCCGTGAGCGGTCCCTCGCTAGATGTCCAGGAATCGGGATGCGGCGATTCCGGAGCCGATGGCACCGGCCAGCGCCCCGATCACGAACATGATCAACATCACGGTCGTGTCGTACCCATCGACGACGACGAGCGCCGAGAAGCCACTGTTGTCGGGGAAGTCCTGGACGCCGCTGGTCCACTGGCTGTTCCACGCCCAGAGCCCAAGGCTCGCCAATCCCGCCCCGATCAGGCCATGGAGCAGCCCCTCGAGCATGAACGGAATCCGAATGAACCAGTCGGTCGCACCCACGAGTTTCATCACCTCGATCTCGCGCCGCCGCGCGAAGATCGCCGTCCGAATCGTGTTCCAGATCAGCAAGATGGCCGCGATCAGGAGGAATGCCGACAGCAGCAGCAGACGGAACCCGAAGAAGCTCTGGAGCTGTTCGATGAGACTGATCTGGTCTTCAGCGAAACTGACGTCGTAGACGCCAGGGAGCTCGGAAAACGCGTCGGACACCTGTCGAAGCAGGTCGACATCGGTGTTCTCGGTCGGAACGGCCTTGAACTGGGTGAGGATCGTCTCTTCGTTCAGCAGCTCACGTACGCCGGGTTCACCCGCGAAGATCCGGTCGGCCTCTTCGAGCGAGCACGCGACGTCGCAGTACGTGTACTCCTGGATGAACTGGTTCTGCTCGGTCAGGGCATCGCTCACGAGCTCCAGCTGGTCGCCGGTGGCGGTCGGGTTCATGAAGACGATCATCTCGACGCCGCCTTCCCAGCGGGCCAAGAGGTTGTCGAAGGCATGTTGGCTCAGCAGTGTGAGACCGACACCGAGCAGCGAGATCGCGGCAGTGATGATCGAGGCAACCGTCAACGTGGCGTTGCGTCGGAAACTGTCGGAAGTCTCACGGAGGGTGTAGCGAAGTCGGGACAGCACGGTCTAGATCACTCGTAGACGCCGCGGGCCTGGTCACGGACGATGACGCCCCGGTCGAGCTGAATCACGCGTTTGCGCATCGTGTTGACGATCCGTTGGTCGTGGGTGGCCATGACGACGGTGGTGCCAGTCTTGTTGATCCGGTCGAGGAGCCGCATGATGCCCTCACCCGTGGCCGGGTCGAGGTTGCCGGTTGGCTCGTCGGCGAGCAGCAGCGGCGGCTCGAGGGCCAGCGCGCGGCACAGCGCCACCCGCTGGCGCTCGCCGCCGGAGAGCTGGGAGGGGAAGTGGTCCATGCGCTCCTCAAGCCCCACCTCACACAACAGATCGGCCGCCCGCGCCTTGACCTCGCGCGGCTCGAGGCCGGCGATCCGCCCCGGCAGCATCACGTTCTC
>Ga0316192_10002726_pt1 | contig 12898 bp, 7 predicted proteins | sample MerIslwburrow_MG_FD_204931 | JGI IMG/M metagenome (GOLD analysis project Ga0316192, IMG submission 204931) | Coastal sediment microbial communities from Maine, United States - Merrow Island worm burrow | ecosystem: Environmental > Aquatic > Marine > Coastal > Sediment | place: USA: Maine...
AGGAGCGGGGCGTCTGGCCTGCCCAGCGCTTGAAAGCCCTTGTGAAGCCGCTTTGCTCGGCGAACCCCGTCAGGAATGCCACTTCGGCAAGACTGTAGGAAGTTTCAGCCAGCAACCGTTGGGCAAGCTCCTTTCGCGCCCTATCGACCACACTCTGAAACGAATGACCCTGCTCAGAGAGTCGCCTCTGCAGCGTTCGAGCGCTCATCGCGAGTTCCGAGGCGATGGACGACACCGTGGGCACACCTTCACTGAGTACATTCGCAACGGCGCGCCGGACCCGAAGTTCGAGGTGACTCTCTTGTGTCAGCGACGCCAGTTGCTGCTCGAGATGGCGATCAAAAAATCCAACGATCGTCTCGTCACCGAGTCGATTTGGCGCATCGATACTCTCTTCACTGACCAAGAGGGCATCGCGCCCGGATTCAAAGTGAACCGGACAGCCGAAATGTGCCTCATACACCGAGATCTCGCCTCTCGGTGCATGCTTGAAATGGACCGCCAGAGGCACGAAGGCCCTTGTGCTCACCTCTCTGCTGATCGTGTCGACGGCCGACAGGCTCGCTTCGTTCGACAACAGCATACCGATCCGGCCATCGCCAGCCTTTTCCAGGTTAAAAAACAACCCCTCGGAGGTTTGCTCAAGCGAGTAGGTCTCTGCGGCGCCAAGCACATGGCCATATCGCTCTGACCTCGCGTAGGAGCCACGCAGCGTTGGCGCGGATTTCCAGGCGAGACCAAAGGCGCCGTACTCGTCGCTGCGCATGGCCGCACCGATCCGCAGCGGGAGCGCGAGACCATTGGGATCGCGGTCGGCCAGTGCGGCAAAGAAGTCGTAGTACTCAGCCGACGAAACCATGCGGGTCGGGTCGATCGGTCCCTCAGGGTCAAGGCCAAGCTGTTTGACAAGGTCCGCGGTGTCAACACCGGGGCTCGCCTGGCCGGCGACTTTATAGACATAGAGAGCGGTGAGCTGGCTCATTCGAAAATCCGTACAACGATTGACAACAGGTGAGTGTCGGCAGATTCAGAACAGACGGCGCAACACCCGACTTGGCGCACCTGGCCAAAAAGTTGGCAGCACCGGCAAAGAACGAAACCCGCTGGCTCGAGATCATTGGCTCGCACGTTAACCAACCTCTGGGAGCAACGCCATGAACACGCAAACCAACATCGCCGACAGCAATGACCTCGTCCTCGTCCTGGGCGCCACCGGGAAAACCGGTCGCCGTATCGTTGCCTCACTTAGGAACCTCGGTGTCCCCGTGCGGCTGGGCTCGCGATCGGCCTCGCCCTCCTTTGACTGGAACAACGCCGCGAACTGGGATGAATGTCTCGAAGGCGTGACCAAGATCTACATCAACTATGCACCCGATTTGGCGATGCCTGGTGCGACCGACGCGATCAGCGAACTGATCCGCCGGGCACGATCGGCTGATGTGAAGCACCTGGTGCTGCTGTCGGGTCGTGGCGAGGGGGAAGCCCAGGCCTGCGAGGCGATTATCCAGAACAGTGGCATCGACTGGACCATCGTTCGCGCGAGCTGGTTCAACCAGAATTTCTCGGAAGGGGCGTTTATCGACATGGTGCAGGCCGGGCAGATCACCCTGCCCGACGTGTCAACGCCGGAGCCCTTTATTGATGTCGATGACATTGCAGAAGTCGCGGTCGTTGCGTTGACCCAGCCAGGTCACGCCGGCGAGGTCTATGAAGTGACGGGGCCACGGCTGCTGACCCTCGCCGATGTCGCGGAAGAACTCTCGAAGGCGACCGGTCGGAAGATCCAGTGTACGCCGGTGCCGCACGAGGCGTTTGTACAAGGCGTCGCCGATTCTGGTGCACCCCAGGATGTGCTGTGGATGCTCGACTATCTGTTCGCGACCGTGCTGGACGGGCGCAATGCCTACCTGACAGACGGTGTGCAACGTGCCCTCGGTCGGGAGCCGAAGGACTTTGCTGACTTCGCCAGAGAGATCGCCGCAACAGAGACCTGGAAGGCCGCGGCGTGATGACGGGGCGTGATACCGGGGCGGGCGTTACAACCGCGCAACGCCCGCACGTTTCCCGTACCTCACTACACATCAGATCGGAGAATCCAACATGAGTTTACTGGAACTTGTCTTGATCCTGGCGACGTTGCTGTGTGCTTTAACAGCGGGTTTCGTCTTCGCCTTCGCAACCGTGGTGATGCCCGGACTAGCAAGGCTGGGCGATAAAGAATTTATCCGAGGGTTTCAGGTGATCGACGGCGTCATCCAGGCTGGCCAGCCCGTCTTCGGCCTGGTCTGGATCGGCTCTGCGGTGGCGCTGCTGCTGTCGGCGGTGATGGGAGTCCTGCAACTTGACGGCATCGAGCGCGCTTTCGTTGTCGGCAGCGCACTCCTCTACGTCGTTGGCGTCCAGGTGCCCACGTTCAGGATCAGTGTGCCGCTGAACAACAGGCTTCAAACGCTGGATGTCGACGCGCTGGATCAAAATGCACTGGCATCAGCCCGGCGCGACTTCGAAGCCCGCTGGGTCAGATGGAACGCGATCAGAACAGTCATCGCATCTCTCGTCAGTCTGGCCTTGATGTTCGTCTTGCTGTGGCTTTGACCTGACTCGCCCGCCCCACACGGTGGCAGGCATCGGATACGCCTTAACAGTTGCGGACACGAAGCCGAGCGCTGCTTTCATGGTCGCTGCCGCTCCCGTCGAGCGGATTCTCACCCATATGAGATGTCCGCGCCCGTCTCGGTGCAGCCTTGACCAGCCCTTTGGCACTCGCCGGCCTCTCGTCCTGACGCCGCCTTGAGCTCGCAGAGGCGACTGTATTTCCGTTCTGTCCGCCGGGGACGGTGCCGAAGTCACGGCGGCTCCGGAAACACCACCTCGCGTCCATCCGCGGTGAGGAGCCGGATATCCACCGGCGTGCCGGTGGCATCGAGGCGCACGCGCCCGAGCGCGCTGGCGTTGTACAGGCGGCGACCGCGATCGCCATCCGGTCGACGCGCGCGCAGGCGCATCCGGCGGCGTCGGGTGAACCAGTTGAGCGGAGAGCGGGTGCCGTAGAGCCAGCGATTCAGCCGGTCGAACCAGGCGAGCAAAGTGTTCGGAAACGCGTTCTTGAGACCGCTCGCGGTGATCTGCCAGATCAATGGGCTGTTGGTGCGAAAGCGCAGGACCGCATCATAGACAAAGCTGTAATGGACGTCTCCCGACAGGATCACGAAGTGCCGCGGCGTGCGGCGGTGGCGGAAGATGTTGAGCATCACGTTGGCCGCACCGGGGTGGGCCATCCAGTTCTCAGCGTCCACCAGCAGTGCATGGCCGAACCAGGTGAACACCCGCTGGATATTCTCGATGAGTTTGACGCCGAGCACCGGTGCGGGGGAGACCATGACCACCGCCTCCTCATGCATCAGGGTCTGCTGCAGCTCGGAGAGCTCCTCCCAGTCCATCAACCCAGAGGGCTTGGCGAGACTGGACTCGGACCACCAGCGGTGGGTCCGGGTGTCCAGCACCACGAGCTTCGGCGATGTCGGTACGCTGTAGTGCCAGTGCTCGAAGCCTAACAGCCGATCGATGAGTCGGTCCTGGGGGTCCCGATCACCCGAGGGCAGCGTCTCGAGGGGCGGCACGGGCGGGGGTTCCTGCTCGGGCGGGCCGCCGGTCACCGTCGCCCCCGTCGTCGCCGTTCGCTGCCGGCCATCCGATGGGAAGCAGTGCAACGCAGCCTCCAGCAATGGGCCATGGCTGGCCGGGTCGTTGCCCCAGCCTTGGAACAGCCAGTAGCCGACCAGGGCGTTGCCGATGATGCGCCGGGAGAAGGGATGGCCGTAGGCGGCCTCCTCCCAGCCGCGGGTCAGGTTCCAATCATCCGTGACGTCGTGGTCGTCGAAGATCATATAGACGGGCAGATGCGCGAGTGCCCGCTGCACGCGCGCGAGGCCGTCCCGGAACCGCTCGATCACGGCGCACTCGGCCGCGTAGCGGGCTGATAGCTCCGGCGGCAGGACCCGCGGCGGTCGTTCCGGGTCCAGAACGATGCCCTCCCATAGGGTCGGTGACCACACCAGCAGGTACATCGCCGCAACCTCGGCGAAGGTGATGAGGTGATTGTCGGCCGAGGTGGTCGTGAAGATCGGCTTCTCGGCGCCGCCGAAGAAGCGATCACGCAAGGCGCGGTTGGCGCGGGTATGGGGCAATAGCTTGTCCCGAGCGTAGTAACAGTCGGCGCTGGCCATCAGTGCGGCGGTGTCTTGCACAGTCGCGCCGAGGATGCGCTCCGGATACAACCCGAGCCGACCGATGACGCTGTGGATCGCGGCGAGCATCGGGCCCGCCACGTCGTCGCAGTAGACCTGGTCTCCGGTCATCACCATCAGCGCCGGTCGGTCGGCGCCCGAATCGACCGATGCAGCGCGCACGGATGCGCCGATGAGATCGTCCAATCGCAACAACGCATCGGGGCCGTCGAAGTGCGGCTTGCGACAGGAGCCGTGCACCAGGTCGGAGAGCCGGGATCGGATCACTAAGCTCGGTCGCCGCCGCCCGGGGTAGGCGAGATGGGGCAACAGCTCGATCAGGCTTTGCTCACCGTCCGGCAAGCTGAGACGCAGGTCGTACTCCAGCAACAGATCCGTCGGCAGCGCGTGGTCCAACGAAACATCCAGCAAGCGGACGAAGGCGCTTCGGCCGATACGGACCTGTGTCGCCGAGTTCGCAGGTAGCTCCAGGTCCAGAACAGGCTCCGCCTCACCCGCTCGATACAGGCTCAGCCGCAGATCCAGCGACGCACGGAGCACCAGCCAAAACACCAGTCTGTGCGGCGTGACGCGCCGCGGAATCGGTCCAGCGATGATCGGCGGGATTGGGGCCACGGCATTGAGGGGCACAACGAAGACGAATTTGACTGGAGATCGATCGATGCGGCGGAGTCTAGCGACTGCTTGGCCAGGCCGTCTTGATCGTCCAACTACTATCTTCTCAGATTCGCCTACTTGCGGTCCCGAGTTACTGCAGCGCCTGCGCACTTGTGCCAACGGCGGCTTCGTGCTCGGTAGTCCGCGGTTCGAGCGTGAGGTGGTCGCCATGGTCGGGCGTCGGACCTGGAACGGCTCGCCGGGACAACTGCGGAAGGACACAGACGAAGGTAAGCAAGGGGAGTTCGCTCAGTAGAAGACTTGGTCTGTCCCTGAGGTATCCCCACAACATATCACTACCGATCATTGGCCTTCGGAGCCCCCAGCTCATGACGTGTGGCTCCAGAACGTGGTTCGCCGCTAAGCTACTGATTCAGCCTTTGGATTCGTGGGAATAGCTCAGGGTCTGTCCCGGCTTTCTCGCGATCGGCATGGATGGCCCACGGGCTGAAATTCGCTGGAAGCTGTCCGGTGTCGCAGTCCGCTCCGATGACCGCAATCGACCCCTTGCGGACATAACCGCCTTTCCCGGAAGGTGTATGGTTTTCGCCACGCCCGCCTGAAAGGGGTGGCTCATCGCAAGCGGCTTTCTCCATCCTCGGAAGATAATGGAGTCGCTAACGTAACCGACCGCTGAGTCCCACGAGCGGACATTGGACGGCTGGATCGCTATCGTTCGAGCCGGACAATAGACCCGGCTAAATGTGGACAACGTAATGACGGCAATCCAATAGGTTTCGGACACTCGAGACTTGCACGGCCTGGGACTCGGACTCGGCAGCCAACAACTGCGTTACGGCATCTATCGATAGCCGCACGAGTCTCCTCGCTTCACGCCACCACCGCTCCCTGCTGTCTGATCGGTAATTGGCGCTAACGGTACTTGGGCGCTTATGCCCTTGATCGGGTCTGAATCCTGAGCTGACATACGCGAGCTATGGTCCGGAGCATGCCTCATTCGTTCTCACCTGCATTCTCGATTCTCACCCGCAACGGACCTTGGGTGTCCACATGTACGTCACGCTGCGGGAAGGCGATGGTGATGCCTGCGGCGTTGAATTTCTCGTTGATCGCCTCGTTGAGCTCGCTGGCGATAACGAACAAAAGGTCCGCCGAATCGACGAAGCAACGCAGCACCAGGCCGAGGGCATTGTCGCCAAAGGACTGGAAGATCACGGTCGGAGCCGGGTCGTCGAGCACGGTCTGGTTCTCCAGCGCCGCCTCTTCCATGAGGTCCATCGCCTGGCGCACCGGCGAGCCATAGGCGACGCCGACGGACAGCACCAGGCGGGTGGTCGGGTCGGACAGCGACCAGTTGAGCAGTCGCCCGGTGATGAACTCCTTGTTCGGCACCAGCAGCTCCTTGCCGTCCCAGTTGCGGATGGTGGTGGCGCGGATCTTGATCTTGGTGACGATGCCGTCCGTGTCGCCGATGGTGACGGCATCGCCCACCCGGATCGGGCGTTCGAACAGGATGATCAGGCCGCTGACGAAGTTGGCGACGATCTCCTGCAGCCCGAAGCCGATGCCCACCGTGAGCGCGGCCACCAGCCATTGCAGCTGCGACCAGCGTGCGCCGAGGGTGCTGAGCACTAGCAGGATGCCGACGGCGACGATCACATAGGTGGTCAGCGCCGTGACCGTGTAGCGGCCGGACGGAGCCATGTCGAACCGCCTCAGCAAGACGATCTCGATCAGCGCCGGCAGGCGCTTCGCCAGCAGCCAGGCGCCGATCGCGTAGAGCAGCGCAAGTCCCACCGCGGAGAGCGTCACCGGCTCTGCCTGCTCTACGCCGTCCACGGTGACGCTCGATTGCCAGAGCACGATGTCATCGAAGATACGCAGCGCCGGCAGCGCATCCTCCCAGATCAGATACAAACCGATCAGTCCGCCAACGCCGATGACGGTTCGGATAAGCTCGCGCGCCTCCTCGCTCAAGGCGGACAAGTCGACTTCCGGCTCTTCGAACGGCAGCTCTGAACCGTGCCCCTCCGGCGCATCCGCCTCTGCACGTGCCGCTTGGCGCCTCTCCAGGGCTGCCTCATAGGCCAGCCGTCGGCGTGCCACCAGCAGCCAACGCAATGCCAGCGCATTCAGCAGCACAAGGCCCAGCACCAGCCAGAGGGTGTTGAGGAACATGATGGCCTCAATCACTACCGTGTAGATGTAGCCGGCGAGGCCGAGCACCGCGAACGCCGTCGGGATCAGCAGCAGCACTGGGTACCAGACCCAATAGGTGCGTTTCAGCAAAGAGACATCGTTGCCATGACGCAGCCCCGCGATCACACCCGTGCGCGGATGGAACAGGCGAAACAGGAACCAGACCAGGGCGGCGTAGAGCGGCAACAGGATGATCTGCGCTGGGGTGCCTCCGATCGCCGCCGGATCGAGGTCAACGAATAGGTGAAACGCGAGCCCCGAGGTCGGATACAGCCAGATCAGCCAGGTGAGAGAGCGCCGAAGCAGGGCGACATTCGCCTCGGGCCAGCGGAAATGCACGCGACCGAGACCGCGTGGCAAGCAAATCGCATCCAGGGCCAGCAGCGTGTACAAGATCGAACCGATGCGCAGCAGGCTGCCGCCGACCGCATGCGACAGCTCCGTGCTGCCCGCGGGCAGCATCAGGAGCAGGCCGGCCACCGCCATCACCAGCGGCAACGGTGCCGCGATCAGCAGCGTCAGCCCCAGGGTGTAGAGGGTGAGGGCGAAGCTGTCCGTCGTTGGCTTGCCGACGCGGTTCGCAATGCGCTCGATCCACCGAAGCAGCGTCCGGCGCCGCCAGTGTATGGCGAGCGCCAACACCACGACCAGCCAAAAGACTGGGCTGCCGCCGATCTGATTCACCGCGGTCAGTGCAAGGCCCCGCAGGTCCACCTTCAGCAGCTTCGACCGCAGCTCGGACGGCAGGCCCTGCAGATCGTCGAGTCCGAGGGGCTCGTCGCTGCGCTGCCACAGGGCGTTCTCGATCAGAAAATCGTCGTATGCGAGCGCGGCGGCGAGCAGCTGGTCCTCGGCGACAGCGAGCTCGCGCTGCTTGGTCAGGTACAGCTCGTGAGAGTCGATGGCGTTGGCCAGCAGTGCCTGGCGTTGCTGCACCAGTTCGCGGAGCTTCGCTTGCAGTTGCGGCGTCGGCGCTTGGCCCAGTTCGCCCTCCAGCTCAGCGATTCGTGCATCCAGGTCGGCGATGCGCCGCTGCTGTGCGCGATAGCGGAGTCGCTTGACGTTGCTGTCGGATATCTGCGCGCGACGTTGGAGGCGTCCTTGCTCGATCGACAACAGATCCGGCAGCGCGCGCCGCTGCTCGAGCAGCACCGCTCCCAGCTCGCCGGAGAGCTCATCGGAGTCGACCGTCTCGCGCGCATCGGAATAGTCGGCATCGATACGTTCGATGAGCTGCGAGACGCGCACCTGTGCCGAGTCCAGCGCCTGCAACTGTCGCGCAATGGCATCGATTTCCTGCGACAGGCTGGCGTTGAGCTTCGACAGGCGTCCCAACAAGGGGTCCATCCCCGCGGTGGCCCGCTGTGCGCGTTCCGCCTCGACGCGGGCTTGCTCCGCTGCCTGCTCCCGTTTGCGATTGACCAGCTTGTTCAGCGCATCGACGCGGGTCGCGATCCACTGGATGCTGGCCGCCTCGCGGTCGCGCTTCGCCTCCAGCAGCGTCATCCGTGCCGGGCGTGTCAACAGTTCCTGGTCGAGCCGCTTGATCTCCGTGCTGAGCGCCTGGTACTCGGTTTCCAGCGCCCAGCGCTGGGCCTGGATCAGCGCCTGACCTTCGCCCTCCGCGGGCGGAAGCTGGAGCCGCGCAGCGACCGCCTCGCGTTGGTCCGAGGCCTCGGCGAGACGCTGATTGATGCTGGTCAGCCGGCCCTCGTTGTACGCGAGGCGGGCCTCAAAATCCCCCTTGCGGGCCGTGACGGCGGCCAGATCGGCCTGTTCCTTTTCGAGCAGGCCCTCGAGTTCGTCCAGTGGCGTCTGCTCGGAGAGCGGCAGGTCCGTCAACGGTGGCGGCTGATTCTCCGGCGACGCCTGCGTTCGGAGTTGCTCGATCTGGGCCGGCGCCGTCTCGCCGGCAACCTGAAGTTCCTCGGTGGCGCGCTGGTTCGCAAGGGCCGTTTCAAGCTGGCTCAGGGCCTTGCGATACAGTTCGATGAGCGGGGCCTTCGCGGCGTCGGAGAGGTCGGCTGCGGCCTCCACCACGGCGATCTTCGATTCGATCACCGCCGGGGTCACCGTCGACCCGATGCGAACGCCGTCGGTGTCCTGAGCAGCGGCCATGAGCCAGGGTAGACATAGCGTCGCGAGCGCCAGAGCGGCCACGAGCGAGCGCATAGCCCGCGTTGACCTTACGGTCGTTGGCGATGTGCACCACAGGTGCCCGAGCGACGATAGACGGCGAGTCACCATTCATACCCCAGCTTCAATCGCAGCGTCGTATCGGTGGTCTTCGCTTCCACCGCTGGATCGCTGTCGTAGTCGATGTCGTACTCAATGCCGCCGACGACGCCTGAGATCAGCGGCACGCGTAAGCCTGTCCAAGAACGCCAGAGCTGTTTGCTCGTGTCGTCCGCCGCCCAGAAGGCGCGATGGGTGTGGTAGAGCTGGAGCTGGTCCTTCCAGATGAACTGATCGTAGTCCAGGTACCAGAAGGGGCCCCAAAACTGGCGATCCTCCGTGTCGAAAAAGTCTTCGCTGATGTAACCCGGTCCGAGTTCGGTACGCAGATTCCGCTCCTCACCCTCGAAGAACCGATAGCCCACGGTCGAGGCGACGCCGACGCGAAGCCGCTTGTCGGCGAAGCGGTCGTGGCTCGCCAAGAGCCAGCCGGCGGCGTACCAGGGACCTTCAAAAAGGCGGCTGTACTTGACGTTCGTTGACCAGCTTTGCGTGGTCTCAACGCCGCTGTTGGTGTCGTACTCGAGGATTCCGGAGCTTTCGACGCGATGCCAACGCCGACGGTAGTCGAGGCGATAGTCCAGGTCGACCTCGTTCTGGTCGGTGTTGCCTTCCTGGCTCTTGACGGCCAGATTGACGCGACCACTCAGTTTGCCGCCCTCGCCGGATTCCCAGGGCTCGGGCTCGATCACCCGAATTTGACCGGGCGGGACCCTGATGGGCTCAGACGAGCCGGGTCTGAGGACGCTGATCTGCTCGGCAGTACGCGAGAACTCGCTGATCCTGCCCTTTGTTTGGTCATCCAACAGCACTCGGCGCGGCGCATCGAAGCGCACGTTCTGCACCTTCTCTAGATCGATGCTCAGCGTGCCGGCATAGTCGGTCTCCAGTCGCAACGAGCTCTGATCCGTGCGCACCACCGAGCCCGTCAGGCGATCACCGTTGTGCATAATCACCTCGTCGGCGCCGCCGCGGGCAACGACGAGCAAACCCGCCAACATGAAGATCCGTGCTTTGCGTGGTCGCCACCAACCGGGTGTCCCGGCGTGACGCATGATGCGGCGGCACTGTCTCGGCAAATGATCGCGCAAGGCTGTTGACCTTCGAGATTGACGGGTTCTCGGGAACGCACGGCGCGCGGTCTGCGAAGCGATCGTGTCAGCGAGCGATCGTTTGTGGCCTGTCCGAGCTGGTTCGTCATCCGCGTCGGCCCAATTTGACGCCGCCCCAGACGGCGAGAAACAGCACGGCGCCGATATAGCCGAACATCGGGACATAGGTACTCGGCTGGGTCAGGTTCGCCATCGCACCGAGCACCACCAGGGGCTCCTCCAGCTTGGCCACCTTCTTGAGCGCCGCATCGAGCGCGGCGACCTCCTTAAGGGTTGGGTCCAGTGCCGCGACCTTGTGCAACGACGGGTCCAGTGCCGCCGCACCCTCCAGGGACGTCCGCAGCGCGGCGACGTCGTCAAGCTTCGGTGCGAGGCCGGCGACCGCGGTGAGTTGGGTCTCGAGTGCGGCGACCTCGACCATCGGCTGTTGCAGCTCGGCGATCCGAATCAGTGTCGGCGTCATCTCAGCCACGCTTCCGAGCGTTGGTGTCATCTCCGCCACGCGTCCGAGCGTCGGCGTCATCTCCGCCACGCGCCCGAGCGCGGGCTCCATTCCTGCCACTCGCTCCAACGGGTTGCGCAACGCCCCGGCCGCGGTCAGCGGGGCCTGCAGCCCGGCGACGGTGATCAGCGGCTGTTGCAGGCCGGTCAGGCGCTCCATGGGTCCGCGCAGGTCTGCGACGGCCTCCATTGGCCCCCGCAGTTCTGCCACCTGCTGCAACGAGGGGCCGAGGTCGGCCACGTCCTTCAGCTCCTGCGGCATCTCGACCATCACGCGCCCCGCGGCACAGCCGCCCAACAGGAGCGCAGTGGCCAATAACGGCAGCGGCGCCAGCCGCCGGCCTAGGCACTCGCGCCATGCAGGGCGACTAATCGCCTGACGGCGGGCCGGATCGCTGAGGGACCTGGTGCTGAGCATGTCGAATCCTGCCCATGGTTCGCGTCAATACGACCTGCGCCGCTCAGTCCTTGGGAAACTGCCAGGTAACTTTGCCGGTCCGAATCAGCGGTCGCCCCGGCCCACCGGGCGGCGTACCGTTGCGAACCAGCTCCACCAGGTCGGCGCTCACCCGGGGATTGCTCGCGAAGTAGCCGTGACCCCAGCGATCGGTCCGCTTCTCATTATTGTCGATGATGTCGACGGAACCGACGCTGCCGAAGTAGTCCTGAATGTGCTCCGGGATGTCCTCGGCCGTGAGTTGTCCGACGCGGTCGGTACTGCGGAACAGAATCTGGGACAAGCGCAACGCCTTGTCCTCCGCCGAGGCGTAGACGGTGAAGCGGCCCCGGAGGAACTTCGGCAGGTTCGGCGAGGTCCAGTCGGTGATCAGGTCCGGGTCGGAGGCGAAGATCTCCAATTGCTGCGCGGCCACGTCCTTGTCGATGTCCGGCGACATCAAGACCCAGTTCTCGAACTTCAGTGCCTCGGCCGGACTCTGACCGGCGGCGATTGCCTCGATCGAGAGCTCCCGGATGGCGCTCAGGAGAACCGCCGTCCCGCGGCTATGGGCCAGCAGCTGAATCCCCTCCACACCGGGCGTTTGCGCCAGCGTGCGGATGACCTTCTTCAGGTGGCTAACCGAGTACTGCGCCGACTCCGTGGTGCTGACATAAGAGGTCAGCGGGTTGCCGGTGGTCGAGGCCGGCCAGGTGAAGAAGCTGCAGACGTGCACTCGGCCGAAGAAATGGCACAGCTCGGCAGCGGTGTAGGCCGCCGTCGCAAAGGTCTCGTTGAAGCCATGCACGTAGAGGACGACCTGCTTGGACGGCGCCGACTCCAGGCGCCGCTGAACCTCCGCTTGCAGCGCCGCGTTCGTGCGCCGATGCGCGGCCAACGTATCCGGATCGCGGATGAGGCCGGTCGCATCCGTTTCCAGGGGATAGGGTTCCATCGGGTATCGGTCCAGCTCCTTGACGGCACCGATCTCCAGGGTGATCTGCTCATCTCGGGGATCTGACAGACTGTGGCGTTGCAGGTCCTGCCAGCCCATCGACGGCAGCAACGCCACGTTCACCGAACCGAACGCCAGGGAGCGCGAGCGTTTCTCGCCGTAGGGCAGCTCGGCCTCCGCACTCTGGTCCGGGGCGCGGTCGGTGATGTAGAGCAGGTCGACGTCGGCATTGCGGCGGTCGGGCGGCACCTCGTCGAAGACCGCTTGTGCGGCTGGCTGATCGTAGATGACCGGTGTCGGCATCAGCTCCCTCGGCTTCGTGGCGCAGCCGCCGAGGATGATCGTGCCGCCCACGATCAGCAGCGAGGTGATGGAGCCCCAAGACCGGGTGTTAGTGCGGAAGGCGTTGGTCATCATGGATTACCTTTCTTGTGTGCTTCGCGCAGATCGCGCTGGCGTTCACGCCGTCGCATGAGTGTTCGGGCTACTGCAGGGCGGTCGGAGCGGCGACGGGTGCCGCTTGTCCAGCCCCCTCGGCACCGGTTCGAACCAGCACGGAGGCGGTCGTGCCGACGCGCAGTTTCACCTCGTCCGG
>Ga0316192_10002730_pt1 | contig 12894 bp, 9 predicted proteins | sample MerIslwburrow_MG_FD_204931 | JGI IMG/M metagenome (GOLD analysis project Ga0316192, IMG submission 204931) | Coastal sediment microbial communities from Maine, United States - Merrow Island worm burrow | ecosystem: Environmental > Aquatic > Marine > Coastal > Sediment | place: USA: Maine...
GTCTGCCCCTTTTACTTCAGGCGCTTTAGCATTGGTTATCTTTTCAGCTAAATTTAACGCTTGAATATTCGATGACGAATGCTTACAATTGACAGTCCTGTAAAAAGTCTAAGCCACTGCCCTATAAAACTTCTAAATTTATATTTTGGGAAAGGCTTCTCCGGGACGCCGACTATCACAGCAGGCTCATGAACGGTGAGTCCTGTTGCCACGGCTGCCTTTCTCAACGGAACCCTGACTCAGGCTGTTCAGCAGATTAACATCGGTCGGGAAATGTACATCCCTTTTTTAACCGACCATTCAGACTATTCTTTCCTTGATATAACCCTGCTTTGCGTGTATATTGATTGCCAATTTTGAGCGGCCGTCAGTTTCAGATCAAGCGCATTTCATCTCATAACCGGAACAGAGAGCCACAACGTTCTCCTGCGTTTAAAGCAGAAATGGCTTGGCTGAAAACAAGCGCGTTGAGCTGATTCACGGTCAATCGTTCACTTTTTTACAAATTTAATCAAAACGAAACGCCTCTTTTTTTCTGTGACCGCCAATTCGAAACAGGCTCATAAATTTCGTTTAAACCCGTTTTTCAAAGTAATCTATTTTGTCTGAAATTACGAAAAGAATTTACCTTGACCACAGCGCGACAACGCCGGTTGATGAGCGCGCGCTGGCGGCGATGCTTCCCTTCTTCACTCAAACTTATGGCAATGCAACCAGCATCCACAGCTTTGGTCAGGAAGCCAAAGTCGCCCTGGAAAATGCCCGCCGAAAAATTGCCGCTGTTATTGGCGCAACCCCCGGAGAAATTATTTTCACCGCAGGCGGCACCGAAAGCAATAATTGGGCGATCAAGGGAGCCGCGTTGCATTACGGCGATCAAAAAAAACATATTATCACGGCGACAACCGAACACCATGCTGTGCTGCACACATGCCGTTTTTTAGAAAAACAGGGTTTTAACATAAGTTTTGCGCGGGTCGATGAACATGGCGCTGTTGACCCGGAACGAATTTCCGCCATGCTTAGAGATGATACGTTTCTTATCAGCATTATGCATGCAAACAATGAAGTTGGAACCATCAATCCGATTGTTGAAATTGCGCAAATCGCCCACGACAAAGGAATTCTCTTTCACACAGACGCTGTGCAGTCCTATGGAAAAATTCCAATTGATGTAGGCGTTGCGCCCATTGATTTGCTCTCCATCTCCGCGCACAAAATTTATGGACCAAAAGGCATTGGCGCGCTCTACATGCGTCAGGGAACAAAAATCGCTAAATTTCTGCACGGCGGTCGGCATGAACGGGATCGTCGGGCTGGCACAGAGAATATTGCGGCGGCCGTCGGATTTGGTGCGGCGACTGAAATCAGTCACGATAAAACGTTCGAAGGAAATGATCTGCGGCATTTGCGCGATTTATTGCAGGCAAAAATTTTGGCTGGAATCAGCGGCGTGCGCGTCAATGGACATCCTGAAAACAGGCTCCCCAATCTATTGAATCTATCTATCGAAGGTGTGGAGAGCGACTCACTGCTTTTAAGCCTCGATTTAAAGGGGATTGCAGTCTCAAACGGCTCGGCCTGCACTTCCGGAACCATTGAACCTTCGCATGTTTTACAAGCAATGGGCGTGCGAAAAGACCTGGCAAAGTCTGCCTTGCGATTTAGTTTCGGGCGACAGAATTGCCTTGCAGAAGTTGACGCCTGCGTGGAAGCGTTAATTGAAATTGTCACACGTTTGCGCAAGTTCAAAAAAAGAAGAGACTCAGCTTGATAATGAATAAAGAAACTGTGGTCGTTGCAATGAGCGGCGGCGTTGACAGCTCCGTGGCCGCGGCGCTACTGCAAGAGCAGGGTTACAACGTCATCGGGGTAACGATGAGCTTGTGGGACTATGATCGCGTCGGCGGCAACCTCAACATGGACAGCGGTTGCTGTTCGCTCGACACACTCGACGATGCGCGTTGCGTTTCCAGCAATTTAGGCATTCCTTATTATGTAGTGAACTTCAGAGAAGAGTTTGAAGCGGCGGTCTCCGACAATTTCATCTTCGAATATTTGGATGGCAGAACGCCAAATCCTTGTGTGCGCTGCAATACTTACATCAAATGGGGAGTCTTGTTGAAAAAGGCGGAGGAGCTTGGCGCCGACAAAATTGCCACCGGCCACTACGCGCGCGTCGGCTTTGATGAAAGCCAAGGTCGTTTTGTTTTACGTCGTGGAATCGACAATCGCAAAGATCAATCTTATGCGCTTTGGGGAATTCGCCAGCAAGGCCTCGCGCAAACTTTATTTCCGGCGGGAGAATACACCAAGCCCGAAATTCGTGATATTGCGCGCAAAATTGGCCTCAAAACTGCGGAAAAGCAGGAAAGTCAGGAAATCTGTTTCATCCCTGACAACGACTACAGCAGATACCTCAAAAAGCAGAGGCCGGATTTGCAGGCGCTGGCTGACGGAGAAATCATTGACCAGCAAAACAATGTAATTGGCCGACACAAAGGTTTTCCTTTCTACACAATCGGACAACGTAAAGGCCTGGGGTTATCTGTTCCGGATCCGGTTTATGTCACTGAAATCGACGCCGGGGCAAACCGGGTGAAAGTTGGTTTTCAAAAAGATCTGGAACATTGCGGTTTAATCGCAGACAATGTAAACTGGGTCTCCTTTTCACCGCCGACCCGGCCTATGCAAGTGCAGGCAAAAATCCGCTATAACAGTCCGCCCGAACCAGCCTTATTGACTGTGCAAGATGACAACGCTGTCAAAATCACTTTTGACAGGCCGCAACGAGCCGTAACCAGCGGCCAATCAGTTGTTTTTTATCAGGATGACTTAGTAGTCGGCGGAGCCGTCATTCAAAAAGCGCTGAAAGCGGCATGAAAAAAACACTCACCATTGCAGGCTCAGATTCCGGCGGCGGCGCAGGAATTCAGGCGGATCTCAAAATCTTTCATCAATTCGAGTGTTACGGCATGTCGGCTTTGACTGCCGTAACAGCGCAAAACACCCAAGGCGTGCGCGACGTTGCAACACTGCCCGTTTCAATTATTCAAAATCAAATCATCGCGATTTTTGAAGATTTTGGCGTTGACGCATTAAAAACAGGCATGCTCTCCACCAGTAAAATCATCTCAGCCGTTGCAAAAACACTCAGCTCCTACGATATAGAAAACTTGGTAATCGATCCGGTGATGCGCGCAAAGGATGGCTCGGAATTGCTGCGCGATGACGCTGTTGATGCGCTTATCGGCAAACTCATGCCGCTGGCCATTTTGGTGACGCCCAATATTTCTGAAGCGGAAATCATGGCTGAAACGCGCATTACTTCTTTGCAAAGTATGCAAGAAGCCGCGCGAACTATTTACCGAAAAGGCGCGCAAAATGTTCTGATCAAAGGCGGCCATTTACATGGCGACGCCACAGACATTTTTTTTGACGGCGTCACCTTCAAAACCTTTACCGCGCCCCGCCTTAAAGCAAAAAACACACATGGAACCGGCTGCGTTTATTCTGCGGCCATCACCGCAAACCTGGCGCTTGGCTATCGTCTTGACGCTGCCATCGAAATCGCCAAACGATTTGTCACTGAGGCCATTAAAACCGCGCCTGATTTTGGTTTAGGCGTCGGACCGTTGAATCATTTTTGTGCGCCTGATGACTCGGATCTTGAAAATGCAGATTAAACAAATTGCTTACATTGCAGCTTTTTCAGCCCTGGCAATTGTGCTGGGTTATGTATTTTCCGTTGTTCCAAATGTGGAGCTCTTCACGCCGACCATCTTTTTGTCCGGCCTGTTGCTTGGCTCATTTGGGGGCGCATGCGTAGGTTCAATTGCGGCATTCATCTTTGCGCTATACAATCCATGGGGAGCGTCGCCGGCGCCGCTATTGATCGCGCAAGTTTTGACGCGGGCTTTAATTGGCTTTTGCGGCGGTTTGCTCATGCCGATTGCGGCAAAAAAAAAACCGGCTTGGCTTCGCCCCTCCATTTTTGGCCTCAGCGGCCTTATTCTAATTTCCATCTATAATGTGGCGTGCGCAATAAGTTTTGTAATTTCCGCAGGCGGCTTAACCTTGCCCCTGCTCATGCAACAACTCTATGTTGGCTTTTTCTTGATTTCTCTGGCAACTGTGAGCAACCTGCTCACGTTTGCAATCATTGCGCCCGGCGCTTATGACGCCCTCAAAAGAGCCGGGTTTACCCATTCATCTAAATAATATGCATCATCAAATTAGTTTTGTCCTTTTTCTTGGTTTATTAATTATTAGCGCTGGCGATCCGGTTCAGGGGCAAGAGTCTGTTGTAAACGCTGACAGCCTCAAAAAAGCAATGCCCGACTCAACGCTGCCGGTCAAAAAAAGCAAAGCCTCAATCCAGCCATTTCCGCAAATCGGCGCGCTTTTGCTTGATCAGACTGCCTTCTCCGGCGCAATCCCCGAAGATCATGGCGATTATTTAGCGCATTTCCCCGGAATCGCAACGCTTGACTTAGGCAGCATGGGACAAGAGTCGCCATTTGCAATTCATGGCGCGCAACCGCAATGGACAAAGATCTATTTGGATGGCATGCCGCTTAAAAACCCGTTGACCGGCTTCTCGGATAGCAGTTTTCCGCCAATTAATATGGTTTCTTCTATCAGCACCGTCACTTCCGATCACGCCATAAAAATTCATCTGGCCGACATTGATGATCCAAGGCCTTATTCCCGCGTGCAATTCAGAACCGGCGACTGGGGCTATAGCGACCTCGGACTTTCACTTGCCATGCCGCTTAACCAAAAAACCTCTTTCCTTTTTTTAGGCAACCGGCAGGTTTATCAAGGCTATTTCCAGGAAACTTCAGAGGTTGTTGCAAATCAGCCGCGCCAAGTCAAACATTCCCGTTATCTGGTCAGATTACAACACAAGTCAAACGCCAGGCTCCGCATCAAAGCCATTGCTATGCTGAATAGAAACCGGACAGACGCGCCCGCCGAAATATGGCCGGATTTAATTCCGGTTTCCCTCACTTCAAAACGCGAAACCAGCCGCTTTGACTTCAATGTGCAAACAGAATATGGCGACCTTGCAACAGTCGGCTCCAGTTGGCGCGCCAACCTGCAATCCTCCAAAATCCAGCGCAAGTCATTCAATGACTCACTCATTTTTGACAACACAACAGGCGTACTTTCCCTCGACATCGGACATCAAATACGTCACAAAAACAATCAGTTAGATCTTGTTGGACTGGTGGAAACCTACGAACTGCTCAGCGATTCATTGGGAAGCCGAAGAGATTTTCTCTATTTGACAAAACTTAAAAATGTCTGGCAAATCAACGCCGCCTGGAACCTAACCATAAAGTTGACCGCTGAATCCTTTCAGCCTGATATGAGCCGCGACGATCCGCTTGCAGCAAGCCTTGCCCTTAAGCCCGAAATGGGAATTTCCCACACGCGCAACAACCATTCACTTTGGTTTATCGCCCGATATGACAAACGAAATCGCTCATTTGCCGAACGCTTCTGGCCATTGCAAGGCTTTTCAGTTGTCGACAAAATTGACAACGAACGCATGTTCATTTCTGAAACTGGCTTTAAGCTTAAAAAAGATACCTGGATTTTTTCAAACCACTGGTATTTTACCCACACCACGGAGTGGCCGCAATTCAACGACATTTCAAACGATCGCATCTATCAGCCAACGTTCGATAAAAGCGGCAGAACCCTCTTTGGGTCGGGATTGCTGTTTGACTGGGATTTTATAAAAAATGGTAAAATCGGCGTTATCGCAGATTTCGTGCAGGTAACAAACAGTCAACTCCAAAAACAAACTTTTGCGCCGCAATATTTAACGCGCAGCTTTATAGAATATGGTTCACCCTTATTTGACCAATATGTATTTTTTAAAATTCGACTGACCAATCGTTCCTATGGCGAAAGGTTTGGCTGGCGATATGCGGGAAATTCAGGCGCTCGCCAATACACCAGGCTTTCTCCCGCTTCCCTGTTCGATGTCGCCGCCGCGCTGATATTCTCGGAAGTAACGGTAAAACTGTCATTCGAAAATAGCTTCAATCAGGCTTACCAGCTAACTCCGGGTTTCTATATGCCGCCGCGAACCTTGCGCTTTAGCATTGATTGGGAATTCTGGGATTAAACTGGCAACGCTTTTCACAGCCGACAAATGATACGGTTGATAATTCAAGAAACGATTAGACCGACAGACTCATAAATGGACTCATCAAAGAAAGGAGACTGAGCATGGCCGAAGAAACGATATTCAGCAAAATTATCCGCAAAGAAATTCCCTCTGACATGGTGTATCAAGACGATCAAGTAACGGCTTTTCGCGACATTAACCCGCAGGCGCCAATCCACATCTTGATCGTTCCCAATAAATTTATTCCAACCATCAACGATGTCTCAGCTACGGATGAGCCTGTTTTGGGGCGAATGTTGAGCGTTGCCGCCAAACTTGCCAAAGAAGAAGGCATTGCTGAAGATGGCTACCGCTTGATTATGAATTGCAATGAGCATGGCGGGCAAGAGGTTTTTCATATACATCTTCACCTGTTGGGAGGGAAAAAACTGGGGAGAATGTTAGCCGGCTAAACGCAATTTTCCCCTTATACGCAACTGCCTCAGAAGGACAAAAATTGTTCATACAATTACTTCTGATTCGGCTTTGAATGAATACTGCAAACGCGCCTTGACATTGCGACGGCTAATCGCTATAATTTCAGTTTATTTTGCTCATCTACTTTACATTGAACATATACTTCTGCTCAATAGAAGTCATTTGTTAAATACTTGTAACTAAAAATAACTATGCAACACTTTTTGTTCATCTGAGAATCTCTAAAATGGAGCAACCAATTCGACATGAGTAATCCGAAACAGACGAGTTTAATCGAGCCTTACGGCGGCGCATTGATAGATTTGCTGGTTAATGCAAATGAAGCCACCGACCTGAAAGCCTATGCCACTCAACTGCCCTCTTTACAACTTTCACAAAGGTGTCTTAACGATCTTGAATTGCTGACAGTTGGCGCTTTTTCACCCTTAAAGACTTTTATGGGAAAAGCAGACTATGATGGCGTTGTAAATGAAATGCGCCTGGCCAGCGGCCATATTTTCCCAATGCCAATCACTCTGCCTGTGGATGAAAAAGCAGGTTTCAAGTTAGACCAGGATGTTGCGCTACGCGACGCAAAGAATAACCTCCTTGGCGTTATCACGGTTGAAGAAATGTACGAATGGAACCCCGAAGAGTTAGCCGACCAGGTTTTCGGCAGCCGCGATCTGAGGCACCCGTTGGTCGCCGAAATGCACCGCTGGGGGAAATACAACATTTCCGGCAAATTGAAAATGTTACAACTACCCGTTTATTATGATTTTAAAGAATTGCGTTTAAAACCCACTGAAGTTCGCGCGCGGCTGGCAAATTATGGTCATGACAACGTCGTTGCCTTTCAAACGCGCAACCCGCTGCACAAAGTGCATGAAGAATTGACAAAACGGGCGACTGAGGAACTGAACGGTGTGCTGTTGTTGCATCCGGTAGTCGGGCTGACCAAACCCGGCGATGTTGACCATTATACGCGTGTGCGCTCTTATCGGGCTTTGGCCGAAAACCATTATGACGCTGACCGCATCTTGTTGGCGCTTCTGCCTTTGGCTATGCGTATGGCCGGACCGCGAGAAGCGCTCTGGCACGCCATTATTCGCAGGAATTACGGCGCAAATCATCTAATTGTCGGTCGCGACCACGCCGGCCCCGGAAACGATTCAACAGGCAAACCATTTTACGGCCCGTATGACGCGCAAGAACTGGTTGAAAAGTACAGCGCAGAACTTCAAGTCAAAATGATGCCATTCAAGGCGCTGGTTTATTTGCCTGATGAAAATCGCTACGAAGAAATTTCAAACATTAAAGAAGGAACCAAAACAGCCAATATTTCAGGCACACAAGTTCGCGAGGACTATCTCAGCAAAGGGAAAAAGCTGCCTGAGTGGTTTACTCGTCCGGAAGTTGCTGAAGTTTTAGCGGATTCGTATCCGGCTCGCCATAAACAAGGCGCTTGTATTTGGTTTACCGGGCTCAGCGGTTCTGGAAAATCAACAACTGCCGATGTATTGACCTCAATTTTACTGGAAAAAGGCAGACAGGTAACGGTTCTTGATGGCGATGTGGTGCGCACCCATCTGTCAAAAGGACTCGGTTTCAGCAAAGAAGATCGCGACACCAACATTCGCAGAATTGGCTATGTCGCCGCTGAAATCATTCAGCACGGAGGCGTGGTTATTTGCGCTGCGGTCAGTCCATACCGAACAACGCGCAATGATGTGCGCAACCTGGTGGGAACGGATCAATTTGTCGAGGTTTTTGTAGATACGCCGCTGAGTGTGTGCGAAGACCGCGATGTAAAAGGCATGTATGCAAAAGCGCGACGCGGCGAAATCAAAGGCTTTACCGGCATTGACGATCCATACGAAACACCGCTTCATGCTGAAGTAACGCTGAACACCGTTGACCACACACCGGAAGAAAACGCCTATATCATCTTGAACGACCTGATCGAGCGCGGCTTTGTGCTCGGAGAAAAAGCGGCAATTGGGAAACCGTAAAAAACGGTGACAGCCTGATTGTTTAATAAATTCAATTATTTGCAACCAAAAGCAGACGACAATTATGTTGTCTGCTTTTTTTATTTACGCATCATCCAGAATTGTGTGATGAATTTTGGTGCATCATCTGTATCGCGCATTCATCTCGCGGCGCCAATAAACTCCGATCGCAGCGCAGTCCATTCAACATCAAAAGCCTGTCATTCCGAACTCCTGATTGCTGTTTATCGGGACGTGAGGAATCTGAAAATAGCACATTATTAGTTTACAGAGAAACGCCTAAAAAAACGGTTTTTGATTTTGAAAAAAATCTTCGGACGTGATAAAAAGGTTCGCATTCCCGGTTTATCTGTCCGCCTCAGATTTCTCCCGCTCTGGAAAACGTGCAGTTCGAAATGACATATCCTCTTTCGCCTTGCGAATCGTAAGCTCTAAAATATCTTGCTTAATTGTTGGCGAGAATCCACTTGCTCCACCTTCATTTGGCGCGAAACATCTGCGGAAACAGCAAGCAAATTTTTCGCATGGCTCGCTTATCGGATGACAGGAAAATCGGAATTCATGCTCAAAGTGACATTATTGTTGCATTGCTTTTACCACTGGGAATGAGGCTGCACTCTACCCTAACTATCCAAAACCCCTGGAGCCAACAAAAACTCCAGGGGTTACTTGACAAGGCAAATCATAAGTCAGACCTTGACAACAAGTTGTCGAAAGCAACTTCAATATGCGAAACCCATTTTGACAAACAAATCCGTACCAAAGACTTGCGCAGTACCCAGGGTTACCGTAAAAGTGTCATTTTTCGAACGGATTCAAATGGCTGAACGCCAACCTGATCGGGTTGCGCATGAATACGATAGATATAGATGCCGGAAACGACTTTTTTCCCAAATCCATTCTTACTATCCCAACTTAAAGAATGATAGCCAGCGGCTCTTTGACCGTCAACGAGTGTGCGTATTTTTTGGCCTGTCACATTGAAAATGCTTACGGTGACATGACTATTTTCCGGTAGTGCAAACCTAATTTCAGTAGTTGGATTGAAGGGGTTGGGATAGTTTTGTTGTAAAGAAAATTGTTCGGGAATTGGGGAATTTTTACTTTCGCCATCCTTGAATAGGCCTCCATAAGGAACATATACAATTATTATATTTTCAGTAGATTCGCTTCCTTGGGAGACTGCTACTTTCAATTCATTGAATGTGAAGTCATCGTGAAAGGTATGCCATTGAGTTTGGCTGCTTCCGAGCGAAGTCCAGGCACTGCTTCCCTCATCTTTTACATACCACTGGTAAGAAGCGCTGCCGCTGCCGCCACAAATGTCTGCACTCCATGAGTTCGGTTCATTTGCCTGCACAACGCCAGACCCATTGATTGATACGGTCATCCCAACGTTAAGAGTCGGTATAATCCCGTGGTTCGTATGGAAGGAGGCGATAATCTCATCGTAATGCGGTGTTCCGTCGCAGAGCTGGCCATTGTTGTCGTCTGCGAGTATAACGTTATCGACGAATTCTACAAATGTATCAGGACGCGGCGTTATTTGCATCGCTGAAAAGTTAAGCCTTCTGGCGGTATTCTTGGATGTGGCGCTTTCCAGATCCCACATTGCGCCGGACAGAATCTGGCCATTGAAGTGCGGACTCGCGTTATCCTCCAATGGCCATATTTCAGTATTGCTTACATCTCTCGGAGACCAATCCATGGCGCTGTCCTCGTTCAAAGTAGCAGCGTAATAATCGGCGATGCCTTCATCCATCGCTTGGCCTTCGAGTTCACTGTTTATGTTCCGAATAAACTTATTGCCGTATACTTTATATATGATATTATGTGCGTATTCATGATAAACTACATCGGAAGATTCCCACCAATTGCGACCGTTGGCGCTAAAAGCAATTTTAGTGCCAAACGCCCGGGCATTAGGGACGCTGTTATCATTTACCCTTGCTTCCATTTGGTAATCCATACCGCTATAATTAAAGGGGGAGCCTTTAATAAAATCACGGATCTCGTTTACATGATAAAAAATGTGAAACCCATCAGTGGTCTCGGTGAAATCAAAGTCTCTGGTAACATTACCTGCTCCAATGAAAGATTGTATGGGGGATGTTACTTGATTTTTTGGATTTTTTATCTTTGTCCAATTGCTTTTTAATTCAACTTTGATATAACCTACTTGGTAGGCGTTGCCATTAATGCTATAGTTCCCTTGGCTATCGGCGACATCTGAACCCATTTGTTGTCCCCAAATGTTGTATACTTTTACACTGGCTAATCTACCTCCCACCTTTTCCAGCCCTACATCAGAACTCACAGGCCAATGCGTTCCCTTGATATTGCCGCTGACTGTCCAACCCCCGAATTCGAGCCACATTGATTTTTCAGATAAAATTCGGGCGTTCTTCGCCTCGATAAAATACCTGCGTCTATCCCCGCTCATTTTATCGTGCAGCTCGATTTTGTAAGCAAGATGATAATTGATCTTGTCCTCCAATTTTTCCGGATAGATCAACAATTCCGGCTCTGATAAAATTTCCAGACTGTCTGCATTTTCAACGTCAAATCGGCTTTTTGTACTTTCGACCAACTCCGCTACGTTGCGTTGCGGCGTCACCGACAAATCCAGGTCGGGATGACCATCTGAACCAATCGAGATGATATTGCCATCACTGTTCAATGTAAAGCCAAAATTTCCGTTATGCACGGGCACGCCTTTATAAAATTGATCAAAAGAGACATACCAGTATTCGCCGTCCCATTCAGCCCGCTCTAAAACGAATTCAGCTGGATCGACACCTAATAACTCTTTGTATCTTTCAAGTATTTTAGGGGCAATGCTATTGATCATTTGATCATTGATTTCTCTGCCGCGAATCTCGCCTGATATTTTTGTGAAAAATCGTCAAACTTACCAAAATTCGGATTCGATTGCCAGATCCTGCTTGCTACTCTTGTCAGCTTATGGCGTTGTACAGTCACAGTAGCGCCGAACGGATCCATCGTTGTTTCTTGAATCGTTTCTTGTGCAAAAGCTTCAGGAGCAAAGCTGAGACTTCCTATAAAATAAAAAACAATAAAGAGTAAGATGCGTTTCATTTCAAATCTCCATGATTTATTGAATAGTCTTTGCGTCAAATATGTTTTTTACAATTTTCACAGCGCCGTCCGCTGTTATGTAAAACCACTTGGCCACAAATTTTTCCGGCACAAAAACCTTGAATTTTGCATGGGTGACATTTAACTTTAAGTTCAAACAAAAGTAACTATTTAGGCTGATTTATGTTTGTTCTTTAAAAAAACCTAGGTTTTTCGTAAGTTTATACATATACTACGTTTATGTCTTTCCCAGAACGCAAAAAACTTCGTCAACTCTGTATTGAAAACCCTGATGCCGTCTGCGATCTTTTTGAAACGCTGTATGAACAACTCAAAACTCTCCCACAGAAAGTGGCTCTACTTGAAGCTGAGATCAAAGCTCTTAAAGATCAAAAAAGCAAAAACAGTCGCACCAGCAGTAAGCCACCTTCAAGCGACGGTCTGAGCAAACAAAGCAAAAGAACGACTTCTCTCCGAAAAAAGGGAAAGCGCTTCGTCGGTGGTCAAAAAGGCCACCCCGGACAAACCTTAAGGCAGGTTGCTGACCCGGACCATCAATATCTGGTCAAGACGCCGGTTGTTTGTAACTGTGGCGCTTGTCTTTCCAATGCAGAAAAACGGGGTTTTGAAACCCGCCAGGTATTTGATATAAAGCCCGTCATCGTTGAGGTAACAGAGTATCAGGCAGAGCTTATTGCATGCACAAGCTGCGGGAAAGTCGTCAAAGGCGATTTCCCGGATGGTGTATCCCAGCCTGTTCAATATGGCAATTACATCAAGGCAACCGCGACCTATTTGATGAATCAACATCTGATCCCCTATGCCAGAACTTCTGAAATTCTTGAGGATTTGTTTAAAGTTCGCATCAATACAGGCACACTTTACAGGTTTAACAAAGAGCAATTCAAAAAACTGGAATACCCTGTTGAGACCACGATCAAAGAACTGATCGGTGCAGCTTACGCTGTTCACTTTGATGAGACCGGCGCTCCTGTTGAAGGTTCCGGCCATTGGTTGCATGTGGCATGTACGCCAAATTCCACCTACTATCTTCTTCACAAAAAACGAGGTCGTGAAGCCATGGATGAAATGGGTATCCTGCCTTTCTACGAAGGTACGGCCATCCATGACCACCTCAAGTCATACTTTACTTATGATTGTTGTAAGCATGGATTATGTAAT